>SXGQ01420740.1_pt1 | contig 148879 bp, 133 predicted proteins | sample 3178371 | NCBI WGS metagenome assembly SXGQ01 (sample SAMN11356859, study PRJNA531348) | freshwater metagenome | isolation source: freshwater sample F1-20 | place: China: Fuxian Lake, Yuxi | collected 2017-12-25 | reverse complement strand
TAAGTATCTCACACAAAAAGACGATTACAACGCTCTGTTGCGAACTGTGATGCCTACTTGTTGTAATATCTCAATGCCGGTCGTGTCTCTGTACTCTTTATCGTATACAACTTCAGAAATACCCGCATTGACAATGGCCTTGCAGCACATCCTGCATGGGCTCAGAGTCACATACATCACCTTGCGCTTTGGGTTGTTGTAGTCCATTTTTAGCAGCGCGTTCACTTCGGCGTGCAGCATTCCGGACTCCCCAGGGACTGCAGATTCCACCTCGTTCGGGCCCCCTGAGTAATTGCCATTGTAGCCAATGGAGAGCACCTGGGTATTGTCTGCAGTCACTACGATGGCACCCACCTGGTGCCTTGGGTCGTAAGATCTGCGGGAGATGAGCCTCGCCATCTCCATCCATATCTCGTCCCAGTGCGGCCTGTCTGTCATGTAGAGTATTGTACTCCGGACAGGTCAAATTTATCTCAGATCTTTTGAACCTTGGGCTTGTACCTGAAAACCTTTATGCCTATTCGAGACTCGTAGTCCTCTGGCGTCTTGTCCACAACGCCTAAAAACTCGCAGTGGGTCGGGAAGTAGTAGAAGTTGAAGGTCTTCCGCTTGAGGTTCATGGCACACTGTGACGTGGTGGACATATTGTCAGTCTTGCGGTTCATGTTGTAGTTCGATGAGGGATCGAAAGGCTGACGGGCGAGCGCGGGTGCCACCTGATCGAAGTCCTCAGCGCCGGCGACCTGCACCTCTGCGGTGGCCTGGCGTATCTTCGAGCTCAAGTAGTCGTCGGGCTTCCTGTCAAGCGTGTATCCGGCGCTGGTGTGCTTCACACCGTGGTTCGTGCGGACTGTGGTCTTTTTGCTGGGATCTTTTACACGGCTGATAATGGGATTGTGCTTCGAGGTCATCTCGATGGAGTATATCGATTCTGAGTCTCCCACGAGAGTATGTCCCTTAATACCACCGTCTGTCGAGATGAGCGCCTGTATGCAGGCCCTGAGGTTCGTGCACTCCAGGGCTGTCTTCATGATCTTGCCGTCTGTCGATTTTATCTTACCCTTGACGGCCTTCTCATCGTCACCCACCAGCAGGGCAGCGTTGACGATGCCAATGCCCTCGGAGTTCATACCCTCCATGTAGTCGGTGTCCTCGTCGTGCATGTAGACGATCTCGAGGCCATTGTCCAGGAGGTCCCTGTAGATTTTCACGTGGGGTGTGTAGTTCCTGTCGCGGGACTTTGCCAGGTAGTTATCACCGTGCATCGCTCCGCCGACAACGATGCACTCCTCAATTATGCCTCTTGCCATGAAGTGTAAGTATGATCACCTATCGAAAATATCATCGATGTGCGTGGACTTCGGCAGCGCAAATCCTGCTGCCTTCTTGTGCCCGCCGCCGCCAAACTTCTTGGCGATCTCAGAGACGTCGACATTATCGTGGAAGGCACGAAGGCTCACCTTGTTTTTCTGATCCTCGTGATCATAGTACCAGATCAAGGCAAAATCACAATCGTGTGAGAGCCTATTGCCAATCTCTGACATCCAGTGGGAGGAATTGACCACCATGACGTCCATTCCCAGGAACTTCCTGTGTGCAGCCTTCTCGCACACCTTCTTCACTACGGTCTTGGAGTAGGCGAGGATGTATGCTCCACGCTCCACAGCGTCGTCAAAGACTGAGTCGTCCTCAAACTTCTCGAACTCCTCGAACTGGAATGGAATCATATCAAATGCGGCGCTGAACTCCTTGGAGTAGGCTAGCTCCCACTTCCACAGGTCCCGGTCCTCGATGTAGTTGATCAGCTTCGGGGGCGGGTGGCCTGGGTGGAAGAAGTCCCAAGCGAGGCGGGCACCGGAGTGTCCCATGTCAAACCGAGTGTTGCTGATGTCGTGGAGCTCCACCATTGCAGACTTGTGGTGGTCGATCACCAGCAGGTCGTCTGCCTCCTCGATGAGCCGCTTCGTAGTGGCATTGTCGTAGGAGAAGTCCAGGATTACTACGTTCTTTCCTTTGACATCTGGAGGTGGCTCCCCGTGCTTGCAGGCATGGTACTCTGCCCTGTTGCCCAGGCACTTCCACGCTGAGTACGCTGCACCAAAACCATCCGTGCACCCACCGTGGTAGATCACACAGTTGACCGACGAAGGATCCATTCCCATTGCTATGCTCCTCGCATGAACTTGGCGTGCTCCCAGCAGACGGGTGAGTACAGCTCCTTCCCGCCCACTGCGATCTCGCCAAGGTCGCTCCTCTTTCTCTCGGTGTAGTACGCGTCCCTGCCCGTGATGGGGCAGACTGCGGGGCACACCTCAATCCGCGTGGCGTAGGGCATCATGTCCTTCACCTCGTCGAACGGAATTCCTGATGCAGACAGCTGGATTGACGATACAACGATTGTCCGCCCGCGACGGAACAGAGCGAGGCAAGCCTCAGCAGAACCGTCGATCATGAACGCCTCATCGATCGCCACAACATCGCAGTCGGGATCAGAGAGAACATCATCGGTGATCTCTCGTCCATGCGAAACGCAGGTGGCAGGAATGCTCATTCCCATGTGGGTCGTGATCAGACCATTACTGTAACGGTTGTCCATCTTGGGCTTGAAAACTCTCACACCTCTGCTCTGGTACTTGTAGCGCTCGATCGAAGCAAGCAGCTTCGATGTCTTCGAGCCAAACATAGGACCCGTAAATACCACAAACTCAGGATCCCTCTGCATTATCTTGCTCATGTCTCCTCCGGTAAATATTGAGGTCCGGACGTGACATCCGGAGTGTTCATCTCTGCACCAGTGAGGTGCTTAAATCTCTCTAGAGACCGATCGAAGTAGTCCCTGTCCTTCTCTGAGCCAACAAACTTTCTGCCTGTGTTTTGAGCAGCAATTGCTGTGGATCCTGCGCCGCTAAAGCAGTCCATCACGGTCTCACCCGGATTTGTGTAGGCCCGGATGATCCTCTCGAGGAGTGAGATCGGCTTCTGAGCAGAGTGCCAGGCGCAGTACTCCTTGGAGGTGGTGTGGTTGTTCTTCTCCCACACGCAGGTTGGGATGGTTCCCTGAGTGAATGCCTCTCCGGTCCTGATGTTCACCTTCTGCTTGCGCTCGATGCGCACATCATCGGCGTTGAAGAGGAGATCCCCCTTGCTGTACACCCACACGTACTCATGTTTCCGGGCGAAGTTCGCCTTGGACCGTCCACCCCAGTTGTAGGACCACACGATCTCGTTCTGGGGGTAGAGGCCTGAGATCTTGTTGAGCACGTTGAGCTTGTAGTGGAGGAAGGTATCGGTCTTCAGGGTGCCCCACACGCAGATGGGACGGTTGCGCCGGAGGGCCCGAACGGACTCACGGGTCCACTCATCACACCACTTCAGGTACTTCTCCTCGGACGCCCACTGCTTGTCCCAGGAGTCGTGGCCGATAAAGTAGGGCGGGTCCAGGAGGGCGAGGTCGATCGACTCGTCAGGCAGACTCTTAAGGAGATCTAGGCAGTCGATATTCTCTAGGCGAATTTTCATGGGATGTGCGCCGATCCGAGCTCGATGTCAATTGTGAACACGCCGCGGGCGGGCTTGGACCAACCCAGCCGTGCAGCAAGTCGATTGTACACCCTGCTGTAGAGGTAGTAGATGAACTGGAGGTCGTGGTGGAAGGTGTCCTCAGTGTTGGATGACCGACAGTACACACGCATGCTCAGCTCAGATCCTCGAAGCATCGTGTGCACCAACGAGATGCAGGAGTCCTGGGTGAAGATGAACCGGCGGGTCTTGTAGGGATCCTGCTTCGTGCAGTACTCATTCTTGCCCGCGAGCTCATCCTCGATGTTCTGCAGCACGCTCGCTAGGATCCTGGAGTAGTAGACCTCCTCAGGTAGGTGCCGCATGGGAGCTGCATCGGCAACGCTGAACTCATCCGGACTCACAGCGATCTGAAATCTGCAGCCTCGGGCCTCACGATCCTTCATGGACTCAGCGAGGCGTCGGACCTCGGAGGCAACACCGAGCAGCGTGAGGTGCTCCGGACGAATGAGCCACTGGACACAGCTGCTCGATAGCTCGACCGGTCCCAGGGCCTCGCGCACGACGAGAATGTTGGGCCGTGGGCCAAGCCGATCCACCTCCTCCTGGAAGAGGCCGTGCAGGGTCCTCAAGCTATCAATGTCCTGAAACTCATCTCCGCGTTCTTGAAGGCGCTGCGCGATCACCTGGAAGTCTGGGAGCAGCACGATCAGGCGATTGTTGAGGTCCAGCAGGAAGGCGTCGAGGTCCCTGCGCCACCTGTCCACCTCAGAGTGGCGGCCGTACTGTCGGGCGTAGCAGAGCATGCTGAGCTGGGACCGGTCCTGAATGTTCCACTTGAACTTTGTGGCGCGGTGGATGTTGCTGTACAGGGTGGACTTACCCACGCAGTCAGGCCCCTCAAGCGTTATATTTCGAATTGCGAGCATGTCACCTCTCTGTATATTAAACAGAACTTCTCACTTTTACAGGCACGTCGAACACCTCGTCCTCGTGGTACCAGTCCGGCGACTGTCCGCTGACAGAGATCAGGTAGAAGGTGGGCGCCTCGTCGGATGGGTCCACGTCCACCACGAGCCCGATGTCCATGGGTCCACCTGAGGCTGACCGCACTCGGACGAGGTCTCCCTCATCGAAGGTCACTCGAAGGCCTTGATCTGCTTGATCTTCCAGGAAGTTGTCGCCATGCCCCAGTTCGGGTCGTTGTCCACCTCGCCAATCCACAGTGTGTAGGCATCGGGCACCTGCTCGAACTTGCCCCACACGCGGATCCAGCCCGTGTTGTTGTTGTCGTCCATGGCGCGGATCCGGAGGAACGCCTTGCCGTTCTTCGTGGTCTTCTGGATCACCTCGGAGGCGCAGAACCAGCCGACACCCTTGGAGCCGCCCTCCACCTCGAACACGGACTGCACGTCCTTCTCACGGACACGCTTGATGAAGGAGGCAGGGAACACGAGCTCGTCGGGAGCGCCGGAGGTCATCTCGACAATGTTCATGATCTTCTCTGTCCGCGACCAGTCGGGCAGGCCCTGGTACTGCTCGATCAGCTTGGCTGTGATGGTCTCAGGAGTCGAGCCGTCCTTGGTGGCCTTCTTGTACTGGGACTTGGTCATGCCCCACCGACCCTTGCGCAGGGTCTCGTAGTTCTTGTCATCACTGAGAATTGCCAGGAGCTGCCTGTGATTCTTGATCGTGCCGTCCTTGAGCTCCTTGAGTGAACCCAGTGCCTCGATCATGCACAGGGCACGCAGAGCGGTCTTGTTCACCTTGGAGTGTCGCCACTCGCCTTCGTCGTTGTACAGGAGGTCATCGAGGGACTTGTACGGACGATTGTGCATGATCTCATCCATGGCAGTGTCACCGACGCCCTTGATGGAGGAGAGAGGTGGGACGAATGCCTCGAGCTCTGGAGAGTAGTTCCAGACCTCACCTGAGTAGTTGATGTCCGCAGGCTGGAACCTGTAGCCGAAGGACTTGACCTCGCTGATCGCCTTCTTGACGCCGTCTGGATTGCCGTTCTCGGACTGCAGGATGGTCGCGAGCCAGTCGGTCTCGTAGTGAGTGTGGAGCCACGCCGCGTAGTAGGAGTCGATCGCGTAGGCGACTGCGTGGGACTTGTTGAAGCCGTAGACCGAGAAAGCCTCGATCGTCGACCACAGCGCAGAAGTGACGTCCTCGGGCACACCGTGGATGTCCTTGGCACCCTTGATGAACTTCTGGCGGGCGATCTCACGCTCATCGCCCTTCTTGCCCATCGTGTCCAGGGACTTCTTGACTAGCGTCTTGCGCAGCTGGTCGGACTCACCGGGAGAGAATCCAGCTAGCTCGGACGCCAGGGTCATGAACTGCTCCTGGAACACGACGAAGTTGAAGGAGGGACCGAGCACCTTCTCGATCACAGGGTGCTCATACTTGATGAGCGACGCGTTGTTCTTTGCCTCGACGTACTTCTTGTGGACGTTTGCCTTGAGGGGACCTGGGCGGTAGATTGCGGTTAGAGCCGCGAGCTCCTCGATTGAGGTGGGCTTCGCGTCCAGACAGAACTTGCGGGCGCCCGAATTGTGAGCGACAACTCCACTTGCGATAAAATTGTGGTTGTCATCAACAGTGATATCATAGACGTGCTTCTTACCGACGAGCTGCTTTGAAACAATCTTCAAGATTACATTCTCCTGTGATGAGCTTACGCAAATCATCACCAAACAAAATTAGCTTATTGACTGATGGGTATTCGTGTTCGAACGCTTCCCACTTTTCTTTTGCATCGTGCCAGAAGTACCCTTTAACTTCTACCACAAGATCGAGGTCTTTTACATAGAAGTCGGGTATGAGTACACGGCCGCCGAGAGATGTCAGAACGAAGCTCTTTGGCTCGTAAGTCCACTTTAATCCTAAAGAGTCAAGGTATCTAATGAAGTTACGTTCATATGTGCTCTTAACGATAACTCTTCCCGTGTCTGTCTGAATCTCGTATTTTCGAGAGACACACTTGGGAGGATTTGATGCCCATCTCTTTCGAAGAGATGTTGAAAGTTTTGCTTTGTACTCTGCAGAGCTCCACACACGACGAAGTGCATCAGTAGTTCTCTTTCGAAACTCAGGATCTGTATACTTTTTCTTTTGTGCTGCTGAGTGGCGTTCCTTGGATGTTTCTGATGACTTCGCACTGATGATTTGTTCGACATGCTTCTTATGATAAGTTACGTCTTTCCACTCACGTGCAATTGCACACGATTGGCAGTACCATTTGTTCTTCTTCTTTCGCTCTCTCGCGAGAAGTGTCTCGTATGATCTTCCACAAGACACACACGGAAAGAAAAATCGTGTCTTTGTCGACAATTTCTTGCCGTGCAAATCTGTGAGCACTAACTGCTCAGTGTCAACTACAAAGTCTGTCAGGTTGATGATCATGAGAGCACCTATACTTTCCAGTCTAAGTATCCTCCATCTATCAAAGTATCATGCTTTCGTATGTTGTCTTATCCTCGACAATATCATCATCATCTGTGAGATCTTTCGCTTCAACCCATCCTCTGTTCTTCGTGAAGAACTTGTGATCAAGTGTGCAAACGATCTTTTTACCGTTCTCCAGTGTGAGTTCAATGCAATCCTTTTCGCCCTGATCAATGAAATCAGACACTGCTTTTGATTCGAACGTGTTCGAAACTTCATTATACGAAACAACACGATCTCCAGGCATGATCGTATCTAGTCTTTTCTCTTGACCGTCTGCCATCCGGATCAATGTATTACCGGTAAGACAAGCTGTGAACTGGAACACGCCGGCGAATCGGGCGTTGTGGTAGACGTGCTCCCAGACCTTGGGGTCGTCCTGCTTGACGTACCGGCAGTTTAGGTGCTTGTCGAAGAAGGCCTTGATGTCGGCGAAGGTTGGATTGGGGTTGCCCTGACGCTTGAGGATGCGACCGATGCAGTTCTCAACGTCCTTGAGCAGGGTGAGTCCGAGGAAGTCGAACTTGAGGAAGCCGTTGTCCTCCAGGTTTCTGAAGTTCATGCCCTCGGTCCACGGGGTCTGCAGCTCGCCGCGGACAGAGATGATGGGCATTGTCCGCTCGAGGTCCTCCGCAGGAGCGATGATCACACCCCCAGCGTGTCGACCGATGGACCGGTTCTCCATGAAGAGAGTCTCGACGTGTGTGGCCACCTCGGGATACTTCTCCATGAAGTTGCGATACCCCTCGGAGTACTTCATGCAGTCCTCGTGCTTGAGGACGAAGACCGACTTCTCCTGGTTCTCATCCTTCGCGTGGACCATCACCTCATCCTGAAGTGGGCCGGTCATCGCGTTCACCTCGTCGAAGGGCACATCGTAGAACTTGGCGATGTCCTTGATGAGGGACTTGAGCTTAAGCGTGTTGAAGTTGGAGACGGGAATGACAGCGTCATCGCCGAACAGGTCACGTGCTGCGTCGATGAGAACGTCACGATCGCCGGCGTCAGTGTCAATGTCCGGCCAGCTTACACGATGCCGACCTAAAAATCTGTTCCACAGGAGACCGTATGGAATTGGGTCGATCTGCGTGATTCCGAGCAGGAAGTTGACGAGAGATCCTGCACCGGATCCGCGCCCAGGACCGAGGAGTGTCTTGTCCTTCGCAATATTGAAGATCTTCTGCATTGCGAGGAAGTAGGCCTCGTGTCCGAGGTACTTGATATCGGACAGCTCCTCCTTCGCACGTGCCACGTACTCGGGCTTGTCAGCCAGACCCTCGCGGACCAGGCCCTCCTTCACGAGGTCAGAAAGCATGGAGAACGCAGACTTCTCAGGAGTGCCGAACTTGGGGAGCTTGCCGCCCACGTCGATCCACGTGTCCTCGCACATCTGCCAGGCGATGTCGTGGGTCCGCTCGATCGCGTCTCGAACTCGCTCCTCGTGGCCGCGGTAGAACTCGTGCTGCTCGTAGCCCTTCTTGAACTCGTCCCACATCTGGGAGGCGTTCTTGGGGTAGAGCATGGTCTTCATGTCCTCCAGCTTGGGAAGCATGGACTTGTCCAGCTTGGCACCCATCCATCCCAGCTTCTTGTAGAGCTCGCGTGCCTGCCACTTGTCGGGGGAGGGGAAGTGGGAGTCTGCAGTGGCGATCAGCGGGACGCCGTTCCTGATAGACGCCTCGAGCAGCGCGGAATTCGTGAGGTGCTGCGCCGGAAGCTCGTTGAACTGCATCTCCAGGAAGAAGTTATCGCGTCCGACGCAGTCGACGAACCGGTCCACCATGTTGTCCAGGCGGCCGTTGATGGCAGAGACAATGCCAGGATTCGCGTCGGTGAAGAGCGAGGGGCTCAGCTCGGAGAATCGGAGCTGCGGGAACTCCTTGTAGATCAGTGCGGAGGCAAGTCCACCGACGCATGCGGTGGAGACCACAAGACCCTCACCGTGCTCCTTGAGCATCTTGTAGTCGATGCGTGGGAAGCGGTAGAAGCCGTGCTTGAAGGACTTCTTGACCAGTGTGAACAGGTTGCCGAGACCCACACGGTTCTTGGCGACGACGACAAGGTGGTAGTACTTCTTCCACTCGGGCTTGCCGACAGGTGCCTCCTTCGTCTCCTCCTCGTTCTCGACGACGTGGCCGCCCTGCTCGTCCTCATCCTCGTCCGCGGGCTTCACAACGGTGGGCTCCTCCGCCCGGGCCTGCATCTCCTTCGCAGTCTTGGCGTCCTTGATGGACTGGTGGTGGGCGTCCATGGAGGCCTGCCACTCCTCAAGTGAGGGCACGAAGTAGAACTCGACGCCGTAGAGCTGGCGGTACTTCTTGCCGGACTTCTGAGTCTTTAGTGCCGCCGACCTCGCGTGGGCGAGACCGGATCCATTGCCGTGGTCAGTGAGCGCCCAGGAGTCCATACCCTGCGCGTCGGAAGTGATGAACTTGATGTGATCCCCAGGATACCCCAGACCGTCAAATGTGCTGAATGACGAGTGAGAGTGCAAACCGGTGAATCGCTCGGGCGGACGAACGAGATCTAGCTTCGAGGACAAATCAGACTCCGCAAATGGTAAAGGCCTGTGGAAACTATATCCCACAGGCCCTCCAATTTACACGAGATCAGTGACTATTGCTAGACTAGTCGATCATCCACCTGTGGAAAGTGCTGCAGCAGATCCACACCTCGGCTCCTCGCGGCCTCCAGGTGCTCGAGGGGATTGTACGCCTCAGACCCCCTGCAGATGCTCTCCCAAGACTGCTGGAGACCACTTCTCAGGGTGTGCCTAGGTTTCCACCCAGTCGTCTCGCGGAACTTCTTGGATGACAGGACGTGGTTTCCGAGGTAGTCGGTGTCTGGGTGCCACTCGATGATGCGACCGAGGTCTGCACCGCACACCTCGGACATCTCGTCCACAATCTGGCCTGTTGCGAGAGGCTGCTCGGCAGAGACATTGTAGTCCTGGCACCACAGCTCCTTGTCGCACGCAAGTGCAACAGCATCGCAGAAGTCCTCCACGTGCATGTAGTCCTTGCGCTTCTTGGGATCCAGGAACATCGCGAGCTTGTCCAGGCCACGCCTGTGTGCGTAGAAGGTCTTTGCGGGCAGCGAGTTCATGTCACCCAGGCCGCCGTACGCGAAGAGGGGACGCATGATGAGCCACTCGGGCACTGTGGACATCACGATGTGCTCGCCTGCCAGCTTCTGGGCGCCGTAGAAGGTGCCGGGCCGGTGGTCGCTGGTCTCAGTGATCGTGAAGCGCTGGTACTTGGGCGTGTCGTAGATCACAGAGGTGCCCATGTAGCACACAGGAATGCCCATGCGCTTCGCGGCGCGGCAGACATTGTAGGTCCCCATCACGTTGGACAGGGTCGCCTCAGCGGGATTGAGAGCGACAACATCGGTGCCAACCACCGCAGCGTTGTGCACCACGAGGTCAATCCGACAGTCGACGAGCATGCCGTGCCAGGCCTCCTCGGAGTTGCGGTGCACGCACACCTCGCCCTTGGAATTGCGAACGAGGCTCGGGTCCTCGGAGCCGACAACAGTGTGTCCTAGCCTGGCGAACGCAGGAACGAGGTTCTGGGCGATGAAACCCCGCTCGCCTGTGACGAAGACTCTCACTCGATCTCCTTGTCGTAGGGCTCGTACAACATCTCACCGGCCGCCTTGCAGCGGTCGAGGTAGTCCTCGAGCTCTTCAAAAGAAGTACACACACGTGCCCCTGATCTTGACAACATGAGATTAAACTTTGCTCCGGCAGGAAGACCTGCACAGAAATAGATGATGTGCTTATCAAAAGCAGTGGCGTATCCGCATTCCATGATTGTGCCGAGATCCTTGTCACGTGTATTCACCACGAGAAAGTCAGCCTCACGAATGTGCTTTAGGTTTCCCTGATAGGTTGCGTCTTGAACCTCTCGAGATGCATTAGGAGGACAGATAAAGATCCTACGAGGAGAGGCCATATCAATCCAGTCCTTGCGTGCCTCCATGATCTGCTCAAGTCTTGTAAGCTCTGCATCCTGCACAGGATTAAACCAGCCGGCTGCAAGATACATCTTTAGAGTACGTCCAAACTTATTTTCACTCATTGTTGTGTCCTTTCAATCTCTCGATTTCTAATAGTAGACTATGCTTGTCAATTGAACAATCATCCTGCTTACTCATATTTTCGTGTGCAGGTATAAATTCCAAATTTGCAATATTTCCAATTACTTCAGGAGACAGTCCTTGCCTAAATCCTTCGGCAATGGAAAATTTGTGATCAAGATGATATTCTCCCCACTTGTCATAGTAGGGCAAAGTTTCAACCGGCTGCTGGCGTGTAATATGTTCAACTTTGCGACGATAATCCTGACGAGTGGGTAGTTCATCGATATATTGCTGCCATGTCTTGCCGTGTGTTTTTAGCAGTTTCTTATCCATCGATGATGAAATAAACTGCGGTGACATTACTATGTTTGACGTTCCAAACATTTCACGACATGTCGCTTCCATTTTTTCACGTAGAATAGGTGACTCTAAGGTCGATGGTCCGCCATAACGGTCTATCATCGTTTGACGTCGCTGAGCCAACACATCAGGATTTTCTATTGGAGACTTGTATCCAAATCTCTTTAGATTCGTTTCTTCAATCTTAGACTTGAATTCTTCAGTTTGTGAGTAGGCATCAACACCATATCTCTCACACATCGTCTTCTTTATCTTCTGTTTAACAGCGTCAAGTTCGAATGTGCTGGCAACACCATACTTCTCAATGTTGTTCTTGTTACGCCTCTCTTTAATCTCATCGCAAGAAATTGGAAAGTCTTTGCCGTACTTCTCTAAAGACTTCTTTCGTCGAAGTTCATAAGTAACACCATTCTTCTTCTGTGCAAGATAAGTACATTCCTTTGAGCAGAAGAAGAATCCAGACTTATTGCTTGACGGATTCTTTGGAACAAATCTCATCTTGCACTGGGCGCAGTTTTTCTCTTTCATCGCCAATCCTCTCTCGAATAATCTCGGCGACGAATTGACTCATAAGCAGCCCGCGCTGGGCGCAGTAAACCTTGAGCAGCCTGTGTGTCTCCTCGTCGACCGAGATCTTCGTTTGTTTCATGGCTTTAAGTATCCTCGTGAAGAACTAAAGTACCTAGGTACCTGACTTCACTTATTTGAATTCCAGTTAATGTAGGCAACCCACTCAGTCCTGTCAGTAGTTCCGCCCCGCTTCATATTGGGAACCTTGCGTCGGGCAACCTCCTCCCACGTGTAAGGAAAGGTGTTAGAAGCGCCATCTCCGTACGTGAATGCGATCGGATTGCTCGTGCTGCTGATCAGCGCGATCGTTTCCTTTGGATTGTAGTCTGTCTCGTGGCTCTTGTTGTTCTTTTCCACGTAGCCCCCATCTGTGCCGAGGTAGGGAGGATCGATGAACAGCATGTCCCCGTCGCAGTGTTTATAGTCACCCGCCAAGCCGTGGATGACCTCAATGTCCTTGAGGCGGGGCAGCAGAGCAATTGTCTGCTCGATTGGGAGCCTGTTCTGGGGATACACCTTCCACGACTTGAGCTGTCCCACCATCACGCTCGCGGCGTTGATCCTGACATAGGTCTGTGCGCCTAGCTCAAGTGCCATCGAGCGAGCATCAGGCTTGCCGTCCGACGCAGCAGTTTTTGCTGCCTCCACTGCGTCAAACAGGTCCCTCAGCTCATGGGGGCTCGTCCTCTGTAGCCACTTCCACATCGCGACAATGTCACCGTTGGTCTCATATCCCAAACCTGGAAGACTCGTTGAGAGTATGTAAGACCCGGAGCCCAGGTAGGGCTCAACGACTCTCTTTGTGCCGGCAGGTGGACTCCTGTAATACTTTAGATACCTCGACTTACTGCCGCTATATCGAAAGAGCTTCATGAGCGCTTTTCATTCTTCCACGCCTCGTGGCGTGCCTTAATCTGCTCGAACTCTGCGACACCAGTATCCCAGTGCTGGAGGAACTTCTTCTGTGGGCCATCTCCGTGCGTTCCATTTAGCTCCTCGCGAGTGCACTGATAGATTGTATCCTCGGGATGGTACTCGAACTTATCATTCTTTGGAATAGGCCAGTACAGGTTTGTGCCGCGGGAGACGAACTTATCACCCTCCTTCACGCGGAAGGTCTTGATGTAGTGCATGTCGGGCTTGTTGAAGTCAACCATAGAAGTAAATTCCGGAATAACCTTTGCGACCTCGACTGCCATTCTTGCCGCAAGCAGGTTGTCACTAGAGGTTTGAATTTGAGAATCTTGACGCTGATAAATGAACCCCACCAGGTCCTTGAGCGGTAGGCGCATGTAGTAGAACGAGGTCATGCACTTGGGCAGGATGAGCCGCGCATCCATCATCGACACGACCTTGGAATCGGTCATGTCTGCGTAGAGCTGCTTCGAGTCGTCCACGATCTTCTTCCAGCGTGCCAGGAACTCGGGCGAGTTCTCCACAGGCTCCGGAATCACCGCTGCATCGTCGCGCAGGTCGCGGTCACCTGTGCACTGTGCGGCGAATGTGCCGGCACGGTGGCGGATAATGTGGGTCACGTCCTGGAACGAGAGGCCGCTGAGACGGAAGGTGAAGCCCAGGCACTCCATTGGAGCTGGAAGGGTCCTGCCGCCGAACACGTCCTCCAGGTTCTTCGAGAGCTCGTGGGGCGTCGCCATCGACGCGTCGATGTCAGGCCGGTCTGCCCAGGTCGCCTTCACGTAGTGCCACGCCACATTCCACGCCTGTTGACGTGTCGGGTGGTCGACGAGCTCCACCTTGAGGGCGTCGAGGGCGTTGAGGTACTCTGTCTTGACGGGTCGACCAAACTTAAGCTCCATCGGCAGGTCTACAGGCTGCAGGTCTCTATTCTGGGGCATTCTCTATTCCTTTCAGTGACGTTTAAAGCACAATTGTGCAGACATTGAATACTAACATGGTGTTGCCCCTTGTACAGGGCTTAAATGGTCAGCGGCGGTGAGATCTGATCATCTCGAAGAGGGCGTGTGAGCTGATTTGATCAAAATTCACCCTCTGGATGCCAGAATTGCCCTGTGTGTCCTCATTGTATGACTTAACGGGCACAATTACGGGCACGCCGTGCTTCGCAAACTCAGACGCGTGCTTTGTGGAGTCATCGATCACGCAAATGAGCTCCTTTTTCGCGTAAAAGTCCTGCGCAGTGAGCCACAAGTACTTTTCGGGCGAGAAAGCTACTGAGTCGAAGGGCACTCGGGCCTCATGGAGCCACCTGTGGGTGTCGTAGAAGCACTTTAGGTTCTCAGAGGGCCTCGCGGTGAGTATTTGCACCCAGTACCCAGCGTCCCGACACATTCTCATGGCCTCGAAGGCCGTATTGTTCACTTCGAGAGACCGAAAGCCGCCGTCCTTGATGAAAGTGTCGAAAGCGGCCTCTGCGTTGAGCCCGCTCTTCTGCAGTTCAGCTGCGCTGTAGTACTGCTTGTCGTTGATATCAGCCTTAATACCCCACTTTCGATCGAGGTACTCAAAAAACGACTTTCTGAACTCGGCAATCACATCGTCCACGTCAAAAATGACCACTGGGCGGTCTCCGCGCTTGTTCTCTGACTCGAGGTGACGACGATGCAGGTACAGGTCCTTGTCCTCACAGGCCTGGATGAACGTCTGCGGGTCTATCTCCCAGAGATTTAGGAGGCCTAGGACATACCTGAATGCGTCGACGGACTTGTAGAGAAGCTTGTTGCGGTCGACTGGCACCTGCACGCGCCTGTGGTCCTTAAAATTGACTGCCGATGCAATCTCGGACACCTCCGCGTGCAACGAGAGAGCGAAGGTCTTTGTGACCTCCTCCTTCTCCTTGTCGGACATGCTCGTGGGATCGAAAAACAGGTCAGAGTAGACCCTCTGACGTGAGAGTGCGCCTGCAATTGTCTCAAATGACATCAGTAGCCCGTGTTGATGCGGTTGAAGTTCGTCTCGCCCTTCTGCATGAACTTCTGGAACAGCTCATCGACGCTGATTCCTGAGCAGATCACGATCCCCAGGAAGTAGTGCAGCACGTCGGTGAGCTCCTCCATGTACGCCTCACGGTCGAACTCATCGATGTGGGTCGCCCGGTGGCTCTTGCTGTTCTTCAGGAGGATGTTCGCCTCGAAGAGCTCGCCCATGCACTCGTAGGCCAAGTTCCTGAGCTGCTGTTGGCTCCTCTTGTCAGTGAGGTCGAATGGCACTGGTGCGTGGCCGCGCATCTTCTGAAGGAGGTCGATGAACTCCCGCTGGTGCTGGTACATTAGGTCGAGCTTGTCTGACATTTTCGAGGCTTTCTTGGTAGAAAAGTTTCAGTTTCCAGAGTTATCGAACTTAAAGCCGAACTGGAGCTGCTGTGATGCCTGTGACTCGGCCTGCACGGTGAGGCGGGTGATCTCCTCAGACAGCTTTGCCTTAAAGTCATCACTCACATGGATCTTCCCGTCCTTGGTCACCATCTGAAGTGTCTGCAGGTGATCGTACAGGTCTGTGCCTGTGAGAATTGCGAGCTGTAGAAGCTGTGCCACTGTGGCGAGCAGCTCTGTTGAGAATGTGTATGTCGTCTCGTTTTCCATTTTACCTCACTTTTGTACTGCAGGAACCCAGTGAGTGGTCCTGCCGTCTGCTGTCTGCTCCCGAATGACATCATTGCCGTCCGGGTCTTTGGCCTGATTATACACTAGAAAGCGTTGGCTGTATTCACCCTCATTGCCATCGAAGTCCCGATAGGTCTGGATGGATGCCCCGCCTCGCTTGTATGCCTCCTGGAGGACAGTCTGAGTGCTGTGCTTCAGGCGAGAGAAGTCTGAGGCGCTTAGGGAACTTACCACCCTGTGCGGTGAGAGTTGGGCTCGATATAGAGACTCAGCCTTCACATAATTGCCAACACCGCAAACAATGCTCTGGTCCATGAGGACCTCTGCTAGTGTCCACTTGGGCTTCCTCGAGAGGCACTCTGTGAACCTTGCATCGGACACCTGCTCGGAGAGCATATCAGGACCTAGAGACTGCAGCTTCTTCACCAGCTCCTGCCTGCCAGGAACCATTTTGAGTGTTCCAAAATTGCGCTGGTCGTTGAAGAACACCTGAGTGCTATCTCCCAGGCGAAAAACCACACGTGAGTGCTTTGTCTCAGTGACTGACCAACTGCCGGTCATGCCCAGAGTGTTATAGAGGAACACGTCGTTGGTGATGATCCAGTACAGGAACTTGCCGTGCACTCCAACACCGATCACCTTGGCAGGCAAGCGGGCCCTAAAGTGGTCCAGGCCCTCGACGTCGGAATTCTTGTACCTGCCGGAGATGATGTCCACCGACACGATGTCCTTACCGGACACAACAGCTGCTAGGGACTCTCCGAACAGCTTAACTTCGCTCCCCTCTGGCAAGACTCAGCCCTCCTTCTTGACTGACTTCGCCCGTGGAGCCCGCTTCTTCTTCTCGACAGGCTGTGGCGGGGCCTCTACAGGCGTGGATGCCTCCTCCTGAGGAGCTGGGGCTGCGACAGCTTGCATGCTGACTACGGCCTGCTTGAGATTCTCCACGGCATTGAGGGTCTCCTGCTTGATGTTCTCCACCACCAGTGTTGTGGGGCTCTCCAGATCAATCACACGGGGGCGGTCGATCTTGGAATCGAGGGTGACATCACGAATCTCATCCAACGCGGCTCGTGCCACGGCGTCGCTAATCATGCGAGTCACTGCGGACGCGCACCAGAAGGATGTGTAGATCACGAAGATGAGTGACAGACCAATTACAGCAGATGCAATGATCGAAGGCACCATCGAGGGCTGGTAGGCAGACACCCAGATGAGCGGAATGCCGTAGAACATTGTGAACATGACAACCATGTGCACGAGCATGTCGTGCTTATTGAGCCACTTTAGAACCTGATTCATTGGGACATCTCCATTTGCTTGTCTTGTTTGATCCCACCAAGTGTCTTGGTGAGGTGATCGTGGTACTTGTTGAGAGCGTGATCGCTGGGCTTAACAGACTGCCAGCTGCCGGCGCAGAAGATCTGCCACGCGTCGTCCGCGTACTTTCCGCAGCCGTGGAGGTCCTTGGCTGTGGTCCAGCCTCCTGCCATGTACTCCTGGTTGAACCTGAGCAGTGTCTGGGTCCTCTTGCGCCACATCCCCAGGGGTTTGATCAGGTCCTCAACCTCGGATGAATCTGTAGCCTCCAGGGAGGCTGGATCAGGCCACCTCCGGAAGAACTCATGAATCACGCCATCCACCTGCTTCCGGGTGGTGAGATTGAGCATCAGACAGGCTACTAGAATGCGCCACTCGTTGGGCCATAGGTCCTCCTGGATCAAGCCGTGGGGCGATCGAGGTGGAATCCAGCACTTATTCATGGCTAACTTATAGCATCGGAGTGTTGTATGTACAAGGCATCACTGTGATATTGGAACTGCTGCAATTACCTGTGAGCTGTTAATAGATCCAGTCCAGCTGGGGCTCGTAATTGCTGGGTCAGGATTCGGGTTGAGTGCATTCACGGTACTATAGTAGCACCATTGGTTCAGGCCTGTGGAGTACACTCGCTGGTAATAAAGAACACTTTCTGAAACAATCACGCTTGAGGGTACAATATACAGCGCATCTGCAGGACTCTGCACAAAAAGAGATAGCTCTCCACTACCTAAATATGTTGAACTATAATCTGCCACCTGCTTTCTCCCTAATTAGACAAGAGGAACTACGCTGGTGACCCAAGGAGCAGCCAGCTGGCACTGTGACTGCAGGCTGACAACGACTTTAGGAGATGCTGTGGATAGATTAAAAGTATCTACACCATTTTGCGTAGCACCAAAACATAAAGTCTCAGTGGTAAATCCCTTCGGCATCACACCAGACTTACTAACAAGCAATGGAAGCATAGGAACCTTACTACTGTATGGGTCTAGGCTGGTAAATCCTGATGGGAACGCTGCATATGCACCAACAGGCGATGAGATGTTGTAGTAATAATACGGTGTCACATACCCACCGGTCCTGTAGGAAGCGCCAGGTAGACCGTATGCTTCCCACCATGACCACAATCCAACACCGCTTGTTGTGCTAGTTGTTGAAACTTGGGTTCCGGGACCATTGTATCTAACTGATGGGTCTGCATCCGTGGCCGGTGTACTTCCGGCGGCCACTGCTTCTGTCCCCAGCAATCCAGTTAGCTGTGGGCTTGACGTAAGGTACCAGATAAACCACCAGCCATACACACCGTTTGTGGGAGTATTAGATGCAACGGCATGAACATAACCGGCTGCAGAACTGCTAATGAGAGAAGCCTGCACTGGAGAAGCATCAGTTCCTGTGCCGTGAAATATGATGCCATCTCCCCCGGCCGTGGTCTGTGAAACAGTTGCAGATCCTCCGGTTCCAAAGCTGGTTGCACGGGAGTACTTGATGATTGCATTGACCGAGCTGTTAGCATTTCCATTCTGCAGGATGTACTCCCGTGTGCTGCCACCAGGTTCCCTCAGGCGGACCCAGGCGTTGGCAACACGAAAGCTTCCGAGTGAAGTGCCCGTATCTGTCGTGATTAGATCAGTGCCAGGAGAGGCAGGGGTCCCCAGGCTTGTAGTTCCCCCTGTGCCGGTTCCAGATGATATTACAGTCCATCCCGCAAGCTTAAGAGCCGCCTTAATTGCGAAGAGAGCTGTGCCTGCCGTGCCTGAGTTAGCATTGTTCGCTGATCCAACGTAAGCCATTGTGTTCTCCTTAGATTAGGTATAACCCCTTGCAAAATGCCACTCCACTCCCTGATGTGCACTGGAGAACTAGATCGTACCAGCCTGCAGCGCTTACAGTGCCACCGCTAGTGAGGGTCTGGCTGCCAAGGGTACCGGTCTTCTGCCAGGTTGCGATCGCAGATCCGCTGCTCTCTGGGGCAAGCTGAAGGCAGGATACATCACCAACGAGTGAGCCTCCCATGAAGGCGGTGCTCGATGCACTGAGGGTCCGTGCGGAGGCAAAATACACTGAGCCCATCACCTTTGGAGTTGTGCCAGTGGCAGTATCATTAAGCACGATGCTCTGAGGAGCGTTGCCATTCGCAGAGATAGATATGGATCCGGATGAGCTGGTCACAGCTATCCCTTGACCTGCTGTCAGAGTGGAGAGAGTATATCCAGACCCATTGCCAATTGCAATCTGCCCGTTTGAGGGCAGCGCCGAGAGACCAGTACCGCCGTCGAGCGCTCCCACAATTCCATGTGTGGATGAGATTGTAATTGAGCCGTTGGACGAGGAGGTGATCGTTACGTTCGTTCCGGCAATGAGATAGGAGGTGCCATCAGCAAGCCGTGTGAGTGATCCACTTAGCCCTGCAGGAAATGAGGCGGTAAACGACGTCTCGACACTTGTGCCTGATGTGGTGAAGGCGCTGGCAGAGCTGCGTGGGTTGAAAGTTCCCACTGCATCCCGCATGACAAATTCAGTACCGTTATAATTGAATGCACCAGCAACAGTGGGACCGGTGGCGTTGGAGACGAAGCGAATCTCCTCATCCTCGATCATCGCTCCAGGAGATCTATCGGGTGTCCTCGCCATTTATGCCTGTGTAGATCCGAGTGCCTAATTTAGATCACTCATCCTCGAGGGAGTCGAGCAGGCTGTCCAAGGGATTGGCCTTGCGGGCTGGAGATGCCGGTCTGACCTGTGGTGCTGCCGTGGTGGGACGAGAAACGGGTGGAGCCGGCTGCCTGGGTGTGGGAGATGCCACTCTAACTGGTGTAGGAGTAGGTGTAACGACCGGAGCTGGAACTGCTACGGGTGGAGCCGGAGACTCGATGAGAGGTTTGGGACGACTCACCACGGCTGCGGAGACGACAGGACCTGCCACCTTCTGCGCGGTGCGGACAACGGCCTCCACCTTGATCGCCGGCTTCAGGTTCGCCTGCATCTGGAGGGGTGTGAACACACGGTCGTCCACGATCACCTCGAGGCGGGTGTTATAGAGGCCCTCACGCAGCATCCCCTTCAGGGAGGGCACATCCACCGCGATCTCACCGCCATCAGGCCGGCCCTCGAAGCAGAGGTTGATTCCCTTGGGCCCCTCGAGGATGAACTGGCTCCGCACATTCGCCTCGTGGGCGCCCTCAATTGCAACCGTGAACTTCAGCTCATTTTCAGTATCCAGGTAAATGTCGAAATCGCTCACTTCAGACCTTCCTTCTTAGCACGCTGGACGTGTTCGGCCACTATAACTATACCGCTCGGGCGCCTGTTGATCCCGGCCGACTCGAGATCTGCCTCAACTTGTGGCTCGGCCAGGTTGGGATCCACCACCCGCCTGTCCACACCCTCGACACCTGAGAGGAGCTCACGACTGTTCACAGATGCCAGCCGGGCGTACACTGTCCAGAGGATCTCAGGCAGCCGTCGAATTGCGGCGGCACCCTTGCCTCCGTAGACCTTTATGGCGTCGAGTACTCTCCTGATGAATGGGCCGTACCCTGTGGTCACAACTCTGGAGACCGGTCCAAAGCCTCTAGAGACTAAGGGTACAGGTACAATGCCAGGCATTAGATTCTTGTTCTCGAGAAGACCGACTCAACCGAAGGATTATTATCCTGGTCGCGCATCTTGAATCGGGCGATCTCAGTGACGTTGTCAGCAGTGTAGAATATCATCTCGTTTGTGTTTACATCCAGGGTCCATTTACCGCCGCTGATATCGTAGCTGAACTGTGTCTGCTCCTCCAGAGGACTATACTCCTCGGAGGCATATCTTGGATTATCTCCGCCCGTGTCCCATAGTATGCTGCCATGAAAATCGGTGGGAAATGCAATTTGTGCAGCGTAGATACCGGTCAGAGTACCAACCTCATACACACCAGTGGTAGTGCGGGAGGATGCTATGCCACCTGATGCGTTTATCAGAGTGTATCCTACTGTTGCTAGTCCACGTAGCGACCTGCCGAAGTTCACATTTTTTACGAGTGATATTGACACTTATCAACGCTCCAATATTCTACGATCACTTGGCTGCTGCCTGGGACCGCTGTCTCTGCTCTTTTATTGTCCTAGACCGGACATGAACAGCGGACTGAGCTGATGTGGCATCTACAGACTCAGGGCCTTGAACAAGTTTTTGATTGACTTCTTGCGCAATATGTGGAGTTTCAAGCTCAGATCTCTTTACTTTTTTCTCCGTCTCGAGGTCATAGGTCTTCTTGATCATCTCAACTATCATCTTTGTCTGATTCTCAGCTCCTCGAGCAGCGTAGACCTGCATGCTGGAATACTCAACCATGTTCTTGCAAACGTCAATAAACTTTGACATCCAAGCACGGGCGAGCTCTGCCTCTCCACCTGCGTGCTCACTGTCTAGCTGCTCAAATATCTCAGAGAAGGAAGATGAGATATTTGAGTAGGCCTCGTAGGCACCCTCCCGCTTGGCCGTCTCAAGTCTTGCCACCTCGAGGGAATCATCTACCTTTACGCCAATGTCATAAATTGCCTTAAGTCGTATGTCTGATGGATTGTGCATATTATATTATAACTATCACGTGTAAGAAATTATACAGAACACATCACCCTCTACGGCGTCAAATGTGAGCTTTAGGCTTTTTGACACAGTTCCTGGGTACACATCCATGTCGGTTCCAGGACGCAGAATCTGGCCATTGAGGAAGATGTCGTGCGAAGACGTGAAGACTGCTAGGTCAGATGAGAATACTGGAAGCTCCGCGTCTAGATTTCCGCCCACACCTGCTACAAGATTATTATTGGCTGGAACTGCGGATGTGACGACTGAGAAGAGCTTGCTGGATCTAGAGTCGAGACCTGACACCTGGGCATCGACATATGCCTTTGTTGCTGCTTGCTGAGGCGTCTCCGGATCTGTGACGTCTGTGATAGCATTATTTCCCATGCTCAGGGTGCCTGACATTGTTCCACCAGAAATATTAAGCTTCCCGTTTAGAGATCCGGACACAGTCGCAAATGACATCGGGGGATCATCGTACCAGTGCGTTCCTCCAATAATGTGTCTGATCATTGAACGCAGTGCGTTCAGGTCATCGTGAATTGAGGCGTTGGATCCTGAAAATTCTAGAGATGCACCTGCAGGCAGAGTGTCATCGTAGGAGTTGCTATTGGCAATCTGTATCGACTGATTAATAAAAGTGCGAGACATGTGTTTCTCCTATTGAGTGAGGCGGCTGGATGGTCCTATGAGGACGATTTAATTTTTCTCTTTTTTCTGGTCTCTTTCTTTGGTGGCATAGCCGATGATGGTTTAATAGCAGACTCACCCATAGGTGCTTTGGTGGGCTTCTTTTTTCTATTATCCTCTGGAGGCTTCGAAGGCGCCTCACTAGCACTCAGTTCTTTGGATGGTGACACCGGGGCTTCTGGATCGGTCTCCTTTATCTTGATTTCCTTTGAACCCTGTGGCTCTGGAGATTTTTCTTGACTTCCGCTGGCTGTGAGTGTGGCCTCGGCGAGCCTCACCTCTTTAATGGTCCTGGGCGGAACAGGTCGAGAAGCCATCTCCTCCGGTGTGGGGAGCGTCTCCTCCCGCAGCTTTAGGGCGACCTCGAGATCATACATCTTCTTGATCTCTGCAACATGAGACTCACACTGCTTCTCAGATCCCAGCGACATATAGTACATTATATTTGACTGTGTCTGAAGCTGTTGAAGTGATTTTAAACAGTGATGTACCGTATTCTTATCCAGCGACGGATCCTTGCAGTTTGCGATGAGATGATTAATGGCATCAAGCTGTCCACTACGTACTCCGTCGCGACGAGCAGTTTGAAGCTTAATCTGCTCTAGGCCATCATCAATTTTTGCACCAACATCGTGGAGTGCCTGAATTCTTGCTACGCGCTGTGGATTACTCATGTGATCTCCTATTTTCTAGTCATCTCTTAATTATTCACTGGAAACCAAGCATGAATAGCGTTGCTTATTCGTATAGGCTAGCTCTATGTCTAAATTGCGGTCCTTCTGGTAATTCAAGGGGTGGATAATTACTGCCGCTTTGCAGTGGTACCCAGCAACTAGTGCAGGTGAGCTTCATGCAGATCGGGTTATCCCCTCTGGGGTGCCTGAAGGGCCGCAATTTAGAGAAAGAATTCTAACACCAGATACGAGAGAGCCCTCCCAGGAAACCGAGGAGGGCTCTCACCTTAGAGTGTGATTCTAGCTAGCGCTGAATCAGGTATAGACAACGAGGCAAACCTTGTCGCCAACAGTAATTGGGAACGCAAAGTAGAGTGCCATCACGTTAACACCTGCACTGTAGGCGTTTCCGTCGTTCGTGCCGAGCGCAACGTCCGCAGATGAGGCATTATGAAGTACGCTAGCTGCCTCCAGGAGCTGACCGTTGAAGAAGACATCGACATTGTCGCGGAAGTCCGCAGCGGTCATGGTCTGAAGTTCCGTGGGGTACACGGCGCCCCAGAAGGTGCCATCGAGGTAGACGTTAGTCATAGAAGCGCCTGTGCTGACTCCCCACCACTTGGCAACTCGTGAATCCTGTTCGGCGAGCTGGGAATCGACGTAGTCCTTGTTGGCGGCGTCGGTGCCGGTTGTGGGTAGTGCCACGTTTGTGATGAGGTTGCCACCCATGTCGATCGCGCCGCTCATCGTGCCACCTGCGAGATCAAGCTTGAGAGCGAGACCGTCGGAGATCACGGTTGCGAGTGATGCCTCGGCAGATGACGCACGGGAGAGCTCTGTGGAGATCTCTGAGGAGATCTCTGAGTCAATATAGGAGGCGAGTGATGCCTCAGCAGACTCAGCGCGAGAAACCTCAGAGGAGAGGCTGGACTCAAGAGAGTCTTCTGCAGATTCCGCACGTGAGACCTCAGAGGAGAGGCTGGACTCAAGAGAGTCTTCTGCAGATTCCGCACGTGAGACCTCAGAGGAGAGGCTGGACTCGAGAGAGCCCTCAGCGGATTCCGCACGTGAGACCTCAGAGGAGAGTGCAGATTCGAGAGAGTCTTCTGCAGACTCTGCACGGGACACCTCTGTGGAGAGGCTGGATCCAAGAGAAGACTCAGCAGAAGTTGCGCGAGATGTCTCTGTGGAGATCACTGTGGCTAGAGAGCCCTCAGCAGACCGTGCTGTAGAGACCTCGGTGGAGAGTGCTGCGTCATTTGAAATGACGTACCCTGCAAATGCTGTATCATTCTCTGTATCAACAGAGTTGATTAGGTCAACGATTTCCTTGAAGGTGTCGTAATCCGCACTAGATGCAGAGAGAATTGCGTTGATACGACCCTTCTCGGTGTCGATCGCGCCTGAGAGAACAAGCTCAGCAGATGTTGCACGAGACGTCTCAGAGGAAATCACTGAGGCGAGGGAGTCCTCGGCGGATGTTGCACGTGAGGTCTCCGTGGAGATGACTGAGCCGAGGGATGCCTCGGCGGACACCGCGCGAGATGCCTCAGCAGAAACCTCTGTGGAGACTAGTGATGCGAGGGAGCCCTCAGCAGATGTTGCACGAGACGTCTCTGTGGAGATCACTGAACCGAGGGAGGCCTCGGCAGATGTTGCACGAGAGACCTCGCTGGAGATCTCTGTGGAGACTAGTGATGCGAGGGAGCCCTCAGCAGATGTTGCGCGTGATGTTTCAGTGGAGATCACTGAGGCAAGAGAGCCCTCAGCAGACTCTGCACGAGATGTCTCTGTGGAGATCACTGAGGCAAGAGAGCCCTCAGCAGACTCTGCACGTGAGGTCTCTGTGGAGATCACTACACCGAGTGATGCCTCAACAGAGCCGGCACGAGAGATCTCTGCATCGAGATTATTGTTGACACCAAATAGGGATACAAATGGACCGTCATACCAGTGTGCCTCACCGGATATGACCTTCACCATTGTACGGAGTGCGTTGAGATCGTTCTCGAGGGTCATATTTGACCCAGTGAACTCTAGATTGCTACCTGTTGCTAAGTTATCAAGATAGCTTTCGCTGTTGCCAACCTGGGAAGACTGATTAATGAATGTACGTGCCATTGCATTTCTCCAAATGCGCACTGCCACTTTGACAGTGAGCTACTCTAAATATTCTGCTTGTAAAGGAGAAATTTGCAATTTTGAAAATAATTTTTGCGCTAGTAGGGATACATAGCGCTCAGATTGCTTCCGATCTCTGGGATGAAGAATGTGACGATATCCTTGTTACTTATGAGAGTGTAGTCGGAGTCCTGCCGCTGGAGCACGCCGTTGTAGTAGAGCATAAGGGAACTGCTGGGATGTGGTGCGTTGGCGAGGGAGAACTCCTGGTTGACTCCGTCGACTGCGCCCACAGGAACCTCGGTCCATGCAATATTGGATCCTGCGTCAGGATCCACAAGGTAGGAGTAGGAGGCAAGAAGCTGAGAATCTGCGGAGGGCGCCGTCACTGCCATGATCGAGTTTCCGGCCAGCAGGTAGTCCTTGGTTACGCCCTCGCTCTGGAGCACACCATTCACGTAGAACATTAGCGACTCCTTTGGAGCAGGAGAGTATTGCAGTGTGAACATCATGTTGATCCCATCCACAACACCAGCAGGTGTCTCCATCCAAGACATCCTATTTATCTTGCTGAGTGCACCACCACTTCCACCTGAGCTACCGCTCACGGCTGATATCGTTATCTGTCCGTCTGATCCGGTGGTTATCGTTACATTCTCACCTGCGACGAGGTACGCTCTTCCGTCGGAGAGCCGCGTCAGGGATCCTGACAGGCCTGTGGCAAAAACAGCGCTGCCAGTGATCTGGTGTAGACCACTGGCACCTGCATTGAGTATTGTGCTTCCTGATACATGAAGTCGAGCGCTGGGTGTGGGTGTTCCAACGCCCAGGCTGGCAGACCCAGTGACGAACACTAGTCCGGCACTGGAGCTGAAGTCTCCATCAACGGCAAACTGTATAGAGCCGTTCGATCCTGAGGGCTCTACTACTCTATAGGCGGTCACGGGTCACAGGTGGGTCAATCTCTGGCTCTAAGTATAACACGCGACCTTAGCAGTTTAAGGACGCAAGCCAGGGTAATCAGTTTCACTCAAATTCTATAGTGACTCCCACCTCAATATTGAACTTGGGCACCCGAAGCTGGTTGACAATATTGTGCTTCTTCGCCTCTTCCGCGCCCATGAACCAGTCGGCGTGCTTCTTCTGGTCCACAATCTTCAGGAAGTAGTCCTCCTTCTTTCCGCAGTTATTAGCCATCATCTTGTAGACGATGTCGTTTAGCCTCTCTGCCTCACCCACGGAGGACTTGAGCTCCTCGATCTTACCGAAGTCACCTGAGGACACATCGTGGATCATGATGGTGGCGTTGGGATCCATAAACCGCATACCCTCGGCGCCGAATGTTGCCAGAATCGCGCCGCAGGACATCGCCTTGCCCTCCACAATTGTGGCGACGGGGAGCTCAGCGTGCTTAATAGCGCCAATCATTGACATGAGCGAATAGACGGTGCCGCCAAAACTATCGATAACAACTGGAATTACTTTCTGCCCTGTATTATGAGCCTGTGCCATTTCTTGATCAAATTTTAGTGCAGATTCCTCATCAAATTTATTCACTCTAATAATAACGGGGTTCTTGCGTAGCTCGAACTCCTTGAGCAGCGGTGATATCTTTGTTGTCCACTTCATTTGGTCTCCTACGCTCCCTCAGGAGCCGCACATCTCACAGGACTCTGGATTCTCCAGAGAGCACACCAGCACCTCTCCGTTGAACTCCTCCTGTGTAACCTCTGGTGCCCGCTTCTCCTCGACAGTGATCGCCTTCGCAGCGGAGGCGGGCTTCGAGCGCAGGTAGTACATGCCGGTCTTCAGTCCCTTCTCCCAGGTGTAGAAGTGCATGGAGTTGACCGAGCCCACATTAGGCGATGCCACAAACAGGTTCATTGACTGGGACTGGCAGATATAGGCGCCGCGAGCAGCTGCCTGATCGATGATGGGGCGCATCGACATCTCCCACACCGTCTTGTACCTGTTCCGAATGGCCTCAGGAATCTTAGAGATCTCCTGCACGGATCCATTGTGCTTCACAATCTCGTTCTTCATGTCCTCGTTCCAGAGTCCTGCCTCTAGGAGGTCACCCACGAGGTGCTTGTTGACGATAACGAACTCACCTGAGAGCACTCTGCGGACGTAGATGTTTGATGTGAAGGGCTCGAAGCACTCGTTGTTGCCCAGGATCTGAGAGGTGGAGGCTGTGGGCATCGGAGCTAGGAGCAGGGAGTTCCGTAGGCCCCACTTTGCGATCTTGCCCTTCAGCTTCTTCCAGTCCAGGGAGGAGTGTGGCTCCGCGCCCCAGAGGTCGAACTGGAGCTTACCCTCAGATGCCGGTGATCCTGTGTACGTGGAGTAAGTGCCCTCTGACTTTGCGAGTTCGCAGGATGCCTCCAGGGCTCCGTAGTAGATCGTTGCGAAGATCCGCCTGTTGAGCTCCTCCGCCTCATGTGAGGAGAAGTCCATCTTGAGCATTGCGTAGGTGTCGGCGAGGCCCTGCACACCGATTCCGATGGGGCGGTGCTTGAAGTTGGACACCTCAGTCTCAGGCACTGGGTAGTAGTTGCGGTCGATTACCCGGTTGAGGTTGAAGGTGACCTCGGATGCGGTCTGCTTGAGAGCATCGAAGTCGTACTTTCTGTCGTGGACGAACCGGTTCAGCGCGATCGAGGCGAGGTTGCAAACAGCGGTCTCCTCCGGAGTGCTGTACTCGATGATCTCAGTGCACAGGTTGGAGGACTTGATTGTGCCCAAGTTCTGCTGGTTGGACTTTCTATTTGCGGAGTCCTTGTAGAGGATGTAGGGAACGCCCGTCTCGATCTGGGCAGTTAGCACCTTCAGCCAGAGGTCGCGAGCCTTCACCTGACGGACAAATTTGCCCTCTGCCTCGTACCGCTCGTACAACTCTACGAACTTATCGCCCCACACATCAGCGAGCCCTGGTGAGGACATGGGACACATAAGGGACCACACGCCGTCCTCCTTCACACGCCGCATGAAGAGATCAGGCACCCACAGGGCGTAGAAGAGGTCTCGGGCACGCATCTCCTCCTTGCCGTGGTTCTTCTTCATCTCGAGGAAGTCCTCGATGTCGGAGTGCCATGGCTCCATGTAGACTGCAAAGGCGCCCTTACGCTTGCCGCCCTGGTTCACGTATCGAGCGGTCTCATTGAGGACACGGAGCATGGGAACCACACCCTCTGACTGTCCGCCCGTGCCGGCGATAAGGCTGCCCTTCGCTCGGAGGTTATGGATGTGTAGCCCAATTCCGCCGGCCCATTTGGAGATGTGTGCGGTCTGCTTGTAGGTGCTGAAGATGCCGTCGATGGAGTCGTCAGCGAGGCTCTGGAGGAAGCAGCTAGCCATCTGGGGGCGAGATGTGCCGGCATTGAAGAGCGTGGGTGTGGCGTGAATGTACCTGCCTGTGCTCAGCCCCTCGTAGCACCTGATGGCAGACTCGATATCGTCTCCGTGGATTCCGAGAGCAACACGCATCCACATGAACTGCGGGGTCTCTGCAGGCTGACCGTCGATTGACTTCAGGTAGCCGTGCTGCAGAGTGGCGAGGCCAAAGTAGTCGAAGTTCTTGTCACGCTCATGGACAATTGCGCGGTCGACGAGCTCGGACGCCTTCTTGTCGGACATGAGCTCCAGTAGATCCTTGCTCACAAGCGGAGCGTGCTTCCCAGTGACTGGATCCACGTTGTCATAGAGCCGACCAACGTTCTCAGAGAAGTTAACGGGGATTGACTTCTGCCACCTCGTGACCAGGATGCGAGCAGCGAGGAGTGAGTAGTCCGGATGGACAGTCACCATTCGAGCAGCCTCCTGTGCAATTAGGGCGTCGATCTCACCTGTCGTGATTCCGTCGACGACTGACTCCGCAACACTTCGGGTGACTGCGATCGGGCTGACATACTCCTCGTTCAGACCCTTGCACTGCCGCTTGATCCGCTGCGTGATCTTGTCGAACTTGATCTCCTCACGCTTACCGCTGCTCTTGACAACAAATGATCTCATCAGAAGTCTCCGTCCCATGAAAGGGTCTGTGGTGCTCCGCTTGCGACGCCTGCCTTAGAGTACTCGCTCACTCTGCGCTCAAAGAAGTTGGTCTTACCCTCTAGACCAAGCATCTCCATCCACGGGAATGGATTCTTGGCGTTGTAGAGCTTTGGGTGTCCAAGGTCTGTGAGGAGGCGGTCTGCCACGAACTCAATATACGCCGACATAGCATCAGAGTTCATACCAATTAGGCTCACTGGGAGCGCATCGCAGACGAACTCCTTCTCGATCCTGACAGCGTCAGAGACAATCTCGTGCACGACCTGTGTGCTCGGCCTGTCGACGATGTGGTTCTTGTACACCTTGATAGCAAAGTCCGTGTGGGCGTTCTCGTCGCGGCTGATCAGCTCGTTGGAGAAGGTGAGACCCTTCATTCCTAGACCTCGCTGCTTGAGCCAGAAGATGGCACAGAAGGAGCCGGAGAAGAAGATGCCTTCAACACATGCAAATGCGAGTAGCCGCTGGACGAAGGGGGCGTCATTGTTCATCCACTTGAGGGCCCAGTCCGCCTTGCGCTTCACCGCGGGAATCGTCTCAATGGCACGGAGGAGGTTGGTCTTCTCAGCCTGGTCAGCGACGTACGTGTCGATTAGGAGGGAGTACGTCTCGCTGTGGATTGTCTCCATTGCTGCTTGGAACGTGTAGGCTGCACGGGCCTCTGGGTACTGCACCTCGTTTGCGAAACGATAACACAGGTTCTCATTCACAATGCCGTCCGATGCCGCAAAGAAGGCGAGGATGTGCTTGATGAAGTGGCGCTCCTCGTCCTTGAGGCGATCCCAGTCCCGCCTGTCCTCAGTCAGATCGATCTCCTCGGCTGTCCAGAACGAGGCCTCCTGTCGTTTAAACTCAGACCACAGGTCGGAGTGCACGATGGGATAGATGACAAATCTCTCTGGGTTCGGGCGAAGTATGGGCTCCATAGACTCTCCTGTTGTGATCAGCAAGACTCTCCTGTAGTATCAGGAGGGATTGCTGACTTCTTTCCACTTCTGCTTGAGCAAGTCTTTCATGGTCGACTCATCCTGCATGACTGTCTCGTTCAGCGAGAGCTCTGTGGGATCGAGAATGTCGATCTTAGAGCGTGCTGTGTCAATCTGTACAGGAAAAACGACGCCATCTCTACCTGCCCTGTTCTTAGCGATAAATATCCTGCCCGTGCCCTTATCCTTCTCCATCGGCTTACGAGAAAGTGACAAAACGACGTCGGCGACCATCGCCTTGCCGTACGCCTCAGACATGTTCTCTAGGCCGACCACGTCCGCTGTGGAGGATGCCCTGTTCGCCTGTGAAGCTGTCCAGATGGGAATGTTCATGTCCATGGACAGGTTTCGAAGCTCCTCGTAGATCAACTTGAGCTCGTGTCGAAGTGAGTCGTACTGCCTAGTGGACCGCATGACGTCTGCGTAGTCGATCACCACGAGGCTGGGAATGAAGTTCTTCATCATAAGCTTCTCAAGGTGGTTCCTGATTGTGTGGACAGATGCTGATCCAGTGGGATACTCCTTGATAATCAGTCGGCCCAGCTCGAGGTCGGCGTATCGCTTCTTGATGAGGTCCTTGCTGTCAGGCACGTCGTTGGAGGGGACATTGCAGAGGTTGGAGTCGTATCGAATGCCGACGGCTGTCTCCGTGAGCTCAAATGTGTAGTGGACGACGTTCTTGCCCGCGCGCATTGCATTGGCACCAATTGCCACCAGGAAGTGAGAATTATGCGAAAGAATACCGTTGGTCATGAAGGAATGAGCGGTTGCAACCTGCAGATCATAAAGCTTCTTCTTGTCACTTTTTTGAGTGATCTTCGAAATGACAGGAGAGTGATCATGAGAAACGAGTTTGTCTCCCAATCTGAGATCCTTCATCTTTGTCCAACCAGAGTGCTCGAGAACAATATGGTCATCGGCACCCTCAAGCTTCTTACCACACTCAGTTTCAAGGAGATATGTGGCCTGCGGCTCAACAGTCCTAAGCCCTTCGATGGGATAGAATCCATCGAATGAAAGAACCTCTAGCGACCACTTATTTTCATACTCGGCAGGATCAGGTCCATCATAACCTAGCTCAGAGAAGAGCTGCCCAATCTGGATATCCTCAACCTTATCACGAAATTGAATTTGCGGCATCAACAATCTCCTTAATCACACTCTGTCTATTCTTCTTCCAGTCACTCTCCCAGACGATCAAAACTCTATATCCAAGTGACTTGAGGTCTTCAATCTTGCACATGTCTAATTCCCATCTTTCCCCGGCTGTCATCTTGATACGAGGATTAAGCTGGTGTGCATTCCATTTGCTTGGATTACAATGCCAGAAATCGCCAAAGTACTCAACGATGAAAGGAATCGAACTGAAAACTATATCGCAGTTGTATCTCGATATGCCAACATTTCTAGACACATTATAGCCTAATGAAATGAGATTTTCATACATCTCACTCTCGGCACTGGATTTCTGAGAAACATGTCTAGAGGCGTTCTTTGAGATTTTCTCTAATGATTCTTGTTTATGATGCTTGCCAAACATTGGGTGTTTTTCACCTCTTCTACCATAACAGGGAGTTAGTCGGCTAGCATCTTCCTTTCCGACATTGTTCCTTGCAGCGATATTGTCTAAAGACATTGCATTAGCACAACCGCTATTTTTTTCACTTTGTCTTCTTTTTGTCTCAGGATTATTTTGCTTGAGTGCAACTCGCGCCTGATATCTCGAAACAAGATCAATCGCCTCATCTTCCGCGTATCCTTTTCGAAGCCAATGTTTGACCTCCGAAGGATACGATCGAACTGCCAAGAGATTTTGAACCTTGTCATCTTGGCTCATTATCTCTGACATTTTCAATTTTTGAGAAGGTGCCCAGCGCTGTACATTGGCCCCTGCAAACAACTCCTTATATTCCTTCAAGGAGAGGTTGTGTTTGTTTGTGATATGTGAAATGATTGATGACATTGACTCAAAGTCACACATCTTGCACTTAATTGCTTCAAATCCAGTATCTCTAATCTCATTTGCTCGAGCTGCCTTTTCTCGAAGAAACTGCTTGTGTCTAGTCTCCTTGGCTCTCTTTTTATTTACCATCTTACCAAGCTGAGTGCTATTGAGACGACCTATTCTTGCACCTGGAAATTTTGACTTATATTCTAAAGTGGTAATATTATGTTTGCCTGTGATGTGTCGCCCTATCTGATTTGATCTAAATCCGCACAATAGACATACAAGCTTGTCAAGTGTAGGGTCATAGTCATCATAAGAGCTCGTCTTGCTCAGTGATGTCTCTTGCGAAGATGTGACCTCTTTTTGTGCTAAGTCGATCCCAAGGCTTATAGGTTTTTCCATCAATCAAGACCTCCGTGTATTTGATCTTGATATAAGTATCACCCACTGTACACTTACCAACGCCTGTGTTGGCTGTGATGACTCCAATCTCGCCACGGCCGAGGCCACCCTGGAGGATGTCCTTGGCGTCCAGCCGCTCGATGCCTGTGGGGCAGCACTGACGACGGGATTTGACGAACCTCGCCTCAAAGTCCTCGAAGAAGTCATGGCCCACAGAGCTCGGGAGTCCGACTGCAACTGCCTCCTTCATGAGACCGACGACAGACTCGAACTTATCTGTGGAGATGAGCTCAACAGCCTTCTCAAGCGCATCACGGAATACCTGCCTCTTGCAGAAGTCAAGGGACTTGTCCTTGATATATTGCAGGTCTCCCATGTTGGGATTTGTCTTGAGGCGGTGCAGGAACTCCACAGTCTGGTCAAGGAGGATCTTGTCGTTGTTGTTCTCGAAGTCCTCCTTGATTAGAGGAATGAGCAGGCCCATGGAAGGGAAGCACTTGTACTTTTGATGGTACAGGAAGTACTTCTCGCACAGGAACTCTAGGTACTTCACATCGAAGAACGTGGGCTTCATCACCTCCAGCATCTGGGCGGCCCACGGATGGTCGGTTAGTAGGCCGTGGAAGATGCCCTCTTGGAACTGCTTGCCGTACTTCGAGAACGAGCCGTTGAGTGAGAGCTCGATCGATGATTGTGTTTCTTCCATTTAGACTCCTCAGACGATGGGTGCACTTAGGGACATGAAGAACGAGTCAACGTCAAAGTCCTGAATGCCCTGCTTCACAAATAGGCGCATGAGCTCCATCTTATTCTTGCGGGGCGTGTAGCTTGACACGGAGTCGTTGATCTTCTTAATCTGGTCGCCGGAGAGATTGCTGATGTCTAGGTGCATCAACTTCCAGTTACGTCTCACTATATCCTCGGACTCAAGGATGTTTTTGATGAGCTGCACCTTCGTGCCGTCCATCTTAGAAGCAGCGTCCATGACATCCTGGATCATCAGGGATCTCTTCTCCTGCAGGAATGGGAATCGCTTGGTCATTGTCTTGAAGCCCGCTCCTGTGACCCCTGGTATGCTGTCGGAGTCGTCTCCCACAAAGCTGCGGGCAACGCACATGTTCTCCGGCCAAAGTCCAAACTTCTCACGAACCTCCTCGGGAGTGATGAACTTCTTCTGCCCGGGAGACCACTGTGTGACTCTATCGTCTATAAGCTGATAGAGGTCCTTGTCGGAGGAGACAACAACTAGCCGCTCCTCCTTGAACATGTGGCGGCACATGTATCCTATCACGTCGTCCGCCTCACAATCAGACACGTAGATCTGCTGCACTGGCACGTGTTTAAGTGCCTCAATTGTGAGGCGAACCTGGAAGTCGCGGTTCTCGTATGTGTCAGGTATGTCGTCCTCGTAATAGCGGTTCAGCTTCTGGGGACGACTGCCCTGCTTGTACTCGGGAAATATGGCCCGGCGACGTGCCGAGCCGCCTCCCTCCCAGACAACAATAACTCTCTTGGGAAGCAGCTTCTCAGTGAGCAGCTTCAGGCCCTTTAGGTAGCCCACAAAGCCACCGATCTGCTGGCCCTGTTGGCTCATCGTGGGATTTACCACGAAGTGGCGAGTAAAGAAGTTTAGTGAGTCGACAATGATAATGGGATGCTTCATCAGTCCTCCGGGGAGACGTCAGAGACATCGACCTCCATAGCGACAGACCGCACCTCCTCGTAGGACTCGGGGTCTATGTCGGCCGGCTCGGTGCTCTTCTTCTTGGCCATTGCTGCCTCAAGGAGGTCATCGATGTAGTCCGAGTACTCCGGGTCCTCGACGATCTTGTCGAACTCCGCTTTATAGAACTTCTTGTCAACAATGACTTCGCCTGTCTCCTCGTTCATGACTGTGAGTGTCTTCCAGGCACCGGTTCCTCCAATCTCCACCTTACGGCCGTTGAATGACTCAGGTCCGTGCTTGCGGAGAATGTCGAAGAGCTGCTCATGCTCCTTGATGCCTACACCAAAGTGAATCTCAAAATCACAGGAACGGAATGGCGCCGAGACCTTGTTCTTCACCGTCTTCGCTGAAACATGGATACCGATGACCTCCTTGTCCTTATTCAGGATCTGCTGGCCGGCGCCGAGCTTGATACGGACTGAGGAGTGAAATGGGATTGCCATCGATGGCTTCCTCTAGTTTCCCAGAGGCTCGGACTATATCTTCAAAAATACTCTGTATCGTTGCATGCTTCAGATCAGAGGCCCAATAACGAATTACGCAGTACCCTCTGGACTCCAGTGTCTTGGTCTTCTTAGCATCGGATTGCCATATTGACTCTGCAGTCACCTTCTTATGCCCTACTAGATCCTGGGCGCTAAACTTCGAAGGATTTGCATGCCAATAATCGCCGTCTATTTCGACCACAACATGATAATCAGGAAGATAGAAATCACAAGTATAACCACACGTTCTAAACTGCTTTTCGAAAGTGATGCTTAGCGATGCTAGATAAGATTCAAACAATAGTTCTGGCTTGGTATCTCTGGAGCTCGTAGGAAGCTTATTCTTGCGGCTCCAAGCCTCAAGTCGCTTAGTTGCTTCCTCTTCTCCAAACAAACTCTTCCATCTTTCAAAGTTTGACATCTTCATTCTTGAAGAGACTCTATCTTTTGCAGTGCTATAGACCTGCTTCATCTGATCAGAAGCAGCATTTCTCTTTGAAGCTTTTGAAAGCTTTTCTAGATAAGCCGAATGTGAACAGGCCAGAGTCCTTGCAGTTCTCTTTTTCTCAAGGATTTCTGGGTTACTGTACACTTCGTTTGTATTCTGCATTAGGTGTGTCTTGTTCTCTTCAGAATTTCTCCAGGTCTCAAATCTGGAGAAGTCTCCAAAATTGGTCTGGGGGTACATCGCTCTATACTCTTTCGTTGTTAGACCATGTTGCTTGAGATGCGAATTCGTTATTGCTCTAAACTCTTTGCTGCAAACTTCACATGCATATTTTTGTCCCGCGCTCGTGGAGATTTCTTCTTGGATCATCGAAGTCCCTCATCTATAATTATACTAGATGTAATGGAATAGCCAAACCTAAGATTACTTTCTCTAGTCTCTGAACCTTCAACCTGTCACCAGGAAGCTCGGCTGCTGATTATCCAATCTCGATCTTTTTAGACCTTCACGCTTGCAATTACTCGCTACGTTGTGGTGATCGAGCTCTAAGGACGTCCCAGCAATTCACGGGATGAATTTACAGTTTAGGCTCGTGCAAGGGAGGCAAGCAATTCACCACCCGGAGTTGTATTGTGATTGACATGACCGTTTGCGTTATAGGCATTTCCATCGGGGACGGAAACGTCTACAACATTCATTCTATTTGAGATTTTTCTGGCGCCCGGATTGTCCTTGAGTGACATCCACTGGCTATTAACAAGAGTCCTGTGCTCAGATGTACCTCGGAGGTCTCCGAGAACATATGCTGTGTCGACTGCCGACTTCACCACAAAATTAGTCATTGGCTTGAATCCATGAGGTCCTTCAATCAGAGTTCCCACATCCGTCAAGTCGTACTCGCAAGGTGTCTCAAAATCATCAATACCCAAGACACTTGCATATTCAGCAAACGTCATTTCACACTCAATCATAGTCATATCTCAAGTTCCCTTTCTTCTTTCGTTGGATTCGCGAAGTCGTTTCGCGAATAGTGAATTTTCATCGTAGCGAATCTTTATTTTAGTTGTGAATGGATCAACACATGTGGGATCGCCGTACATCGTATTGTGAGAAAGAATTCCATTGCTGTAGTAGCTTTCAGCTCCCTCGACCGTCATGTCGAGAATTTCGATCTCCTCAGATCCAGCAGACATATGAGCTGGAATCCAACCGTGTGTCTGGTGAAGGAGAAGTACATTACTCTCTTCAATCAGGTCGATCGCTTCGATCCAGTCATCTACACCGCTTACTCTCGCAAAAAACTTATGCTCTGGACTTACCAAGAGTTGTGTATCCATAAACTGGACTACAATGGGAACTGTTGCCTCTTTTCTGACTAGATGAGATACTTTACACCAGGCCTCTTGACCGTGGACATCACGAGTTAGAATTTCCCAACCTTCGGTCATTGGATAGAACCTTCCAACTTCCATTGATTTATAGTCAAATCCGGCTTCACTGAAGAAGTTGGAGATCGCTAGCCTTTTCGAATGCATTTTTAATGTACCTCTCTAGAGTAATTCTAACCGTGCCTGGTTGACTTTTCAAATCAGATTCCCAAATATACAGGACGTAGTATCCGCGATCTTTGGCGACTCTTCTCTTGTAGTGATCTCTTCTGACCATCTTTTGCTGTGTTTCATTCAAAGCGCTCTTGTCATGATACACAGCAGGATTAGGTGGCATTTCAATCAACCTAGGTTGATTGAAAACATTAGCCTACTTTTCTTACAGTGACCTCTGTATCGGGACCGACACATCCAATCTTTGTGCGGATCTGGTTCAGGCAAATGAGCAGCACGTTCTGGTTGGCAATGACGCCTGTAATCTTGCGCATCCCCTTGGAGATTGCCCGTGCCTGCAGGCCAATGGAGTCCTTATCGTAGTCTCCAGTGAGCTCAGCCTTCGGTGAGGTGGCAGCGACGGAGTCCCAGATGATGGTGACCGGAACGTCCTTGTCCATTGCCTTTGCCTTTAGGACAGTCTCCTCAGCGATGGAGAGGACCTCCTCAGTGCAGTGTGTGTCCACGTAGACAAAGCGCTTCTTGACGTCGACTCCTAGCAGGCCCAGGTTCTCTACAGAGGTGGCGTTCTCCGTGTCGATGTAGACCACAATACCTCCCATCTTCTGGGTGGATCGGGCAATCTGAATGGCGATGTGGGACTTACCGATAGAGGGAGGCCCGAAGATCTCAACAATGCGTCCCTCTGGAAGGCCGCCTCCTCGACGATTTGAAATGATGTAGTCCAGCTGTCGGGATCCCGTGCTGATCCAGCGCTTGACGTGGGTGGGTGACTCATCGAATGCCAGGTTGTATGCCACACGCGAGCCGTGTGACTTATTGAGTGACTTGATTAGGTCGTCTGTGAAGCTGTCCTGCTCTACGTTTTTTGCCATTTATCCCTCGTTTAAAGCGCAAGCGCGCCCCTCGCGGAGCGCGCTCGCAGTCATCAGAAGTGTGCTGAAGTCAGTCCTCGAGGTCAGAGAACGCGTCCTCGAGATTCTTGTACTTCGCAGGCTGCTTGCCACCAGCGGCAGGCTTCGCCTTGGGTGCCTCAGGAGTGTCCTCAGCGTCAGGTGCCGATGCACGGGTCGTGCCGAGGTCAGATTCAGAGGACGCGGTGTCGCCGTTGAGCCAGTCGTTGACCAGCTTCTCGAGCTCATCGTAGGACTTCTCAGTGAAGAGCTCATCGAGGTTCGGGATGTTGGCGAGCCACTGCTTAGCCTTATCAGCACTCTCGGAGAGGGGAGAGGACTTGCCGCGGGGCATGACCTCAGTGGAGGCATACATCTTGCCGTTAGGCTTTGCACAGGTGATCTTGACATCGCGCCCAGTCTTTGGGTCCGTGATATCACCATAGTCCTCGTCAAGCATGATGTTCAGGAGCGACTGATACACCTGCTTGCCGAACGCCCAGAGACGTACGCCCTTGTCCTCCTCACCACGGACGATGACCGCAGCGTAGGCGCGCATCTTCGGGTAGAGCTTCTTGGCGAGCTCGTAGGACTCCTTGTTCTCATCGTCACGGAGCTTATTGATGAGCTCCTGGATCGGATCAGGGCGGCCAAACTGGTAGGGCGCGAGAAGACCCGGATTATTGCCAATGTTGTAGTAGAACCAGCGCTCCTTGAAGGGCTGCCCGTCGTTGTCTGGGAACGACACGAGTCGGACCGTTGCCTCCTCGCCCTCCGTCGGTCGCCACATGATGTCGCGCTTGGAGTTCTGGCCGGAGAGCTTATTGAGCTTCTTGCGAATTGCGTCGAAATTGATACCCATTTCAATACCTCATCTTTCTAATGTGCAAATGTTCTTGGACATTGGCAGTCAAAGATTAGCCTTCAATCGTCAAATGTTCAAGCAACTTCAAAACTTCAAATGTAGTGTGATTAAATTACTTTTTTCTCTTTTTGGTGGGCTTTGCGTCACCATAAGCACGACCGACAACATCGATCTGCTTCTTAATACGCATGACGGCAGGAGAGTCAGGAGCTGGATAGTGCGGTCCCACACCGAGGGGCATCGCGACACCAGGCACGCCGCCGGCGGAGACCTCATTCTCCTGCTCAGCGTGTCGGTCCTTAACAGTATCAGGCTCAGTGAGCAAGTTCTTCGGATTCTTCTTTTTCGCGTCCTTGTCCTTTGGCTTATCACCCACATCGTGGGAGCTTGACTCTAGGATCTGACGTATGAGTGACCTGAGCTGATGTTCCGTCATGCCTCTAAATATGTTCGTCAGAGCGTGATCAGTCTCGCTGAGGCTAAAATCTTTGTCAGGGCACTCCTTGAGCCCACATAGAATCGATTCTCCTCGAGGTGCAGCCCACCTGAGCAGGAGACAGCCTCCCACTCATCCCGATCGAGCTTCACACCATAGCTCTGCAGCAGGTATAGCGTCCTGTGGGCATATGTCATCTTGGGGAGATCATCATTGTACTTGTAGAGCTGTCCCAGCTTCTCGCGGTGCCAGTCTGAGTCCTGATCCAGAAAGTGATCAGCAGAGTTATCTCCCACCTTGCCTAGGTCATGTAGGAGGCCTACTTTTAGTATCGAAGCTGTGGACAGGCGCGCGCTCTCATCCAGAGAGTCATTGACCTTTCGCATGGACGCTGTGATTTTTAGCGTCATGTCAATGAGGCCGCCCGGATAGCATCCAGGCATGTCTGCCTTGACTGAGAAGGGGCAGGTTGCCAGCCGCTCTCCCAGCTCCTCAAGGAGCAAGTTTAGTCCTGCGTCATCGAACCTCTTGCACAGAGACTCGTACTTGTTCCAGTTCTTCTCAATAGAATCAGCGTCCATGCTGATAGTCTATCACAGATCCGTGAAGTTTATAAGTGCTCTTCCCTTTTTAAGCTCAGGAACGACTTCTTGATCTAGATTCTTAAGAACACCTGCATTGACAGCACCCACAATAGTGTGGTTCATATAAAGCAGCGCATCTCGGGCAGAGATTTTGTTCGGAATAATGTGAATGTACAGATCACCCTCAGGTGACTTCTTTATAGCTATCCTTTCATAGGCCTCCTCAAGTCCTGGAACAGACTTGAGCGTCTCAACTGCCTTGTTTAGGATAAAAGCGATCTGCTTAATTGAGGAGTCACCGGGCGCAGCCTTTATCTTGAGCTTTTTCATTAGTTCTTGTGGATCTGAATTTGCTAGAGCTCCAGCTTCTTCAATCTCCGCTTTGACTCGTCCGCGGCCGGGCTTGACTTTGGCGACTTTACCTGTCCTTTTATCTTCTTCTGAGTCTTGTGGCGCGCTCTCAGCCAGTGCTGGTGTCGGTGTCGGCACTTGACCGGTTGTGCCCTCAGTCTCCTCAAAAAGAATTCTTCGAATTTGATTCCTTATGAACTGTTCGTCTGCCATTCTTTCACCTAGGATATCCTGTTCACACCAAGCTCAAAATGTCCCACACTAAGGTCGATTCCCTCACTGCAGATCTCCTGAAATCTGTCGATTGAGGATGCCGGCACATCAACGAGCAATGCATCATGTATAACATACATAGGCCTGGCGCCTAGAGACTTAATACGATCGCAGAGAGAAGAGAACCCTAGCAGGACAGTGTCTACGCAGGACGACTGCACATAGTAGCTAATTAGGAGAGACTCCTTCTCTCCCCGCCTTAGATCAGGAAGCGGTCGTCCATAGTGATTGTGAAGGACTCCTGAGCTCGCCTCAGATGCGAGCCTGTGTCCGAGCTCGTCGGCGCCAAAGTACTCCCTCACCCTGCGTGTGACAGACTTCGCGGTGTGTGACAGACCGGTGAGCTCTGACATGAGGGCGGCTGATGAGCCGTAGAGTGCGCTAATCGTCGCTGTCTTCACAACCTTCCGAGTGAGCTCACCCCTGAAGACAGTCGTGCGTATGTCCTCGTAGATGTCCCTGGGCGCGGGCTTTCCCATCTCATGTAGGACGAATCGTGGCTCAAGGGACACGAAGTCCACCTCGAAGATGCCGCCAGTCCTGGACCTGATCATGTCCCTGCAGGTCTTTGGCAGGGTGAGAATGGATGGGCCCCGCTCCACGGTGAGCCTGCCCGTGGAGGAGCCAGACTGGTCGTAGGATATTGCGGGAGCTCTGCCGTCAGCCTCAGGCGTGAAGCTCTTGATGGTCTTAATCACAGACAGGCCCGACTCACACTCCGACACGTGTCGACGCAGTGTCTCGAGGTCGACGGTGGGCCTAGAGAGGCCTCTGAGAAACCTCCGACACTGTCCGTATGTTTTCACATATTCAGCCATTCGAGTGTCCTGGAGGACCTCCTGCACGGCCCTGGATATATCCTGCACTCGATCTTTGAACTGGTCTCGTCCAAGGGCCATGAACCAGGGCACGGACGCGGAGGACACACCCAGTGCTGTGAAGGCACGCTCGTGTTCCTCCGGCGCGAGGCGCAGATTGTCTAGGCTGACTCCTGCTATGCGGGCGAGGTCCTCCAGGGGCGCGTCGCACCTGTCCCTGTCGAACAGGCACACCTCGCAGTCACCTGGTCCCCACTCGAAGGTGCCATCGTCGTTCACAATTAGAGACTCCGGAGTGCCTAGGGCAGACTTATCAATGCACACTCTCATGTGCTAAGTGTAGTCACCGGATCAGATATTTACACTGACGATCTATCCGCTCTGACTGCGTCGGGCCTCGATGCCCTCAATGGCTGTGATCACATTCTCAAGCTGGTCAAACGCTGAGATATACTTGGCGTAGGAGTTCAACGGTGTCAGCTTGACAGACGTAGTGAACTCCCCTGCGGAAATGCTGTGTTCAACACCGCAGACTCCGTAGATTGCATCTACTGTCGTGCCCGTGCCAAAGTCTATGAAGACCTGCTGACCGAAATTCCACAGTGGGCAGCCGATGGTCTCCAGGTTGCACTCAACAGGGGCCACTTGAAGCGGAAGACCTTGAGCACGGTGGCCTGTGGGTGTGTCGGGGCTCTTTGCCTGCCTGAGCATGTTGACTGAGGACAGGGCTGGATCGTTCATGGAGCTTATACTGGCCTTGAGGACACCCGATGCACCCTCACCGTACCTCATACTGGGCATTGTTCGGGAAATAAAGTCTTTGAGGGCAGGAAACCCTCCCTTCATCCTGTACCTCTGACTGGACTCGGGTCTAAGTGGGTCGGCACTAGATCGCACTCGCTCCTGTGGAGGCCATGGCTCGATGAGGCCGGCATTCTGGGCAGCGAGGAGCTGGGTGGCAAAGTCAGTCTTGGCGTAGCCGTAGTCACTGCCATCTGAAGTGTTGCTCTCGCTGGCTGCAGTGCTCTTGACCTCAGTGCACGCAGCGATCGCCGCCTGTGCAGCTGCGTTTAGTGTATTGATACTCTTATCCGATGAGGCCTCTAGAAATGCCTGAAGGGTCGCATAGGAAGTCGCCTGTGAGTCAAATATGTGCACTCTCAGGATTGTCTCTGGTGCAGGTGAGCCGCCCGACTGTGTGGCTGTTGTGCCTACAGGGACTGTCTCAACAAGTGCCTGTATTGTGGGCATCTTGAATGTTACCTCACCTGCGGGGCTCACATTTCCCTCAGACATAGAGCGGTACGCAGTCCTGAGAATCCTCTCCTGGGCCTGAATCACTGCTGCACTGTCCTCACTTAGATCGACTGCGCGCCCGCCAGGATTTCCTGTGTATCTCTCACTCAGTTGTCTGCTGTATTCATTTTCGGGGCTGGGTGTCGTATATAGGTTGCTAAATCCATAGGCCTCTGTGCCCGGATCGTGGAGAAAGTATTGACTCATTATTGTCATGAATTTTGCGACATTTAGGTCGAATAGCCGATCTATCGCATTGCTCATAATCGTGCTTAAGGTAGATATTTTTATTGGAAATGATGCAATGTTACGGTTGCTCATGTAAGATGCGCGATCATTGAAATTATAGAATACAAACTGGACATCTTTGTACTTTCCTGTCTGTGCTATCTTGGAGCCCACAAACTTTGAGATAACCTTGCCAAGAGACACATACGTAGTAGGACTATTGATGATAGCTGACTCACCGCCTACAGGAGCCGCTGACCTTAGAAAGAATGGGTCTTGTCCGTCATTTAGGCTGGTGATCATTTCTGCGACAATCTCTTTAATGCTCGCGCGTGCTTTCTCTATCTGACCTTCAGCGCCTAGTCGCCTGTTTTTATTATTTCCTTTAGGTGTTCCCACAAATGCCCTCAGCGCCACGCCAAGATCTTGAATTGCAGGAGACTGGCTCTGGGTGATCAAGCTGTTTTGGCTTAGATTCACAATTGCATTTACTGTGTCCTTATCAAGGGAGAATAAGCTTGTGGGATTGGATAGCGCGCCCAGCACATCCTGATCTCCTGTGATTCCTGCAGCTGTGTTCTCGTCGAGGCGCTCACGGACAGCCCTTATCATCTTAGACAGCTCCTCGAGCCGCTTGTACTCGCTGGTTGTTTCAATTCCAAAGCTGATATTCGTCTGCTGCGTGGTTGCAGCTGAGAGCATGGCGATACTCATGTCGATGTCAACCTGACCTGACTCGTCAAACTGAAAGGAGCTGTTCACAACCTGGTACTTCTCCTTCACTCGAAGCGCTCCAATGAACTGTCCGATTAGATTGTCACCCTCGCCTGCGATTCCGGCGTCTCGGGCATCGTGAATCTTCGATGCCGGATGCGCCCATCCGTACTCTATCTGCAGGTGAGTCGTTCCATAGAGCGCTGGACGGACAAAAGCAGACACCTCTGCAAGTCGGGACCTGTCGTGCAGCATGAGCTTGATGTTTCCTGACTTGTAGCACATCATTCCGCCCGCGGGAGCGACCGAAAAATTGACTGACTTTAGTGACATGAGCGGCCTAAATCTGTCTAACACGGGGGCAGATCGTGCCAGGGTCGACTCAACGACGCCGCGATTCACTTCACTTTGTGTGTTGTCCGCGCCTGTTAACGCTGAATTTTGGCTCATGTTTATCTGATCTGCCTCCCTGTACACCTCGTTTGCAGGAACAAGGGTCTGGGGCGACGTGAAGAGCTCCATGCCAGCTGTGGAGATTGGTATCGGAGCGGACTGTCCTGTCCCGCCAGCAGTTCGTGTGTTAGGCTCAAATTCAGGAATTGCGTCGTTATAGGCAGATACCTCAGCATCATTCGCGCTAAGATACTGCTGCTCTATCTGATTAGTGACCTTGGTGTTTCCCAGCAAGAACTGTCCCAGTGACAGGCGACTGATCCTATTGTCAGCATTAAGATGGTTTCCCTGCTGTATGAGAACAATGTCAATGAAAGGAACTGCCCTACTTATTTCAATCGTTGGAATGCTGTTCATGAAGAACGTAAGCGCACCTAGGTCCCTGTTAGCGGGTGAGAGTCGATTCTTGAAGACCTGAATCACCGACAGGGACGTTCCATTTTGTCTTGGCGCAGCACTGGGGTTGTTCACGGTTATGAGGTCATCGTTCATGCCACAAATGTGCCGCATTGAGTACGCGGAGTCCTCGCCGACGCCTTGCGGGCCCACAATAGAAAATGACTGCTGTTTGTTCTTTATGAGAACGACACCGGCATCATCTGGCAGATCAGGCTCGTAGCAGATCCTAATAGCGCTACGAAACTTTGCCAGGTCCTCAGGAGAAGCGCCCCTTAGCTTTTGGTTTATCAGGGCAACAAGCTGGGGTGTGGTCAGACCTCCCTCTGAAATGCTTAGAAGCTGCTCAGCTATTTTGCTGTCTATGTCCTCTGCAGTTGGAGTGTTTGGCGCCTGCAGCGCGTTTGTTCCTGCGGCCCCCTTGACCAGCATGCTGGTAAAAGCGTGTCTAGAGGTGATGCCGAAATATACTCCTATTTTGTCGAGAATATTGTCAATGCTCATCAGACAAGCCTCATCACCTGGTCTAGGTCTCTTGGAATTAGAATGTTGGTTCCTGCAGGTACTTGCAGCCCCCAGCCAATTCCAGATGCTGCAGATATCACCCACCAGAATCGGGCATCGCCGTACTCCCTGCCCGCAATGATGTCGAGGCGCTCTCCCTCCTGAAGGACGTGAGTTCTCACACTCAAGAGTCCTCTGGTTGCAGCATTTCTAATGTTGTTGTGACCCTGAGAGGTTCCGTACTGTCGCCCCCCGGCGATCTTTAGCACATTCTCATATCTGCTTCTAGACATATAACACCTCAGCCACTCGAGGCAGATCCAGGCGCGCTCGGCGCGCCACCCGTTCCAGTGCCACTTGCACCATTTGTAGTTCCCTGTTGAGTATTGAACTTATACTGGTCGGACCCAACAACTGAGGAGGCGTTGCCCACATTGTAGGCGACGGATCTCATCATGCCGTCGGAGTCTAGGCCCATGGGTATGTCGTGGATTGGTGAGAATGAGATGGAGACGTTCATAAAGATGGGCGCCTTGGACCCATCCTTTGTCTCCCATGGAGAATCTGCCCAGTCGAACTTTAGGTCAGTTATGAATCCTGCGAGTCCCTTGCCCAGAGTTGTCTCAAAGGACTTTATTAGCGTGTTGTTTGTTATGAAGTCATTTAGTGATGCCGCATCTGGTAGACGATTATCTGGAGTAGATGGGGCTTGTGGTGTTGCCTGCCGCACCCGATTGATTTCAGCTTGTCTAATACTATTTTGCTCTGCTTCAGTGAATCCCTTCACTTCAATACCGTGTGGGACTACGTGGTAGTGGTATTGCTGATTCAGCCTACTTCTAGCAATCTTCTCTTCAGGAGGATCTAGCTGCACTATGTAGCTCGTCCTTGAAAGCTCAGAAGGCACAGGCCGATCCTGAGCACTGGCTGCGCCACGACCTCTACCGGGCCGGGGAGTGGGCACAGGAGCAACTCTCTTTTCAATAATTCTTACTGAAAATTCTTCCTGGTGGTTGAATGGACTCCCAATCTGATTAGGACGCCTCGTATTATTTTGTCTATTTGACATTTGATTGCCTGAGCGGTCGACAAACTTGTAGCGTCCGGGATTAATAATCACCCTTTGACCTGGTTCGTATCCTTCTCTCTGAGCTTTAGTGAGAGCGTTAAGCACTGCTCTATTAACCACACCTGCATCGACGGGGGGCGGGGCCGCTGCTTGCTGTGTTGTTTCCTGAACCCTATCACCATTGAACTCAGAGGGGGGTCTGCCAAGCCCAAACAACCTGGCGAGCCCAAACCTCGAGTAATTTCCCTTCACAACATCACCCACGCGAAGCCTTATCATGGGCGACGCGGTGGGAAGCTGCGAGAAGGGCTGCACAAACTTGAGGTTTCCCGACTGCAGCACTCTTCCCCTGGAGTACTGAGGATACACCATGGAGACAAGCTTGTTGATGTCCCAGTACATCTTGTTGTGGTCCTCCTCAGAAGTCGCACCGAGGAAGAATGTCAGCGACATGCTGCGCTTAGTGTTGTTGTACACCATGACCTCGTCGGCTCGTCCATATCCCTGCGTGCTCGTGTAGTTCGCTGAGAATCCATCAGAGAGCTCACTGAGGAACGCGTAGAATGAGATTACCTCATTTGTGCGTAGGTCGTGAAAGTAGAATGGAACGTACTCGGCATCAAGACTCGTCTCAATATTTTTCACATCATCAGAAGAAAATCTACTTGTCAATGGATTAGATGACAATGATTCTAATGAGAACTCTAAGAATTTGCTAGTTTCAGCGCTCTTTGTATTAGTGAGCGAGCCTACGCTTGTTGCATTTCGAAAGGATTCAGGCAGCACATACATACTCAACATCTTGTCAGACCTTACAGTCTGCGAGAATGCTGTGCGAATAGTCTCTGGTGATAATCTGTCCTCTATTCGACTACGGCTATGCATTTCTTCTACACCAGCAGTAGTATCAGAAATTTCTGTATATGTTTTTCTCTTTGAATACAGCACCTGATTGCCAACTTTTGCCAGTGTCATCACAAACTTCCATGATGCTGAGTCTCTGAGCGTTGTCAGTAGGCTAAATGTCCTTGCCAAGCCTCCGACAACATCGGCTTCAGAAAAAGTCTCGACTATTCCTGAGACTGCTTCTATGACCTTCTCCACACTGCGCGCAGCATTTCTAAAAATCACTGCATAGTATCCCGGCGGTCCTATCACAAACTGCTTGAGTGACTCAAGGAACTTAAGAATAATTTGACCATCGTTTAGGTCTATGGCGCCATCGGCTGTCGGTGTGTAATCATCCTTATCGATATCTTGTCCTAAAAAGCGCAGGAATCCTGTAATAAAACACGTGGCCCAAGCGTAGTCTGTTCGTGGGATCTCAAGCAGGCTCAGGAAAAAATTCTCATCTTCGTCTTGATTAAATTTGCCCTTAACAAGCTTGTAGGGAGGTATAGAACTCTTCTCAGGATCAGAATTTAATCGAGCTCGCGCGCTGACATTAGTATTGACTGCTGCTGATGTTATTCCGCCAATTACTAGTGACAGCGATAAGACTGCCACGAAGCTACCGATGGTCGCAGTCAACGTGCCCACTGGGTACGGGTCAGAGAACGGCTCCAGGGGAGAGTTTAGTGTGCCGTAGGAGTTGCCCCGGAAAACATCAAAATCATTGAACTCCTGATTGATGTAATCAGTCCTGCGAGGCATGTCTACGTCCGTTATGGGAACATTGCCCGCCTCTAGATTCACGGGATTGATCAATCGAAGACTTGTCGCCTGGGTTAGAGAAGGAACGATGGGGACGAGGTTTGTTAGTAATTTAGGGCTTGTGAAGTCAAACGGATCTATTCCTGGCACAGCGTGTCCTGAGGCCCTTACTAGCAGCTGTTTTGCTACACCGTGCAGTTTCTCCTCATTCACCTCAGGGGCACTGGGATTGTACTCACCCATTGCGCGCTGAACTGTGTATCCCCCAGGCACTCGGCGCTGGTGATTCTCAACGAAAGCACGCTCGATAGAATTAAACCGGTTCTGGCGCAGCACCTCAGATATCTTCTGCTGAACTAGAGGAGCAGACTCTGGAACTGGTCTTATATTTTGGGGGTCTCCAAGATCAACGACCCCATATGGGGGCCCGCTGCGCCCTCGAATTCCTGGAAGAAGCGTATGACCGTCGCTTCCCCTAGCACGCTCGACAGATCCTACTTTTTTAATATCAGTTTCTACGAATGGATTGTCTCCTCCGCCGTAATCAGAGTTCTTTGTGCTAGAGAACTTTGATGCAGCATCCTGATTAAGGCCCTTGGCGAGATCAAGAAATGTGCCAAGAGTTGTGCCGGCCGACCGCATCTGTTCAGCTGCTTGACTGGGGTTGGTATGTGTGGATGCATTCTCACTCACAGAGTATGCGTCGCCCGACGTATTGTTTGATCCATCTGGAACTGTAAATGAGTTTGCTCTAGACCTATATACCTGCCCTCTGGTGGCATTGCTCAGGTAGTTGCCAAGCGTTGTCTTTGCAGGCTGTGATATGTCTGGTGTGGCGTCAATAGCAATGATGCCATCCCGCTCGGAGGCGTTCCCTCCGTCCGAATAGCCGGGATTGTACAGGCTCTCAGGGCTTGACTCGAGAAACGCATCTGTCTGATTTCCTCGATCAAAGTCACCATCCTCGAAATTTTTAAGAGTCAACTCTTGTCTCCTGGGCTTTTCTCAGCAGCTTCTCGGAGGCGCTCAGCGCCGCCCTCACTTCTAAGTATACTTCCAAGTGCGCGCCCCAGAACATCAGCTGCATTCATCAGCTTCTTTTGACGCTCTAATGCAATGTCTCGAGACTCAGGGCTCATGCCTTCGATGACACCTAAAAATAAACGAACTGTGGGGTCGTCTGACATTTCCCTGAGGCGTGCCTCAAACTCCACTAGATCCTTGCGTCGCTCTGTCATGGTGTCCTCCACAGCAGCATTATAACTAAGAAATTGAAAGTGTCAAACTATCTGAAGCATCTGATCAGCCTCGAACACCGACTCCTTCAGCGTTGAGATTATCAGGCACAGTGTCGTTTGCGCGATTTATTGTCACAAATCTTCGACTCTTGCCATTTGCAGGGGAAGGCGTTGCGCCGTCGGACCACGTGATCACACCCTTGCCAATCTGCTCGGCGCTCATCTTAATGTCGACTGCGAGGTTGATATTGGTCAACTGGGTCTTAACAGTCACAGTGCCGCTCTTTGACAGGCCCTTCGCAATATCAACAACAAGCTTTCCGCCCTCGGTGTCACGCAGGCTCGCAAGGTCTGACTTCATTTTAGTGATCGCCTCGTGGACATTGTTAGCCCTTTCAACAACTCCTGTATTAATGTCGCTCATGTTCTTGATTCTATCTGTTAGCTCATTAAAACTCTTGACATAGGAAATAAGCGTCTTTATTGAGCCGGCATTGTTGGTAAACCCTGCTGACTTGGAGACGATGTCACTCATGCCCTTTAGAGCATCTTTGATATTATTTTGATATCCACTATCACCAAATGTCTTAGAAATATTCTCCATTGTCTTCTTTACAGCATCAGGGTTTTCCTTGAACCCTAGGTCGCTCAGTGTTTTTATTGCAGTAGCAAAGTCACCGAGCGCTTTGAACGACTCACCCAGAGCTTTTATCTGGCGCTCCTTGCCCACAAGCTTCTTAGCAGGACCACTTATAAGATCTATAAGTCCCGATGTTATCCATTGCAGTGTACCTCCTATGCTCTTCCCACCTTGTTGTTGATTAAACAGAACGCCGTAGATTGTGTTCAAAAGGCTGCCTATCTTACTAGGATCAATTTTTCCCTTCTCTTGCTTTCCAAAGTCAGCGAACGTGCTCATTGCAGATGAGAACTTGCTCAGGACGTCAAACATTCCGCCTAGAATTTTCCCCCTCGTCTCCACCTGCTTGAGCTCCCTCTCGTTTGTTGCAGGCAATGCATTCATAAGCACCAAAAGTGAGTTAAAGACGCTGGTGATGCCCGGGGTACCCATTATCGCATTGAGCACAGAGGGTATGAGGCCGTTGGGTCCTGTTAGATCCCTTAGCTTGTCAGCAAACTTCCGTGGGTTCTCCACCTCCTTCTCATCTTTGGGCATCAGGGCTGCGACCTGACCTATCATGGATGCGAACTTTCCAATAATGTCAAACATCGAGGCGACGACCTTCACCTTCGCCTCCATGCCAGGTGCGTCGGTGATTCCCTTAGTAATATCATTTATTCCGTCGAAGGCCTTCTTGAACGCGCTCGTGTCTCCTGAGAATAGGCTTTCTGTGATGCTTTTGATGACCTTTTTAAACATTTCTAGTCCATCGTTCAAGTCATCGTCCTCGCCTGTCATCTCCTTGATGCTCTTGGTGACATCTGTTAGGATCCTAGCGAACGTCGACAGGACTCCGAATGCAATGCCTAACGACCTTATTTTGGGCTCAAACTCCTGGGGATTTGTGATCTTATCAGAGGCCTCCTTGATCTTATCGAATAGGGGTCCCACATTGTTCTTGATTGTGTCAAGCATAGTCACCATGTGTGTGGTGAGTGTGCGCATCCTCTCAGTCGTCTTATTGTTGAACCAAGACGAGTCCTTGATTGCATTCATCAGCTCAGGGGACGGCGTTATTGCCTTTATGAGCTCACCGATAGGCTTAAGGGCCTCACCAATTCTAATTGCTGCGCTGAGCTGCGCCTCGGTGAAGTCCACACTCGTGAGTGCAGAGATCATCCTCTCAACGCCGCCGATAACGCTGTTCACGAACTGGTTGGCAGCGTTGAGTGTCTTTGCAGCATTCGACTTATCGAAAATTCCTGATCCTGACTGTGCCAGGGAGGTAGCTGCCTGCGTGAGTGGGCCGATTAGGCTAAAGAGCTGCCCGAGTGCCTCAAGCTTTGTCTTAAACGTGCTCGGGTCCAAGTTCATTTGACCGACTGCTGCCATAAAGGGTGTTATTTTTGTCTCTATTGCAGTCTTAAGCTTGTCAATCACATTAAAAGTAGCTAACAAGTATGTTCCGACAATTGGAGCAGCGAAGGGTGCGAGGAGAAGTGCAATTGCAGCCATTTCTGCGACTGCAGCTAACACGAGGATGAATCCCTTTATGTCGTCTATTGCTTCACCTGCTTTAGAGGCTCTGAGCACTGCAATAAACGGTATTAGAGGAAGTAGCGCAACAGAGGCAGCAAGTAGAAATGCGCCGAGTGCGATGATTCCCACTGTCGCGCCGATGGCGAGAGGAATCAAGACAATTAGTTCTGTAGCTATGAGGATCACTGCGCCAAACACTAGGACAAGTGTGCCAAACAGCTTGAGAACGGCGCCAAACTCGATGTCTTTCGACAACAAGCCAATTGCAGCCATTGCAGGAATAAACACAAGTGCAAGCGCGGCGAGGAAAGCTGCAATAGGAGTAATAAACAGCAGACCCAAAATTGATGCTATTCCTGCAGACACGGCAATTGTTCCAATTATTGCAATCGCTGCAAAGATAGTTGCAAGAGCTGCAAATGCGATAGCTAGCTTGCCAAAGTCAATTCCTGCAATTGCCTTTGTCATGTATTTGAATGTTGGAATGAATCCTACGTTGCCTGAAGAGAACACAAGAGCAGCAAGGAAGAGGCCTATTGGTAGGAGAGCAATTGTTCCTATTGCAGCGAGAAGTCCTGCACCTATTGCCGCACTAGCAATTGCTGTAATTGACCAGAATATTACAGCCAACTTCAAGAAAGCAAGCTCTAGCTTTCCAAACTCAATTCCATTGATTGCCTTGGACATGTATCTAAAAGTGGGGAGGAAGCCGACGTCGCCCTCTGACATTATAAGTGATGCAAGGAAGAGGCCTATTGGTAGGAGAGCAACGGCACCCGGAGCTGCGAATATACCCGCTGCAACAGCGGAGGCAGCAATTACTGCAATTGATGTGAATATGACAGCAAGCTTTACGAATGCAACAGCTATCTTGTTGAAGTCCTTGTCTTCAGCCGCAGTTGAAAATGCTGAGAGCATTGGCAGAACTCCGAAACCAATGTCAGAGGAGTATGTTAGCGCCCACACAAAAGCAGACAGAATTGGAAGAGAAATAATTGCAAAGGTTGCAACTAAACCGACCGCTGTGGCTGCAAGAGCGGCCAGCGCCAGCGAGCCGAATATCTTTGATATCGCAATCCAGGGCTCAGGATCCAGACCTGAAGAGGCTGATGAGAGCTGGCGCTGTGCCTCGATGAGCGGTGGAACTGCTTCGATCAGTGCGACCACGAATAGCGCAAGGATTCCAAGGCCAACAACAGCAAGCAGAGCCTTCTCGCCCAGAAGTCCTATCAATACTGCCGCACCAATCGCGATAAGAAGGCTCGCAAACACCACCGCAGTTGCGGCCATGGCTGTTGCAAATTCTTCCCAGTTGATGCCCTTAAACCGATCGGCTAAGGGTGGAATAAAGTACACAAAGAGAGCAATTGCTCCCAGGAAGAGCCCCGCGACCGCAAGGCCAATCAATGCCTGCATCATTAGACCTTTCATTTTGTCTAAAAATGTGGTCGCAAGTACGACTGTTGCAATTGCTGTAAGAGTTGTCGCGATGGAAGCCATGCCCAAGGCAAATGCTTCCCAGTCAATACCAGAAAATAGACGCTGTATCATTCTAACAGCGAGCGCAATGACCACAATGCCTGTCAGGAGAAATGCTGCAGCTGCAAGGGCGCCCATAATGCCTTTTTTAATCAGAGACGCGTCCACCTTTTCAAGAATCCCGATCATTTCTCCCACTGCTTTAATAGCACTGCCTAGTGCAACTATCGCAGCGATGGCAGAGAGTGCTTCTTTGAGCGTAACCATCTGGACTATCTTCTTTAGACCCAAGACGAGAAGAATGATTGTAGGCACAAATGTTACGGTGACGAGAAAAAATAGGCCGGCTGCTTTTACAATTTGCGCTGCAGAAATTTCTGATAGTTTCTTAAACGCCTCCTTCATTCCATCTGCAAACTCGATGACTGAATTCTTAATATCAGCAGTGAGCTCAGAAATGGTCTTGCTATTATTTTCTCCTCCCGCACCGGCTGCAGCTGCTAAACCAAAGAACTCGGCAATTTTTTTGCCCACGAACCCAACAAGAGATCCGCTGAGAGCGGTCAGCAAGCTTGTTATGATCACCTTGGCAAACACGACCCCGAGAATTACGGCGCCTGCCTTCATCAGGTATGGTTTTACCTTCTCAAAAAGAACAGAGAACATCTCTCCTAACGCAGGAGCCAGCCGCTCCCAGAGTGTGGAGATAAGCTCCATCATAGACTTACCTAGGGACACAAACAGCTCAGACACAGCGTCAGGCATGCCAGGAGGCGCCTTGAGGATCTCAGTAATTGCCTTGATCGCAGAGATGAGGCCATCAAGGACCATTGGAAGGACTGCCTTGAAAATTCCGCCCAGTGCTTTCATGAACATCTTGCCGCCCTCGGCCAGTGTTTTTATGCCAGGACCAGTTGATGAAAAGAACTCCTTGAACAGCTTCTTGAAGCGATCCAGGAACTTTTCAACTCCCGCCTTTGGATCCTTCTGTAGGTCCTTGAAGAAGTCGCCGAACGCCTCCTTGACACCCTCCATCATCTTTCTAAACTCATCAGGACTAAAGATGCTTCTGATTCCGCCCAGCATCTCCTTTATGCCTGGAAAGAACTTTACGAACATCTTTCCAACCTGAACACCGCCTCTAAACACGAGAAGCAGTGCCTGGGATATCGCCCTCATCGCCTCCTTGAACTCTTTCGACTTCATGATGCCTGACGTGAAGCCCTTTGCAAATGCGTCGAAGAAGGACTCAAACTGTGTAGACTGCATACTCTCAAGCACGCGCTCGATGGACTTGGCGAGCTTGGTCATGATCTGCTCTTGTGTGAGCTGCTTCTTTGACGCCTTGTCGCCCTCCTTCTGCACCTGGTCGTATGACATCGACATGCCGCGTTGGCTAAATGCGATCTTCGCGGTCGACTCATCCAGGCCGGCCTGGGAGGCTAGAAGTTTTTGCTCGCTGCGATTCATCTGCTCGAACGACTTGCCTGTGTCCTTAAGGGATTTCTGCAGCATCGAGAGGCGAGCAGCGGGGTCCTGCTCCTGCATCATCTTCATTGCGTCAACGTTCATTCCGAAGGCCTGGGACAGCTTCGCAGCGCCCTGGGCGGCACTCTCAAAGTCATCGAACGCACTAATGAGGCCTGTCAGTGCCTTCACCTCCACGCCCAGCTTCCTGGCGTACACAGAGATCTGGGAGAATGCCTTGGGGCCGAGAGTGCCGAAGTTGGCGACGTCGGCGTTCATCTCAGCCATGTCCTTGGTGATAAGTTTTGCACTGATGCCGAACTTATCGCCCATGTTGATGGCCTGAGACGCGAACTCGTTCATCGCCTTCATGGGATCCTTACCAATGGACTGCGCAGACTTCATGAACTCGGCCTGCTGCTCGGCAGAAAGACCTAGGCCCCTTCGGAACGCAGCCAGTGGTCCCGCATTCTTCTCAAGAATATCACTGAAATTGTCAACAGCAGGACCCAAAGCCTTCATGAGCTCCAGGTTCTCTGCCATTGCTTTAGCCAGACCCTCAGGTCCTGAGCCGTATATTCTACGAAGCGCGAGACCAGTGCCCCCTAGGTTGCCTGCCTCCTTGCGGAACTGCGCTAGGGATGACGCTGCCACCTTACCAGTGGCAGTGCTGAGATCGCCGAACTCCTTGCGTATATTCTCAAGCTCCAGCCTCACCGGTGACGGAGATCCTCCGGATGAGCTCTGCGCGAGGCCTAGGAGGTTGTCGAGAAGTTTAAATGGTAGGCCTACAATTGAGGTGCCTAGATTGAAGAATGTGCTAACAAGGCCACCAACGCCTGTCGCAAGGTTGGTGATGGTCTGGAACGCTGATCCGAATCCCCTCACAATTCCTGCTGCAAGACCGACCACTGCACCATTTTGGGCATTTACTTTCTTTGTGACCTCTTCAAAAGAGTTACCAAGCCTAGTTGTCGACTCTATGCCCCCCTCGGCTGCAGTATCCAGCTCCTCGCTCATGTCGGAGGCAGCAGCAGCAGCTTTCTCCATCTCCTTGCGGACATTGTCGAGTCGTGTCCCGACTTCATCGAGCTCCTCGCACTTGAGGGCCTTGCACATGTCAATTGCAAGCTGGACCTGCGATGTCAGCGCCTTCTCCTGGGCCTTGAGAATGCCCATGCGACCCTGGAGGACCTGATTTATCTGGTTCTGAAGGTCCAGCTGGGTCTGTAGCTCTGTTGTCTTTGTGTCAGCCATGTGTCACTCTGCCTACACCTCACATGTAAGTATTGGTCACACAAAGATCGCAGATCAGAGGCGCCAGACAATTCCTGTTGCGGACTTAAATTTCTCAGCAGCCACTCTCTTGGCCTCTAGAAGCCGCTTCACCTCTTCGAGTGGCCTCTTCCTGCTGAGCGCCTCATACAGCCGCTTGCTCGCTGTTAGGACCTCCTGAAACACTGCGACGCGATCGGGCGTTCCCTTTATTTTGACGCCAGAAGACTCGCCGAGAATAAACTTTGCGCAGGCTCTCATCAGCGTTCTCTCACTCAAAGATTTCATAGTCACAGACCTCCAGCTCTAAGTATTATGTAGGCCCATCAAGTGAACCTCCGGAGCTTGGACGGCACCTGAGCGCGGGCATTGCCCATCAGAGCACGTGCCTCTGGGCTGTTGGAGTGCGCAGCGTGGGACTGACCCTGTGAGGCCTTCATCTCCTTGTTAATTCGCTCAATGAACCACGTCCTCTGCCAGATCGGCAGACTGAAGGCCTCTCCGTAGGAGAAGCCCATGTAGTACATCAGGAGGAAGATGATCTCGAGGAAGACCTCTTTATCTGTCGGAGTCAGGCCAAAAGAAGGCGGCGCCGATTGGCAGCCTCACTTCCGAGTGCTCGAGGCAGGAGGGGCAGTCCATCCAGGACTTCATCTCGATGCCGGGCTCGTTCATGTCAATGTGGCGCCGGAGCTCCAGTGAGTCTCGGGCGGGCATGTTGCGGATGAAGGTGGCGATCTTGGACTTGTCCGTGATTCCGTCGACAGACTGCAAGGCGAACATGAGGCGCTGTGTGACAAGGTTGTCGGCGGTCATGCCCTGCTTCTTCTTACGCTCCTGCACGACTGCGATCTCCGCCTCATCAGCGCCTGTGAGGAACTTGAAGCGCACCTTCTTCTTGGAGACGGGAAGCACGAAGTCGAACAGGTTCGCGCCCTCGGCGACCGGCTGGATCGTGAGGCGCTTGATCGGCAGTGCGGCGAGGTCGAAGGCCTGCTTGGACTTCTCGGAGCAGGCGGGGCACTCGACCTCGACGTTGTAGTCGGCACCGTAGCCCGTGATGCGGACTGCGGTCATGATCGCGTTGCGGTCGCCGGAGAGCATCTCGTCAGGATCTACCCTCTTGTCGATCATGCAGGACTTGAGGAGGTGCGTGATGACGGTGCCCTTCTTGATCAGGGCGCGCGATGTGAGGATGTCCTCCTCCTTCGCCGTCATGGCTCGAATGTCGATTGTCTCCTGCCTGAAGAGGGGGGAGTCTGAGCCGTACACCACTCCCGACGAGGGGAGGGGCACCGACTCGACCGGGACCTCAAAGTTGAAGTCGTCCTTCATCACGTTGCGGACCTGGTGGCCCATCCGCTGTGCGTCCGCTGCGCTGAAGACCTCGTTCCGGGCTGCTCTGCTGATATCCTCTTCTGACATTTCGGCTCCTATAAGCTGTAGTTTGTACAACTCTATAGGAGCCGAAAGGGAGAGTAAAATAATTTATGATCGTGAGGCTGTGATACTCACTGTCTCTTCATCAGCCGTGCACGTAGCCATCGAGCGCATCTTCGAGCTCGTCGGCTGCGTCGGGATCGACCCGCCTGATGAGGTCGACAATCTCATCGGCCCGGTCTCCTTCGGGCCGCGGTCGACTCGATTCCGCATCGTGGTACTCGTCGTCCCCGTACGTCAAGGTCTGCTCGACGATGTACGGCACCACGGTCTCGAGCACATCCTCACCTGCGTACAACATGTCCAGGGCATCCTGTGCGATCGCACGATCGTTGCGCGATCCGCCGCGGACCTTGGGTGCCTTGCCGCGGCTCACCAGGGGCTCAGGAGCGGGCGGGGGACCCGCCTTCGCGGCGGCTGTGCGCTGGCTCCGATTCAGGTACGCGTTCATCTTCTTATAGTAGCCCTCGGCGCCCCGGGCCGTCCTCATCATCTCTTTGTGTGCAGCAGTGTACTGCATCGGGACGCCCGCGCCGACCGCCATCTCCGCGGCGATGTCGTAGTACATGCCGTCCCCGTCGTAGTCGCGTTCACGGGCGCGCCACTCCTTGGGATAGTCGGCTGGGAACTTGAACCCGCCGGAGGCCTCACGGAGGGCGCGTGCCTCCTGGCGGATGATTCTGCGAAGCTGGCTCTCTGTGATTCTCATGTCTCTTGTCTCTTGTCTCCTGATTCACACACACACACACAGGTGTGGCTAACGTTATGCATCTAAGTATTTGCTGCCGGCGAAAAATTCACGAGGTTGGTCCCCGTTGGCTCAAAATAGGGGATGGGTGGAAGGATGTGGAGTGGGAGAGAGTGTCCCAGAGTGTCACGGGGTGTCAGGGGCGGATGAGAAATTGAGGTTCCCGTGGACCGCCTCGTGGCACGGCTCACACAGGACGACGCCAGAAACATCACCACGCCCGTGGTGCTCCACCACCCGGTCCACCACCCACAGCTTCTGGTCGTGCGTGAGCTCACCGTCAGCAAGCTGATCACGGTAGAGCGTCACAATCTCCGCCATGCGGATCCCGTCGTGGTGGACATGCAGCTTATCTGCACTGCCGCACTGGGAGCACTTGAATCCGGCGGCGAGGAGCTTGGGCAGCTTCCACGCCCTGTAGAGGCGGTTGTCAGCGTGACACATGGCTCCGAGGGCTGAGGTGCCGCCCTTCCACTGGGAATGGTTAGGGCCTCTTTGGGGTGTGAGGACATTAGTTTCCCATTGTTCCTTCATGATTTTTGATCTTTTCTTGCGAAATGAATCGGTGCTGTAAGACCTTTCACACACCTTCGCAAAATCAGCATCAGACTCTTTTCTCTTGCCACGATTCCAGGGATCCTTGCTCCACAGCCCCTCGTCCCTGCGCTTCTTAAGACTCTTCTCACGAGCAGTCTCATTGTGGCCCCAGTTGTTGTTCACACGGGACGCGTGACCCTGGACGTAGTCGTTGTAGCCCTTCTGCAGTGTCATGAACGCTGTGGGCTCGCCGCAACCACACTTACAGGATCCTCTGACTCCTCCGGACACGACCGCCAGGTACAGGTCTTCAGAGGGCAGAGAGTGCTGCTTGGCTGCGTGGATTCTAAGTGAGTTTAGGCTATCGGACTGGTAAGAGCACTTCGGACATTGCATACAGGAACGCCTCCTGTGCATATTGTAGCATCAGGAGGCGCCTTTGTATACGCGATTGTCGAAGTATTAGGTCAATATTGTAACACGCAATTGTCGAAGCGAATTGTGAGCGCGATCTCCGTTGGGTCCTCGGTGCCGTAGTCGAGGTCGCCGAAGCTCGCCGCCGTCAGGAAGCAGCCCTTCAGGTCCCAGAGCTCAACGACCGTGCCGACTGGGTCCAGCATCTTGAGCTGGCAGTCGCGCTTGTAGAAGTCGGCGTAGCCCGCGCGGCCGGAGACCGACTCGTAGTGCGTGCGGATCCACTCCATCACCTGCTGGGCACCGGACGGCGCGATCGGGTCGTAGATGGTGACCGAGATCGTGTCGAAGGTGGTCTTGCCGGCGATGTAGCGCTTGGCGTTGATGAAGTTGATCTCCTGCTCCGAGGTGTTGATGTTCGGGCGGGCCGCCGACTTCATGAGGAATGAGTCGATGCCCTCGATTGCGAAGACCCACCGGAACTTCCTCTTGGGCTCAAACTTATTCGGTAGCATCTCCGAGACTGAGAGTGTGTCTGCCATTGCTTTCTCCTGATTCCTTTAGTGTAAGTATACCTGTTGATTGAAATTATCAGCGCGAGAATTAGATCGTCGCGCCCTGGTTGGTTACCACGAAGTCGAGGGCGACGAACTCCAGGGACCGGGTGGGTTGGAGGTAGACCTTGCCTCGGATCGTGTTGTTCTCCACGTCCGCCTGTGTGGTCGTCGTGGTGTCGATCTGGACCTTGTAGCGGTCGAGGCCGCGCTGCGACTGGATCTGCTGCATGACTGGATTGACTGCAGCGGAGAATCGAGCGAGCGTTGACTCGCGGTTGGGCTCAAAGAGGAAGGTGTTCGCGATGCGGCGGACACGGCGGCGGATCTCGATGAGGAGGCGGCGCACGTTGACGCGGTCCAGCGCGCTCTGGTCGGCGAGGAGGGTCTTCTGTCCGAAGACCACGACGCCGTTGGAGTCCGGGAAGCTCGTGAGGGGATTGACGTCCACCTCGTAGAGGTCATCGAGGTTAGCGCGGTTGAGCTTCACCTGTGTCTCGAGGACACGTGGAAGCGCGCCGCGTGTGAAGCCGGCTGGAGCGAACCAGGGGTAGGCCACGGAGTCGTTGAGCGCGAAGGCTCCTAGGACGGCGACTGTGGGAGGTGCTACCACGTTCGTGAGTGTGGTGGGATCCTGCATCACGACGTCTGGGTAGTATGCAGCGGCGAAGGAGGTGTTCAGATTACGCTCAGCAATGCGGTTGACAGTGCTGAAGACGCTGGGGCGCTGGTCGGCGGAGCCCGTCATGAACTCGTTCATCTGGTCCTTCTCCTCGATGTCCATTAGGAGGAGGGCATCGAAGCGGTTCTCGACTGCCTCGATTGCGTAGTCGGTCACTGCGCTGTGCCTAATGCCGGGCACCGCGAGGAGCTGGATCTCGACGTCGGACTTCTCAGACATCACATCGAGCGCCTTCTTGTAGGAGTTCAGTGTGGGACCCTCAGATCCTCCCTGGCCGCTGTCTGTGAACTCACGGCGGACTGCGAGGTCTGTGAGCATGGACTTCTCGCGGTCGAAGATGTTGACGCCGTCGAATCCACCCTGGACGAAGAAGGAGAACTTGAGGTACTTCCTGGACGGGATGTGGTCGAAGTCCTTGACTGGGTCTAGGAAGCGGGTGTTGGAGTCTGTGAATGTGCGGCCGTCCACGGTCGTGAGTGATGTGAGCTTCGCTCCGTTCCTGCGGTAGGCGGCGATGTCCCATGCCCTCTCATCAGGCTTGTCGACGGAGGACGTCGCGACCTGAATGTTCTCGAGGGAGAATAGGTTCCTCTGGAACTTGTCTGAGTCGAGCACCATGCCGCCGTCATCCACAAATCCGTATGTGTCACCAAGCATCACATTGCGGAAGTTAGTGTGGTAGAGGGGGAAGTACTTGGTGTAGGAGGCACGGGAGGCATCCGGTCCCACAGTGCCGTTGGGATCGTTGACGTTGTCCTGAACCTCGAACTGCACGCCCCACGTGAGTGCCGCATTTGTCCGCTTGCTGAGCCCCGTGCCCTTCGCCACATTGAGGCGGTAGGGAATGGGGGAGACCTGCGCGGTCTGGAGATTTGCAACAGTCATGCCGTGATCAAGTGTTCCTGTCACGAAGCCCTGCAGCGCCGCAACGCCGGAGGCGTTTGTGCCTGATGTGAGAAGGAAGTGGGGACCACGGAATCCCACAGGGAGAGCAGACGCGTCTATGATTCTTCTATCGACATCGGGAGCCATCTCCACCCTCACGTAGTTGGAGGAGCGTGGATATGAGCCCTCGACGCGAAGCTTCTGTGAGCCGCGCTTCTGGTCGAAGTCGTAGTAGACGTGCTCGTCGCCCACGACCCTCGCAACGTAGCGGTCGGCGCTAGGATCAAGGGAGAGCGACCGGAAGGACTCGAGAACAATGGGATCCTCATCTGTGTCGTAGAAGTCTCGGATGAGGAGGTCAAATGTGCTGTATGGGCTGTTCTCGTTCCTGGAGGCAGCGATGTTCTCGATGGTGATCTTGAATAGATCTCCTGCAGATGCACCGTCGTCCAGCGCGTGGAGTCTAAAGAGATTCTGCGGCTTTCCGCCGAACTTCTGGGAGACGACAAAGGGTGAGAATGCGGTGGAGTACCGGGACTCGAAGCCCTCGTAGTTTGGCACTGAGGTCGTGCCTGAGTTGTATGTCTGCGATCCGGTGAGTAGGAACGACGCCTCGACTAGCCCTGGGCCTGCAAGTGGTCCTGTCTGCTGTCCTGATGACGTAACGACTGCGTATGAGGGGTAAACGTCCCAGTTTGCGTAAAGATAGTGACCTGCCTCTTCCATCTTGAGAGGATCAGTATTGAGGACCTTCGGGAAGTACTGCGCTGAAGCAGGATCAAACGATGCAGTTACGATGTTCGTGTATCTTGCTGTGGGCTTAAGACCGTTCAGGAGGAGAACGAAGTCTGATCTGCCGCTGTTGATATTGACTGTTCCGAGGTGGGCACCCGCATCACCGACAGGATTTCCGGTGGCTACGAATGATCCAGATGACTTATAGACGTTGCTCGGGTTGTTGTTTGATGAGAACGATGAGGAGAGCGAGACAATGACTCCAGAGGCCGCCATGAGGACGCCACGAATAATCGGCATTGAAGCTGCCTGTGTGATTCCTGCATCTGAAAAGATTGTCGATCCTGCAGAGGCAGACATGAGTGCGCCGAGGAAGTATGTCCTTCCCAGCGCACCTTGGTGTCCAGAGAGATTGGCACCTGCATACGGATTGCTGCCTAGGTTTCCATTTGCCTGGGCCTGCTGCGCTCCAACAACAAAGCCCGCATAGTTCACCTTGCCGGCATTGACACCTGACTCTAGGCGCTTTGTGCCGTCACCGACACCAAGGGCACGGACGTAGGTACCCGCCCGGGCATTCTGGAACCACTCATACATAGCCAGAGGTCCGAACTTCTCGCCGTCTGTGCCACCGAACTCTGCAACGAAGTCCTGGTAGGTTGCGACAGTGATTGGCACGAAGGCTCGACCCTTCTGCGCAGTTCCTATAACACCGGCAGGTGTTCCCTGCGGTACGACGTTAGCGGGGCCGCTTAGGTCTATCTCCCTCGTGCTCACACCTGGACTTTTGAATGTCAGCTCAGCCATTATCTTTGCTCCTGATTTCTAAGTTCTATTAATACGTATTCATCACTCGAAGGATACGCCGCTGTTTGTGACGATGAAGTCTACGGAGATAAACTCCACGACTCTCGTTGGAACAAGGATGATGCGGCCGTTCATCCTATTTGCCTCAACATCGAGTGAGTTATTGTTTGTATTGTCGCAAATAACTCTGAACTGCTCAATGCCGGATTGGGCCTGGATTAGTGCGAGGAGTGGTGTTACCTGACTCATGAACCTTGAGCGAGTTGCTACATCGTTCTGCTCGAAGAGGAGCCTCTTTGCGACACCTGCGACAAGGCGCTTCACCTCGAGGAGGAGACGACGAACGTTAACCCGATCGAGTGCTGACTTCGCCTGCTGGAGGGTCTTCTGTCCGAAGATCACGTATCCTCCGGTTGGGAATGTTGCGATTGGATTTATGCGGCCATCGTATAGAACGTCACGGTCCTCAGCATTGAGTCGCGTAGTTGTATTTACGACGTTTGTTAGTGCACCGCGATTGAAGCCGGCTGGTGCAAACCATGGGTAAGCGACCTTATCATTGAAGGCAAGAGCACCCATGGCGGCGACGGAGGCAGGAACTCTAACGGGTCGATTTGCGACCGGATCCTGCAGGAACACATCTGGGAAGTACGACGCACCGTAGTTATTATTGATCGCACGTGCATCAAACTGTTCAACTGTCTCCCTGACATCAGACTTTGTTGTGGAGTCATCGAAGAGACGCGTTGTGTTGACATCGTATGAGATGACATCCATCAAGTAGATTGCCATTCCAAACCTCTTGACTGCCTCTAGCGCAAAGTCTGTCACAACAACATCTCTGATTCCTGGAATTGCGAGAACGTTCACGTTAGACGAGAGCTCGTCTGTCATGATGGTGGAAGCAAGCTGGTAGGCGGCAACAATGTTATTGTCCTTGCCCTTGCCGGACACTGCAGCCACATCTGATCCTGCAAGTCCTAGGCCTCCAGCAAACGTGTCAGCAGCCTTGCCTCCTGTGTCGGCAGAGCTTGCACGATCGTTCATGAGGCGATTGTCGCGGTCGAGGATATTGAGACCATCGAATCCGCCGTAGAACATTGTGCTGAACTTGTTAAACTCCTGGAATCGGTTGAACACCGAAGATGCCGAGTGAACAAGTGTTGCAAGTGTGATCCTGTTGGCACCGAGAACAGAGTCGTAGACTGTGTAGTCGACGGAGCTCGGAGTCGCATTCCTGAGATACGCTGCCTCAAGCATGTGCTCCTTGGCAGTGCCTGTCACGTCTGTGATCTGGCCTCCGACGAGCTGGTTTGAGAGAGCAACACGAGCAAGAGTGAACTTGTTGTTGTTGAACTCATCAGCAGCAGATCCCGTCACCAGAGTGTCAAGCTTCTGGATTCCCTGGAACTTTGCGTAGCCCTTGATGAGGGGATTTGAGACATCCGACACGTTAGAGTTTAGAACAGCGTTTGTCACTGTGGACTCAAGTGGGAGACGCTCGAACTTCACACCCCAGTAGAATCGATTATCAGTTCTCTCGGATGGACCCTGACGGCCTATGAATCCCACACCGGTGTCGTCAACTGCGCCACGAGTGACCTTGAAGCGCATTGGGAGTGGGGGTAGGATGGAGGCAGTGAGGGGTGTTGCTGCAGATGTGATACCTGTAAGTCTCACATTTTCAGAGCCGAGGGCAACGTTGAAGCGATCCTTGATAATGACAAGTTTATCATCTGTTAGTGAATCAGAAGTCTTGAGGACAGGGATTCCCCTGAAGCCGAATGGAAGGACATCGGAGGGAACTGTCTGATTCTCAACTGCACCGTTCATGACTACGCGAATTCTTATCGATCGATTGGGATACTTGCCTTCAACAATGAGACGCTGCTCATCATCCGTTGTCGTGTCAAAGTTAAAGTAGACCTTCTTGTCGCCAATCTTCTTAGCGATATAATCATCGCTCCTTGGATTAAGGCTACAAGCAGGATAGACCTCAAGGATCTCTGGGCTCGTGTCGACGTCATAGAATCTGCGAACCTGGACATCGAATGTGCCGAACAAATTTGCTGGATCTAGAGACTTGCGAATATTCGCAATTGAGATCTTGAACTCCTCGTTTGTCGCATCACCGTCACTGATCGTCTCAAAGTGAAAGAGATCAAACTCTGCGGAACCGTATGGCTGTGAGATGATTGCAGGAGTCCTTGGAGACGTGTACCGTGTGTTGAACTTGCCGAAGAGGTTCCTGAACGGAGTGGTCTTGTCGCCGCCGGATGAGGTCTGCCCTGATGTGCCAGAGAGAATTGCGACGGATGATGCAGTTGCAAGTTCATTCTCAACAGGAAGATCGATATAGAGTAGGTGCTGTGTCGTCTGGAACTTATCTGGATTTGTATTTAGGATCTTTCCGACGTAGTGCTTGCTGTTAGGATTGAGAGAGGCAGTGAGAATTCTTACGCCAGCGAAGTTCTCATCGTATGAGAAGGTATTGCCCTGAGATGAGGAGATAACTAGCTTGAAGTAGCTCTCTCCAATTCCAGCAGCGTCACCTAGCGTTGCAAGTGAGTCTGCAGCTGCGGGAGCAGTGTAGAACTGATTGTGATTGAGAACTTCAATTCTCGATCCTGTTGTCGTGAAGATGACTGCGCGAACAAGGTTAGCGTCACCACCTGCAGCGCCACGCTCATTGAATGACTTATTGTCAGAGAAGATCGGGAAACCTGCCATTTCACCTGTCTGAAGGGCCTGCTGCGCGCAGAGGAACTGGACGGCACCCGGAGACAAAGCCGTTGCAGATGCGGACAGGATAAATCCTGCGCTCTTGACGGTGCCCATTGTCAGAGTGTTCTCAAGATCCGACTCAGTGCTATTCGCTCCGGCGCCTAGAACTCTCATAAATGTGACGGCGTTACGGTGGTTGAGGAACTCACGAACTGCGTAGGGTCCAAATCTATCAGGGTCGAGAGTGCCGAAGCGATTCTCGAAGTCCACGAATGTTCCAATTGTGACTGGAACGAACGCTGGTCCTTTTCTTGATGTGCCGATTACACCAGCCGGAATACCAAGAGTACTACCCTCACGCGCGGATAGGTCAATCTCCTGCTCAAAGAATCCGGGGGATCTAAATGTCTGTTCAGGCATCGAGTTAACTCCTTACGAACGTTTCTCTTCTAAATATGGGATTGAAACCGTTTGTTCCACATGCTTGTATCAGTTGTAAATATGGTCTGTCTATTTTGTGATTCTAACATTGTCTAAACTAAAAATCTGCTGCTCCCTAAGAACTGTCTCGCCCGCACGGCGGCTCACAGGTTTCACAGTAAGAATGTTATTTTTTTGCTCTCCTGTGAAGAGGCTTCTAGTTGTCACAACAGTCCTCACACCAGAGTGTGTATTTCTGCTGTTGTAGCCTCCCACTGTTGCTGATCCATTGTCTGTGTGAATATCGAGGGACTGAACTGCGCTCATAGCAGTATTAACTGCAACCCCCGAACGAACATCATCATTTGTCTCACTCTGCAAATCCTCAAGTACATACCTGTTCGAATTACCGCTCGGCGGCGAAAACTCTTCTAGCATTAGAGAGCCAAAAGACTCAAACATGCCGAACTCAACAGTAGGCGCTGAAACGTATCTTCTGACATATGATGGTGCTCCTTGGTACTGGGGTGCAACAATATAACCGTTCACCTTAATATCAAAATTGTAGCGGATGATTCTCTCTGAGTCAGTGAAGTCATCGCTGTTATTATCTGCACTTAGATCGCTCCCCACATATCCCACGAACCAGTAGCCTTTATTAGTCTCTAGCTTAAAAGTCCTTTTGTGGTTATTCTGATATAGACTCATTAGCACCATCAGAAGGTCGTTCATCTCCTGTGTATACTGGGTCCACAGGGAGACGTTGTATGTGGCAGTGTAGTACTTCACGGGTGGGATTGTTAGAGTCTCATAAATGTTGTCTGTTAGCTTGGGACGCAGGAGGTATCCTTTTCTAGAGTCATCGTTCTGGAGATTTGACGCGCCCCTTCTCGTTCCAACTGTTCCAGGTGATGTGCCTGATCCTGAAAGTGGGAGATTATGTGTCTCATCAGCGGTGTCATCCTGATTCTTCAGGTTGTTCTCGTTAATGAGACGCTTGTAGATTGGACTGTCCTTTGATAAGCGACGCTTTATGACTATAGGAGATGTTTGACTGCCACTTATTCCATTATCTGGCTCCTGAGATATGCCAGACCTCGTAATAGAAATGAGAGGTATGATAAGTGCAGAGTGGTCTCCTCCTCGGTCACCTAGAGGAACCTTCCTCCTGAGAAATGCGAATCGCTCTCCTGTCGCAAATATCACAGGAACTTTTCTAGACCCAGATCCTGATCCGTTGCCTCCCTGTCTTATCTGGAGGGGTAGCTGTTTATCAAATAGATTGAAGACAGCGCGATCTACGTCCTCAATCGTGCATGATGGTACAATAAAGTCTTCAGGTACATCATTACCCTCAAAGCCCATGGGCTCATTGTTCTGACCCGGGGTGACATTCCTTCTTGTGCTCATCACTCATCTCCGTAGAAGAACGAGGTGGGCTCAGCACCCTGTTCATTAACTATCTTAGGGCCGGTAAGTCCTGGATCCAACTTACCATCCTCAACAAGCTGCCTCTTGTCCTCTGTGGTGCCCTGTGAATTCTGCTCATATCCCCTCTGCTGCTCGAACTCGGTCTGAATTGCGCCCTTGTCGAGATCTTCCTCGGATGTGGGACCGTTCACAGCTCTGTCAATGAGACCGCGGCGGGCCTGGACTCCTGACACCTTCTTGCCCACCTGATGCTCAATCTGACCGTAGACCTGCTTCTCAATGATGATTAAAGTAATCTCGTAGAACTCCTGACCGTAGGAGAAGTAGTCACCCACTTTTACTGTGAGGTCTCTGTCGAGCAGGTCACGTGCGTGAACAAAGAAATTGACCTTTGCCAGGGTCTCAGAGCCGTATTTATTGGTAGTGATTGTGGGCTGCTCCCACTCGACTGACGCCTCGATCTCTATAGGAGGATTAAAGACTTTCTCAGGCGCCTCCTCATATATGTCGTGCACTTGTGACAGGTCCTCACGCACACCGTAGTAAAAGATCTTCTGACCCCTCACATCCTTCGTGAGCTCCTTTGTGAGATCGCTGATGAAGTCTATCTCTCGGGGTGTTATGAAAAGTCTGGCCATGCGACTCTCCTATCACCCGATAATGATTGCACGGCCGTTTGGTATAGGAATGCTCCTGAGGATCTTCTGCACGCTGTCAACTTCAGCTGCTTTTACCTCAAGAAGCTTGTTATATGTCATGGAGTCGAGCATCTCCTTCAGCTGAGTGATCATCTCAGTCTGCTCCTCACGTCCCTGTGAGACTAGATCAGCACCGTTTAGCGTGAGATCAGCACCAGGAATGGGCACGGAGGAGAACTTGGATCGTATAAGCCCTAGGAGCTCCTTCGCCAGAGCAAGGCAGAACTGCCTTATCCACTGTCGCCCTATTGAGTTAAGCTGCCCGTAACTTAGATTTCCGTAAGGAACATTTGATAGGTTATTTGTTCCCACAATGGACTTATCTTCATATGGTGCACTTAGTGGATTCTGCGCGAACTGCACTCTCACCCACAGCTGCTTTGGATCCTCCTGCGTGGGTGTCGGGAATATTCGAAGCTTTGTTCCCACTACCTTATACGAGAAGTGTGACCGTCTCACACGCTGCGAGATGTCCATCATTCCTCCGCGGAGGACGTCCTCGAATGTGGGAAGGATGTAGAACACAGTCTCGGGTGTGAACGACTCGAAGGAGAACTCATTGTTTAAGTAGTTGATCGCAGAGGTCGTGTCGAAGAAACGATATGCCGCCTGGGGATTGAAGTGGAATATTTCCATGATCTTCATTCTCGACTTTGGCGTGTTGAGGCTGCTGGAGAACAGGAGATTCCCACTGCCGTCCTTGAGATCTGTGTAGAGGTCGTAGTCCTGCTGGTTTCTTGAAAGTTGAATGGACCCTGAGACAGCTGTGTAAGAGCCTCCAAGTGAGGCCTCCATTGCATATGACTCTGCCTGTCTCAGAACATACTCGAGACTCTCCCTTGGAAGCTTCTGCTCTGCGCCGCTGAGTGTTCCTGTTGCCACACCTAGGAGGTTTAGGAGCTGTGATTTTGCCTGGTACTGATTTACTATCGCACTGTACTCCAGCGTGGCCTCCTCAAAACAAGCCCAGATCTGCTTCTTCGTGAGCTCAACAGAGAGGATGTCATCACCCAACTTTCTCTTGACAAACACTACCATTGCATCTGCCTCGGACTGGAATGCTGAATCCGCGTCAAAGAATCCGAAAGGTGTGGGCAGTGTTGTCTGGATGAATGTGGCCACCTTGTCTTCTCCTTATCGATCCATAAATCTAACGAGAATTGCAAACACTGCCATTACAAACTGCACAACAGCGAACACGGTTATCGCCTTGGTTTTAAAAAGCTTAAGATCATCAACCTGCTTGAGGGTCTCTTTTATCTGTGTTGGAGTCGCGGCATCATCCATCTTGGACTTCCACTCCTGGAGCTCCTTCACCTTGTCCTCCCGGACCTGCATCTTGGCGATCTCTTGCTTGACACTCTGGATCTCGGTGCGCAGGCTGTCGATGCTGTCTGCAAGGGTCTCCAGCTCCTTGAGCACGAGCTTGGAGTACTCATTCCAGCCATTTTGTCCCTTACCACTGGGATCTGCACTCATTTCTCCGCCTCCTGCAAGAGCTTATTGATTACGCTGCCGCGAGCAGCTTCGTGTGCGGCGGTCTTGAGTTCCTGAGCCACAGGATTCCCGCTCCCACACTTCGACTCAGAGATCTGATTCAGCAGCACATACATGTGGTAATTGGCAGTTAGATCCCAAGACACACCTATCACACCAGAGCAGCTTCCATCATCTTTGAACCTAGGTGTGAGTCGAGTCCAGATGTATGCTCCCTCAATGGAGCTCAAGAAGCTCAGCTGCTTTCCCTTCACAGCTCTCTTAAAGTGCCGCTCGACATCCTTGCGGAGATCAGCGCACTGATACAGCGAGAGTACTTTGACGGGCGGCGTGTCATCGGGTGGCGGAGGAGGCACGGACCAACCCTTGGAGCTGCTGCCGGAGGCTTTCTGTGACACACAGAGACCCTCAGCGTCAGCGAGCCATATAGCAACTGGTATGGGAAAGTCCTTGAAAACGGCCTCAAACAGGGATGCATCCCGCTTCAGGCCCTCATCCCTGTCACTCAGCTCTTCGACAAGTGTCCTCAGCTTTGATAGGCTCTCGCGTCCCGTCCTGGCCATTCTATACTCCAATCAGGCGCACAAGGCACCATCACGTAAGTATCAAGTCAGGAATGTAAAGGCACAATGCAAGTGAGTGTCAAACTTGATTTACTTCTTGTCTGTTTTGCTTTCATTCTCAGAGGACACTGCCTTAAAAGAGTTCATTGCCTTCACTGCATTGCCAAGAGATACTGCATCAACGCCTAGAGTGTCAGCTATCTTCTTTGCATTAAGGCTGCCTTAGCGTCCGCTTTGTCTGTGTCCGGTTTATTCTTTTGTTCTTCTCTTCGTGAAGAACCTTTCGAACATTTTTACGCAGATTGTGTATGCGCATCTGTCTATAGCTCTCAGACACTTTCGAAGATCTTGTGTCCTTGTACTCACCCTTCATCATGATTTGGAAGAGTGCCAAGCAGGAGAACATGTACGGAATTATCACGCGTAGGATCTTGTCAACCAGATCCAAAAGTGTGGGCATGTACTTTTCTAGGCTATCTGCTGCTCTTCTAAGAACCTTAGGCCCTAGGCCCTTTGTGAGCGCAGTTGCCAGCATACCACCAGGACCTCCTGCGACTGAGAGAAGGCCTCCTGCCATAAAAGTCTTTAGAGTGCTAGTTTCCTCTATGCTGTCAGCGACATCTCTCATTAGTGCCACTAGCTGTGTTATGACGCTTTCAAAGAACTCCTGCGCAGTGGTGGGATCACTGACAAATCGCTTTAGAAAAGACACTTTGTCCACAACAGCGGTGGCAACTGTGTAGGCATTTTCCGAGAGCGCTTTTAGAGCAGCCTCTACAGCTTTTGCAGCTGATATTCCCACAGTTGCATCTGGAATTACAAATTGAATGGCTTTCTTGATAGGCTTCATCATCGCGTCTATCATGCGCTCCAGGACTTCTTTTATCTCTGCAGCGATCACATCAACACTCTTTTGAACACCCTTAAAGTCACTCATCACTCTCTTTACTAGGGCACGAAGAGCACTATAGAAGCCTTTCCAGTTGCTGGGATTGTATGCGTTATAAGCGCTTTTTATTAGGTTGGAGTAGTCGCCCGCCATAGACTTCATGTCGGAGATTGAGGCTAGCGCTGTCTTCACAGAGTCAGCTGCGTACATCGAGTCTATGACTGTCTCGACAACAGGACCAGCTGAGGCGCCTTCTGCGCCAGCAGGTAGTGTGAGAGCGCCTCCTGCCGCACCAATGCCATACTCGCTTGCAGCGCCTAGAGCATACTGCGCGATTTCCTTCACCATCTCGCCAGTGGCACTCTCAGACAGTAAGTTTTGATAGATCACATCCTGGCGTCTGTGCTCTCTAACAGCAGCGTGTGTATTACTATTGATGCGGGTATTTACTAAGTTGTTCTTCATAAAAAGTTATTCTTGTGTGGGAATATCACTTAATGATGCCTGCGAGACGCTGCCAGCGCTCGACGACGACGGTGCCCTGCCTCACGCGGCCTGCATTCTCTGGCTTCTTCTCGCCCTCTTCACCCTTGAAGTAGGGAGGATTTAGGTCGATATCGCCGCCTGTGAGAGCGCTGATTGTCTTTTCTGTCGCACCTGGTGACTGCTCATCGTCGATAACAGGCATGTCTGATCGATCAGGAGCACCTGACATTATCTCAGACGGCATGCTGCTGAGGTTGTTCATCATCTTTTCGACTGCGGCGTCAACCACGTTGTCGTCGTCTTCCTCACCGCACCACTTCTTGAGCAAAGACTTAATTGCCTCTGTCTCCTGTGTGCCCTTGATGGGACCCTGCATCTTTCCAGCAGACACAGACACCTGCTTCTCAAGTGCAGCCTTCATAGCCTTGACATCCTTGAACTGATCAAATCCTCCTGTGCCAGGCTTTCCCTTCTCAACTCCGTGCATGCCCTTTGTCACAGTATTGAGAACCGCGACTAGCTTTGTTCCCGGAAGATTAACTGCAATGCCCTTGATCTGCGCAGAGGGATCCACCATGAATGTGGCGATCCAACGGTGATGGCCGTCCATGATAAAGTTATCACTTGACACGAAAGCTCCAAGATCGCCTCCAGGTCCACCGCTGCCGGGCATTGTTCCGTTGATCATGCTGAGTGCAAACTGCATTGCCTTGTCAACATTCATGCTCGTCTGTGAAGGCTTAAGATCCTTGCAGGAATAGGGCTGGCCCTTCTTGACCTTGACCGTGTCATCATCCTTCTTCTTGTCCTTCTTCTCCGAGCCGCCCTGAACGATCGTGGCAGCAGTGTCCTTGTTCACATCGCCAAGCTTGAGAGGAAAGCGAGACGACTCAATCTCTTCAGGATTCGCATCCTCCCACAGCCAACGTCGTGAGCGATGATTGAGCAATCGGGCGCGAGGCGCTGTGGCCTCGCGAATAATCTTGCGGAGCTGTGCTCTAGTGATTCTCATGGTATTTCTCCTGTGCGCTCGAGGCCCGTCTTTGTGCTCGGGGCGGAGCAAGGATAACTATTCACTCCAGCAGAGAGCGTGCCCCAGAAATGACGGATGCCACCCGGAGGTGGCATCAACGTCGTACAGCATCAGCGATGGTCCAGTATCAGTAGCGACGATCGAGATCGTCGCGATCCTCGCGCTCCCGGTCGATCTCATCGAGGGCCAGGGCAAGCTCATCGCCGGCGACGGGGTCCATGTCATTGACGAGCTTGACGATGTAAGCTGCGCGGTCATCGCCTGACCCGCGGCCGTCGGAGGAGAACGTGGCGCTCATGAGCTCCTGCACCACGTCATAGGGCTCGGCTCCGTCGGAGAGCGCCTGGATCGCCGCAGTGGCGAGCTTCTGGTCCTCGGACGCGCCGGCGGCCTTGCGCTTGGTCTTTCTCTCAATGGCGGACTTGAACTTTTCTGCAGCAGATATCTCGTGGAGGGCACGAGCCTCCTGGCGGATGATTCTACGTAGCTGTGACTCTGTGATTCTCATGATCCTGTTCTCCTTGCAGTGCCCGCGGGCGCATGGTGTGCTGTGCGATGTTAACTATTCGCTCCAATTGGGCTCTTCCTCCAGCATGAGGCAAAAGTTCCACCCGCGGGCGCGGCACCACTCTTCCGCCGCCTCCCACTTGGCGAGGTCGGTCCCATCCCAGCGGCCCTTCACCTCATACAGGGTGCGGTCCTCCGGGGCGTAGAAGTCGGGGACGTAGGTGCGGGTCCCACCCTCCGGGTGCTCATAGGGGATCGTGATCCCGTGGTCCTTGTGCACCTCGTACTTCCGGGCGATGCAGGCGTCCATGAAGGCGGTCTCCCACGAGGAGTGCATCCACTCGTCCCTGCCGGACCATGGATTGCGCTTCCACTCCTGCCTGAAGGGCGCCTGGGGACCGATCTTGCCCTCGGCCAGGAGGCGGACGGCGCGGTCTGAGGCGGTCTGGCGGAGGGCGGTAGCGAGGGTCGAGGACGACCAGAATCGGAGGACACCTTCTCTACGCTTCTGTCTGAGCGAGGGGTCCCTAATATAGCTCTGCTTTTGACCTTCGCTGTTTGCCTTGCTATATTCCTCCGAAGACATCATCTCTCTGAGTTTTTCACCATGGAGCTCCCATCTCTTTTTTGCGCCGGCAGCATAATTCTTGAGCTGCTCGGTCGTTCTCTTAATTCCCTTTATTGGAGAGTTGTCGCCCTTGCGACCGTACATTCCATTTGACTCTCCACCTGAGGAGCACTTTAGAGAACAGAACTTGGGGAAGCCTCCTTTCCTATATTCAAGCTTTTCACCGCACTTGCAGTGAGGCCAGACACCGGCTAATTCATGTTTCACAACATACTCGGGATACGAGATCCCATGGGTTCGAAGGTGGTAACCGAGCGCATTCATTGCGGAGCACTCTTGGCCGCACTCTTTGCATGTTATCATATGCCAAATATACATGGTCAAAGACGTCTTGTATAATATGGCATTAGAAGATCAACAAAAGTGCTTAAAAGCAGAAGGGCCACCTTGCGGTGACCCTCCAGACTTGTTTGACTAACCTAGATGGTTAGTTCTGATTTCTCAGATGATGTTGAGGTCGAGGCAAGTCACCGTTCCGTAGAAGTCCGCGCGGACCATCTTCTTGCCGTACCGGGTCATCACGCCCTTACGGGGTGTGAAGTCCTCGGGGTTGAAGATCGTCGGCGTGACGATGAGCGGAACGTATGGGGCGTAGACGTAGCCGGTCTCGAGGTAGGAGCCGCCCTTGTAGCCAACGAGGACCTTGTTCCGTGGGAAGTAGGGGTCCTTGTAGACTGTGAAGCGGTTCGAGAGCGTGCCGACCTTCTCCGCGCCGATTGACATCGGAGAGGAGACCTGGCCCTGGCCGTCGAGCGTGTAGGAGGGGCGGTAGTAGACGGAGGCCTCGAGGATCGTCGCGAGGTCCGGGCCGACAACGATGAAGTTGGCGGAGCCGCGGAGCGTCTTGCGGTGGATCTGGTTGGCGACGTCGATGATCGTCTCAACGAACGTCTCGTACCACTCGCGGACCGTGCCCGTGAAGGCGGGGCCGGGTGAGCCGGTCGCGCGGGTGACCTCGTTGCCGGTCACCTTGTTGACGAACTTGCCAGGAGCGCGGCTCCAGAAGAAGTTCGCGCCAGCAGCCTGCGTGAGGAGGTCGTTAAGGATCTCGCGGTCGAGCTCCATGGCGATCTGCTCGGACAGGATCTGGGTTAGCTCCACCTCAGCGTCAAGGCTGTGGTACGCGTTGAGGTCCTGAGCGAGCTCGGGGGACCACTTCGCGCGGAGCTTGCGGGTCACTGCCGTGACGGCGATTGACTCAACCTTGATGTCGATCTCGGGGATCGTTGGGGCTGGGTTGGCTGGGTTGCCGGACGACGAGCCGAAGTCGGACTCGAAGACCGGGACCGTGAGCGTGGAGCCGTCGGAGCCGTCAACGTTGAGGCCAGAGGCGACAACGTAGTCAACGTCGAGGGTGTTCTGCGCTGTGGCGACCGCGTTCGCGCCGGAGACGATCATGAGGATTGCGGCGTTCGTCGCGCCGGCTGTGATGAGAGCGTTGTCTGTGAACGTTGTGCCGTCCCACGTGCCGAGGCGGTTGAGGCGACGGACGTTCATGACGAACGGACCGGATGCCTGCACCGTGCCTGCGACGCCTGGATAGACAGCGCCTTGACCACCGCCCTGCTTGTGGAGGACGAAGTCCTTCACCATCGTCGCATCGGCGTCTCCGAAGCTCGCCGTCGAGAAGGAGACGACGACTGCTGTGTAGACGCCGGGTCCCGTGGAGCCGCCGGGGGAGGGGTTCGTCTCGATCGCGTCCGCAATCTGCGGGTCGAAGGAGAGGAGCTTGCCGTCCGTGCCTGTGGCGAAGAGGACCTTGCCGCTTGAGAACGCGCCGCTGCCGCCGTACGCGCCGGAGGCGAGGAGCGAGACAGCTGCCGCCTGCTTGTGCACGCGGGAGAAGCCGGAGCCGACGAGGTCGTACTGACCGCCGACGCCGAGTGAGCCGGACCGAACGCCCTTGCCCACGGGGCTGTTGTAGATGGAGGAGCCGGTCACGTAGGTGGCCGTGCCGCTGCCATCATCGCCCACGACGTTGCCGTACGTGTAGTCGAGGTAGAAGAGCAGACCGGAGGGAAGGCTCATCGGCTGGACGGACACGAGGTCGTTGGCGACGAGGCCACCGAACACGCGGCGAACGATTGGGAAGGCGATGTTTGAGAAGCCGCGGAGGTCGCCTGAGCCGACTGCGCTCGCGCCGCCGGTGCCGACCGTTGAGGCCTCCTTGAGGACCTGCGATGCCTGGTTCTCCAGGAGACGGGACATATTCTCGCGGTTGGTCTCATTGAGGCCGCGAAGGAGTCCTGTGCGGGACCACTTTTCAACGAGGCGCTTGTTCTGCGTCCCGAGGTGGCGCTGGCGGATACCCTCCGTCAGCTGTTCTAGCGTGAAATTCCTTGACATGATATATTCTCCTTAGACGTTATGTGTTGGTTCAATCTTTCTTGATGCCTGCCAGGAGCGCCCATCGGTCCGTGCCTCCAGACTCGCTGATCAGGCCTGAGGGCTGAGCTGAGCGAGCTGACTTTGAGGATGATCCGAGGGTCCTGAGGTCTCTTCCCTCTGAGAGGCTGCCCCTATTGACGGCCTTGTTGAGTGAAGATGTCAGGCTCTTGTAAAGAAGCTTAGCCTCACGTAGCGTCTTGGCGTTATCAAGTGCCTCGACAATTGCACGCTGCTGCTTAGCTGAAAGGTCTCTGTTCTGCATGAGCTTGTTTGCGAAGAGGAGCTTCGCGTTGAAGAGGTTCATCTCCACAAGCTGCTTCTTGAGCTGGCCCGCGACATTGCGGTAGTCGGACACCTGCTTGCGGAGTGCTCTTGCCTCCTGCATCGCGCGGCGAGACTCTGCGACTGCGGCCGGCTTTGGACGGGGTGCGTCGCCGAGCTCATCCACGAGGGCGTTGAGGAGTGTCTCCTCATCGACGTCAACGAACATCTCGTCGCCTGCCTCACCGCCGCCGAAGGAGCTGGCAGCTGCAACTGCCTCACCCTCGTTCATGGAGCGGAGACGACGGAGTTCCCGATGAAGCGCGACCTCATCGATCTCGTAGGTCTTGCCCTCGCTCGAGACAGCCTTGTCTGTGTCCGGACCCTCGTCCATTTCATCGGCCTCGTCCATATCAGACTCGATCATCTCGGCCTCATATGTCTCTTCCATGTCGGACTCACCGAGGTCAAGCTCAACCTCCTCGTCCTCCTCGTCCTCCTCACCGCCGGCTTCCTCGTCGCCGCCCTCTTCGTCCTCGCCACCCACGGTGACATCTAGGCCGAGCGCGTCTCCGAGCGCCTTGAGAGCATCACCGGCAGCAGACATATCAACGTCTCCGCCTGTGTCCTCTGACTCCATGCCCTCGGTATCCTCGGACTCGGTCTCCTCGGTGCCTGTGTCCTCTTCCTCACCCTCAAAAAGGAAGTCGAACGCGTTCTTATTTGATCTCCGTGACATATCTCTCATCTCCTTGATAATTGAATTGACTAGCTTTGTCTCGAGAGTTCGACCTCCCGTATTCTTCTCTGTAAGTATGATCTGCTTTTTAAGAGTTACAGCCTCGCGAACGAGGGACTCAAAAATGTTTGCCACACGCTTCTGCTGAGCGGGAGTGCCTGATCGGCGGGCCTCAGCGAGCGCCCTCTTAAGGACAAGAACCTTACGCTCGAGGACAGTGAGGCGTTCACGAAGTCTGCGCCGGGCGGCAGGTGTCGATGAAAGTAGGCTTGAGAGCTTTCGAGCTGTCGATTCCTCGAGCTCCTCCTCCTCTTCCTCCTCCTCGATCTCAATCTTGACGTTGCCCACCTTGATCTCGACCTCGCCGTCGGACACCTTGAGGTTGGAGATGCCGGATGCCTTCGCGGCGGGCGACATAGCAGCAGGTGCGGCAGCAGGGGGAGGAGCACCGACGCCGGCGAGCATTGAGTCCAGGTCAACTGTCTCTGCATCTCCTTCAACACCCATTGCAGAGTCTTCATCGGCATCTTCAGAGTCGCCGCCCTGCTCCTCAGCGTCCTCCATCTCCGCAGTGTCGTCCTCGAGGTCCTCAGGATCACCCATCAGCTCCTGCTCAATGAGCCGCTTGATCTGTGGAGTCACAGCGTCGATGATCTTATTCTTCGCGTTCTGCTCCGCCATCTCAGTGAGACGACGTGCCTCTGCAATTGCTTCTTCATAAAGTGTTTGACTCATTTGATTCTCTCTCCACTATGATAGTGCGATGTTAAATATGAACGTCTGGGCAAACTTTTCTAAATTGTTGAGGAGAGTTATCTTTGACTGCTCTTCTGCTGCCTTCTGCGCCCCTCGCGCTTCTTACGTCGATTCTTCTGACCCTTGGTCTCGTACTGAAATTGCTCGAGGTGCTCCTTTATTATGCCCTCATCCTTGCACTTTCTTAAAAAACGCTTGATAAGCTGCTCAAAGCTCTTCACGCTCTCATCAAGTTCAACAACCACATTTGTAGGTCTGGACACTAGAGTTCCTCTCTGGTGACTAGCGACACGAGATCCTCCAGGGAGAGTATAGCGTCTTTCTCATCAAACTCATCATCACTATCAATAAAAGTCTTTGGAGCGTGAGACCAGCCCAGTGTTTTTCCTGTTCTCATTGGACTGGCGTTGGTAATTGTCTGGGAGTGTCCTGAGACGCCTCCAATAGGTGCGTTGAACATTACTCCCTTTCCCTTGTACATGTGTGGGATAGGATACATTGATCTTGCAGCGGTGTCCACCTCTGCCAGCACTCTATCAGGTCTTATGAAGCAATCCGCAAGTTTTGTGTTGCCCGCACCGTAGTAGAAGGGATTTGTCTTATTGATAGCGTATGGGTCCATTGAAGTCACGCCGAGTGTGGATATCTTGTTATTGATAGCATCAATAGTGTCCACATCAATTTCAATGTCTTCAGTCTCATCAGCTGAGTAGTCTGGATCCACATAGGGAAATGTCGAGCCCCGCTGTCTAGAAACATGAAAGCGAGGAGAGACCTTCCCGTAGCCTAGGTCGCTCCTCGCATCATGATTGTACTTACTCTGAAAAACCATCTAAGGATTAAGTTCCTGATTCAGGACTTGACTTTCCAAGAATATACTCACCCAAAGTCTGGCGAGCAGTTCTTTCAGATGCCGCCTTGGGAGTAAGCCTTGATCCCACGCCAGAGCCGTATGTCTCGCTTGGAGTCTGACCAAATCCATCTGGGGGCGGTGGCTTATCTGCAGCGTTCTGAGATCCTGGTCCGGGAGATGTTGGATTTGGAACATATGGGCTTGGAAGATTTAGCGCTGCCGTATCAACACTCGCCATATCTGGAGCAAGAACATAGTCAGTGCTGACTGTTCCAAATGTGTGCCTACCGTCATTTACAACAGCGTTAAGAACATCACTCTGAAAAAGTGTTCTTCTCTCATCAGCAGTGAGAGTGCCATTGTGAATTGGACTGTCTGGGAACATCGCCTTGAGACGTGTGGATCCAGAAGTACTAACACCACCCACAGGGCCTAAAGAAGCAGGAGTAGGTGTAATGTCAACTGTTCTCTGTCTTGCTGATGGCATATTATTCTCCTAGTAAAGATACTAGTAAGTATGGTGTCAACCAAGATTCTTTGACACACGTGCACGAACACGACGCTTGGCCTCCTGGATCCTGCGAAGCTTGGCGGCAAGCTGTGCCTCCTGGATCTTGAGCGCCTTCATGTGGTCGATGTCCTGAGCGAGAGTATCAGCGTATCCGTCCGCATCAACCTCATCTGGTGAGATGTCGGAGGGGTGCGCCTTACCGGACGCAACTGGATCGCTCTTTGCGGACTCTCTCATCATGCGAGCGCGCTCCTCAAGAACAATTCTACGAAGAAGTGCGGGTGTAAGCTTCATTGTCTTTGACATTGTATCAATCTCCTGGTGGGAATCTGTTAATAGGTATACTGCACAATTTATTTCATCTCGACTTTGAGTCGGAGAATGCTAGTACTGACCAGTTTCTTGCACTCTCTGATAAAAACGCGTCTGACAGTGGATCAGGAGCCGACTCTGAGTCGAGGTCCGGGCGTCCCTGTCCTCTATCTGCATGAATCTGCGCTTGGAGTGTGGATGAGGCAGTGTCAGCAAATATCTGCGACATCACTGGGTCTGTTGTGATGGCGCTTATCTGACTCTTGATTGCAGCCTCTGGCAAGGGACGCCGACCGACACCCATATTTGTATTGGGTGACTTTTTAGCAGTTTGCTGTCCCGATCCAAAGACCACTGAGTTTAGAGCAGGCGAGGAGGAGCGGGGAGGCGCAGCAGGTGTCCTAGGCGAGGGTGATCGGCGCTCCTGGATGGGCTCTGCAGACATTAGCGGCCTGTCTCCACCAGCGAGTCCCTCTGATAGGATCTCCACCAGGCACTCCTTTACAATGCTCTTCAACTGTCCACGTGTCAACTGTGCCATTCTCTACCTCTCACTTACCTGACTTCTGCCAGGAGATAATATCGTTTAGGATTCTGTCAACCCGATCGCTCTTGTTGAAGTGCCGCTTCAGATCGCTGCGGTGAACCTCTCGCTCTCGGCCCTCCTTCATCATGAAGGCGCCGGGTGTGGAGGGCTCTGAGACGAAGTCCCAGCAGATCAACTGAAAGTCGTCCTGAACGACGTCGTAGTCTCCCTCATGGCGGGTGGATCCAACTCCGCGGGATGAGATGCCTAGGGTGACTCCGGACTCAACGAGGCTCTGAAGGATCTTGCCACTTGGCGTCTCAAGGAGCTCAACTGTTCCGTAGCAGATGTCATTCTGCATGTATGCCTCGCGGACAATGTGAGATGCATTCTTCAGCTCAACGACTGAGCTGTCTGGATGATCGCAGTTACCCGTCCAGAACATTTTACCGTGTCTCTTTGCCATCCAGTTTCCATTTGGAGTTGTGACACAGTAAACCTTTCCATCGTAATCGACTTCCTCGACAGACATGAATCTCAGATCTAGGCCGATATTTGTGGCTCGATTTTCAGAAACAATCCACATTGGCTTTGAATTTTCTGCGAGAATCATTCTTCCCGGCTCTATTTCTCTGTCCTTTTGTTCGTATGATCTCGCATTTGACCCAATGCCTAGTTTTAGAAATAGCTCACAAACATCATTTGCTAGAGCCTCTGAAGTTGTGTATAGTTCTCGAATAAGACGCCCCCTCACAACTCTATTTCTTCCATCCCCCAAAAGAAGCCATGTCAAAAGCACATCGATTGATTCTGGTGACCATTTCTTCACATCATTAGGAATACGCTTAGTATTGCTTGCGCCCAACTTATAAAGATAGTCATGTAGACCCTCATGTGAGCAAGTAAAATCAACTGTCTCTCCATCGGCGCGGAGTCGTTCAGTCCACTCTATCGGCATTTCTGACAAGAGCGACCTTATCATCTCGATGACATGCGGCTTTTTCTGAGTTATCTGCACCGAATTGCTAGTCTTGTATCCCCGCTTAACACCGTCTGCGCATCCTTCAGCCAAATAGATTCCAAGAAATGCTGCCCAAACATCAGGTGATAGTGACAAGTCAGTGCTGGGTATTGTGTACACTTCAGGAGTTTTTCCTGACCACGATGAAGTAAATCTTAGACTTGCATGAGAGAGCCAGCTTGATCCTTCTTTGTATAGATCGTGCAGTGACTGTGCGGTCATGTATGTAGGTGTGCCCTGTCTATCAAATACAAGAACTTTGTGATCAGGTGTGAGCATCATATCCAAAGACATTGCATTCTTAAAGTGAAGCATCTTTCCGCGATATGGCTTGTTAGTGATGTGAAGAATCTCTTGCTCATGAAGCTCATTTGTCTCTGTATTGAGCGTAAAAACTCTGTCTGCTTGTGAAAGACTTTCAAATCTCTTCCATCCACAAGTAGTCATTATCTGAGTCTCGGCATCGACGCACTCTCCTAGAGCGCGGTTCTCCTTAATGAACTTCTGGTAGTTCCTCACCTCGCGCTCGAGGATGGGCAGCGGATAGATGCGACCGTTCTGGTTGAGCGTGTTCGCCTTCTGTAGGATGCCGCGGAGTACGATCTTGCCACCGTTCGCCCTCTTGGACTCCTCGATCATGTCCTTCGTGTACTCGAAGGGACGCCACTCGGTAAGAAGCTTCATGTTGTCAGCCATTATTGTTCTCCAGCAGCTCATCGCACAGGCGAGAGACGGTCATAAACTTTGCAATATTTTGATCAGAAGTGTCGCTCGTGTCGAGTGCTTCGAGGATCTTAATCGCGCTGGGTATCTTCTGCTCGACAATTTTGCTCTCACACATTGTCTGGTAGCGGTAAAGCGATTTTAGAGCGATCCCCTTCTGGTCGCCCATGATCTTCTGCACCTTCTTCTGATCGCCGGCAAACGCAATTGTCTGGAGAAGGTCCCGCTGGTTCTCATTCAGTGTGTCGCCGAACTTCTTGTTGAAGGACTCACGCATAATGCGAACAGTGAGGTCGTTGATGCTTGGAGTCTTGAGGCTCTCAATGATAACCTCCTCCTTGGGCGTGGTGAGCCACTCGTGGAGGTTGGACTCGTACTGTGCACGACGCATCACATCAGGATAATCACTGCGCCACTCCTCAATGAGGGTGTGAATTGTGGCAAAGAGTTTGTAGTTCTTCACGGGCGTGTTGTAGAAGGTGCTCTTATTGAAGGTCCTATTGATCTCATTGATCAGGTTGGATTTCTCACTCCTAAGCGCCGCCGTGTTGTGCTGCACAACTGCATGTTTTGTGTCCTCAAGTATCCTCGAGGCAAGAGCGTCAGACTTTGCGTATGTCTGAGTGAGGGCATTAAAGAGTCGAAACTCCTTGTAGAGCTCAGTGCCCGGTGCAAAATACTTGCGTATGATCCTGAGCGCCTTGTTCGATGCCTCTTTATTTCCTTCGACAAGGTTCTTAGAGACTGTGGTGACAAGCTGCTCGTAGACTACACCTACGTTTCTCTTCTTGTTGTGACCTTTACTCATCTGTCTCTTTACTCCCAAGTCTTTCTAGATCAATCTCTACCTGCTCGTCGTCCCTCCTAGAAGAGACACTCGCTTCCTTAAGTATTGCGGGTCGGACATTTCTTACAGATGATGTGTACTTGTTTAGAGCACTTTTGGTGTCGTCTGTCATTCTGCTGCGCCGGCGCGGAGCCGATGACTCTCCCATTCCTGATATCCAGTCCATGTCGTATGGATTCCTGAGGGATCCCTGCGTTGTGCCTGTCCCCACCATCTTGCCAAAGTCAGGCATGTGTGTGCTTCCTGGTCCATCTGTCACACGCCTAGAGGCCTTTAGCGGCTCTCCGAACATGTTGAGGGACTTTGTGCTCTTCTCAATTCTATTGTATGCCTTCAGCGGCGCATCAGGATCGTCTATGGAGAGTCGGGATGTCATGTCATCATCCATGTCATCTTCAGACTCGAGGTCGTAGTCCTCTTCCTTCTTTCCTGTTCCTGGAGACGCTGTGAGAAGTCGTCCCTTTGGAACATCACCGCTGAAGAGGCCTCCTCCCTCATCTCCGCCTCCCTCCTCCTCACCGCCACCAGCTTCTTCTCCACCTGACTCTCCTCCGCTCTCTTTCTCAGAGCCTGCGGCCTCAACCGCAGCGTCCTCAAGCTTATCGTCAACCTTCTCCTCCTTGATGTTCTCAATCTCCATATCAGTGAGGTCAAGGATGTTCTTTCTAATCCACCTGCGGCTTACGAGGCCCTCAGGCGCTGCGCCGGCAATCTCGAACTTGGCCTTCACAAGCTCCAACTTCTGCTGTTGGGCGATGGAGCTTGGATTGGAGAGCTTGAGTGTGAAGTCCAGCAGGTCCTCTCCCTCGTAGCCGTGTGAGTAGAGGTGGATCATGGCAAGCTTATTGAGCTCCGCCAGGATGGTCTTCTGGATGCGCAGGATTGATCTGGAGAACCTAATATCCTCCTGGGCAAGTGTTGCCTTGGCGCCCACATCCTCGTCGTATCCGAGGTAGGCCTTTGGAATCTTAAGCGCGGCAAAAAGCTTCTTCTGAATGTACTGCACGTCCTCGATGGCGGCCGTGTTCTGACCACCGGCGAGAGTGTCAATCTTTGTTCCAGTCTCACCTCCGCGGACTGGGAGGAAGTAGTCCTGATCCACGGCCATTGGATTGTACCTTAGATCCACTTTGCCTGTGTTCTTATCGACTATTGGATTTCTCTTTAGGGAGGTCTGCGCCTGCTCCAGGTAGTTCGCAACCTCCTCTGGTGGGACGTTGCCGACGTCGATGTAGAATACACGTCGCTCAGGAGCACGGATGACACGGTAGACGAGCATTGCGTCCTCGATTAGGATCAGCTGGCGCCAGATACGCCGAGCCGCCTCAAGGACAGATGAGCCGTATGGGAGGAAGGCATCATTGCCGAGAAGCCTGAAGTGGGTTATCTGCCAGTTCTCCAGCATCTGGTTGCCCTGAGTGATCCAGCGGTAACGGACTGCCATCGGATCCTTTGGATCGAATCCCTCCTCACGCTCGATCTCGGAGATGGAGATCGGTATGCAGTTGATCACACCGTACTCAGGAGACACGTCGTTGAATAGGAAGAAGTCACCATACTTGCACAGGTTTCTCACCCACATGACGAGGTTGAACTCAACATTCAGCGTGTCATAGAAGAGAGACTCGAGAAGTTCCTGTATCTTCCTGTTGTCGGAGAAGATATGAAGGACCCTACCGTCAGCGCCAGGTGACACAGACTCCTCTGCGTAGATGTCTAGCGCACTGCAGATCTCAGGAGTCGCCTCCATCTCACTGAAGTCGGAGTATCTAGACATGCGGTCGAAGGCACCGTACGCAGAGAGTGTGGAGTTGTAGACATCGCTGTGGGCAGCCTTAAAGACCTCAAGGGCAGTTGAGACTGCACCCGTCTTCTGGCCCATTCCCTTGACGCGGCGACGGATAACCGGGCCCGACCTAAATAGCTTTGTCAGCCTACCGAATAAGTTGCGATTTGTGTTGTCTGCCATTCTGTCCCTAAGTATCGTCCCTATTGTAGTCGGAACACAGGGTCAATAAACTATCTCATTAGCCAAGTCATATCACCATATGGGTGATTGCTGCCTGAGTTTATCGGCATGTCAGTTGCCATGAAGGGCTTAAATGGATTATAGTTCTTCCCCGCCCACGGGCTGATTATGTCGTCCTTCTTAGTGGTATTCACCGAGAAACCTGCTAGCATTGCCCTATTGAGCATGTTTGAAGTGTTGCTGTACGTGGGAGTCACATCATAGAGCCACACTCCAATTGCGAGTGACATGATGAGATCGTCGTGCTTGCCCTTCTGTGCCTGTGCTTTAGATCCCGTCCACACGAAAGTCTTCAGCTCATTGTAGAGCCTCGATGAGTAGATTTTGATGGTGCCATTTCTGAGCACCTCCTCCAATTTTGTCAGTATCTGTGACCTCGTCTGTCCTGAAGTGGTGAATCCTGCTCTGGCGATATCAGCCTCTCCGGTGCTGTAGAGGGCATTGAACTTGTCCCTCTCATTCTTGAAGTAGAGATTCTTGTATCCCATGTCTCGGAGCTTCATATTAACAGCGTAACCGTACGTGTTGCTCTCTGGGCAGATCACTGCGTTGTTGTAGCGTTTTCCTGCCTCAGCGAGAATGACAGCAAATTGGTCAGGCGGCACCTTCCCTTTGAACTCTGAGACTACTTCAGATGTATCTGTATTAATCACATGAAAGGCTGAGTAGTCTGCGGAGTCGCCTCTGGCGACGTCGGCCGCTATAAGGTACTTGTGCTCTGATAGGGCATACTTCCATACCCACACACCCATCTCAGGACCCCACCTCTCAATAGGATTTCTAATACTAAAGCTGAGCTTCTCAATGTCATCGCTGCTGAAGTAAGTGTCTCCTGATGTTGAGAAGTCACATAGGAGCTCCTGCGCAATCTGCTTCTGTGTGAAGTTCTTACACTCATTGTCGAACCACGCCTGATCGTGCTCAGGGTGCACATCCCACGGAAGCTTGATGGGATTGAACTCATTCTCTTTGCTCTCAGCCTTCACCCAGAGATCATAGTACTGTCCACCCATACCGTTCGGGGTGGAGAGGATGATTGCACGACCACCTGTAGATATGGTGGGATAGAGTGATGTCCACAGGGTGTCGAAGTTCCTGACGAATGCGGCCTCGTCGACGATAAGCAGTGAGAGTGCCTCAGAGCGGCCGGCATCCTCTGAGGTAGGAACTGCCTTGATGGAGGAGCCATTGCTTAGCTCCACCGCCTGTCGGTTGTCAATATTCATCTCTGGAATAAGCAGCCACTTTGGCATCGATCTCAGCGCCACCTTCACCTTCTTGATGAAGTTCTGGGCGACTGCAAGCCGGGTCGCAATAATCAGGATGTTCTTGTCCTTGTAGAATGCTGCCAGCCACACTGCGTACGCAGCTGCAACCGTGGAGATACCTAGCTGCCTCGACTTCAGAATAATATTGAAGCGGTGCTTTATGAAGTCCTCAATGCACTCATTCTGAAATGGATACGTCTCAAATGGAATTAGACCCTTAGTGGGATGCTGAATCTTTATGTACTTGTTGATGAAGTACACCGGATCCTTACCGCACTTAATGATCTCTTTTATCTGCGCCTGTTTCGAAACGATTGTCATTCAAACAGTATATCACATGATCTCGAGAACGTGAACTCTCCTGTAGTACGCGACCTTGCGCATGGAGAGCGCGGAGATGAGCTCAACGCTGTCGTTGCTCTTCACCTCTTTGAGCTTGACAGTCTCTCCTGTCATCTCCTTGACGTCCTTCTTGAGAGACGTCACCATCTGCCCCAGGTAGGAGAGCGACTCCTCCTGAAGTGAGGCCATCTGCATTTGCATGCTGCGCTCCTCAGCGTAGTGGAACACTGTGGTGTACTTCAGCGTCAGAGTGTTTCCTGCCATCGATGCAGTCACAGATCTTGTGCCTGAGGTTGAGCCAGACTTACCGTATGTTGTGTTGCAGAGTGTGCTTAAGGCGTCGTATCGACTCATCATGTGAACGGTCTCCTACATTTACCTCAGTAAGTATGCCGCGCGAGACATCAGCTGCTCTCTAAAGTGGGATATTTCATCGCTGGCAGGCCTGGAGCCTGACATCCACCCCTCAAGGTTTCTAAACACAAACCTGTCCTGGCAGTCAGTGCAGCACTCGTACTCCTCGTAAGAGAGCACATCACTTATGTCCCTGAGAGTAAAGCCGCACACAGGGCAGTCGTGGGGAATTCTCTCACTCATAGACCACCTGCGCGTTCATATCCTTCTGTGTGATATCGAGGACATTGTCTACCGAGTCCTTCACAGCGTCCACGTGTGAGATCACAAGGATGGACTTAAACCACTTCTTCAGGGAGTTCAGAAGCCTTGTGCATGACTCCACGTTCATATCGTCCAGGGCACCGAAGCCCTCGTCGATGATGAGGATGTCTGACTTAGGAAGAGATGTGGTGTTGATTAGGGCAACACGAATTGCCAAAGAGGCCATCATCTTCTCCATACCACTGCCGCACTCAATGATGCGCCTCGAGTCACCGTAGTTGAGGTAGATCTCCATCTCGTTCGTCTCTGGGTCTGCGACGAGCTCCACAGTGAATCCTGTGACACCCTGCAGGATCTTGGAGATCTCGACATTGATTGCTGGCAGCTGGACCGAAGTGATCTTGAGGGGAATGCCGTTCTTAGAGACCGCATTGATGAAGAGCTCGTACATGCGCCACTCAGAGATGAGCTTGGAGTACTTCTCCTTCTCGGACTTTGTGCGTTCAATCTTGGAGTCGATTGTCCCAATAGATTGAGAGTGGCCCATCCTGCTTGTGTCCTTCTCGTTGATCTCAGTAGTTAGGCCAGAGATGAGACGCTTTGCCATCCTCACCCTCTCAGCCTCCTCAGTGTCGGAAACACGCATCCTCATAGATGTGATCTCGTGGTCGATATCCTTGACCAGTGACTTAAGATTTGTCACTCTGGAGAGGAGCCTTCCCGCCTCGAGCTGCTTCGATGAGAGTAAGACCTGCAGATCCCTCTCACGCTCGAGGACACTGTTGTACTTCTCGATCTTCTCCTTGAGATTCTCCTTGCCCAGCGTGTCCAGAGACTTTCTCATGGCGCTTATCTTGTCGATGAGGTCGGTCACCTTCTTCTCATGAACAGGAATCTGCAGCTTGCTGTCGTGCGAGGAACTGATAAACTTGCACTTAGGGAATGAGTCACCACAGGGCACTTCCTCCAGGAGCTTAAGGGACTTCTTGTGGTTGGAAATTTTAGCGTTCTCGGTCTCGAGCATGTGCTTCATCTGCACTAGGTTGCGCTCGAGGTCCTGCTGGGCATCAAGCTGGGACTTTAGGTCTGCTATGGGAAACTGCTGCTTGAGTGAGGCAATTGATGAGACTTTTTGATCAGCTAACGTGATCTCCGCCAGGGTAGACCCATGAGCGTCCTCGGACTCCTTGAGCTCTCGCTTTCGTGCTTCAATCTCGGCCTCTTTTTCCTGAACGTCCTGCGCGGTCACAAGAGACTTACTGCCCAGTGTGGCGAGGTCGATCTGCGCCTTCTGCAGCTTCATTCTCAGGACCTCTATGTCCTCCTCCAGTGATTTTCGTCCTGTGATATGAATCATCCTGTCTGCCTCTAGCTGCAACAGAATTGAGTCCCAGTCCCTGTCTGGCACGTTGGCAAGCATCGCCTTTGCCGATGCAGCGTCAGACTTTGCAAGCGCACACATCTCATCAAAGATCTCTAAGTCTAGAAACTTGGTCAAGATCGCTTTTCGTGCAGAGGCCTTATACTTGATGAAGTTGTTCATCTCTCCCTGTGATGCCAGGGAAGTCATGAGGAAGTCATCGGAGGTGCCAACAACAGCACGAAGGAATTTCTCTGTCTCCCTGCGCTGCTCACCATTTAAATCCTTGGTGACATTTCCAGACTCATCAAGCTCGTAGAAGTTGAGATTTGTGACAGCGCTCTCAGTGCCACCCTTGTTAGTCTTTCTCACAGACTGACGCTCAAGTCGGTAGTAGCTGCCGTTTGCAGCGAGGTCGATCCTCGTCTCGCAGTGCCCCTTGCGCATATTGATCACGTGGAGGTTGCTCATGGCACCGCGGTCGGTCGTGTTGTACAGGCCGTACATGATCGTGCCTGGGATGGAGGACTTGCCTGCCCTGTTCCTTCCGAAGATGCCCGTGATGCCTCGCATGTTGTCGAAGTTGACGATGTTTCCCTTTCCGTAGGAGAACATGTTGTCGAACTCCAGGCGCTTGATGGACCACTTGATGTTTCTGACGCAGTCACCGTGGGATGCAGCAGTAAAGTACTTCTGTGTCATTGCCTCGAGGCGCTTCCACTCGTCATCCGTGAGCTTTGCACCGGAGTAAAAGTCCCGCATTAGACTAATATGTGTAGGCAGCGCGCGAAGGTCCTCGGACTTGTACTTGGCATCTGACACAGTGACTGCAGGCACCTCCGCATCGCTGTCTATCTTGAAGACAATCTCAGAGGCCCTCTTCAGCTCCTTCAGCTCTCCGAATATCTGCTTCATCTCGGCGTTGGAGAGGTTGGCGTCTGAACGCACTCTAAACCTTGACATGTCAGGGTGCTGCTTGGCCACGAGAGCAGTTGATGCGACGTCACCCGCCCAGTCAATGGTCACATAGGGCTGCCTGTGCGGGACTGCGTGGAAGGAGCTCTTGTAGGAGTCCCTGCTGTCTATCTCCCAGAAGAGGAATCCCTTGCCAGGCGTCTCACCGAAATTTTGCTGAATCGTCGAGCCCGGATACGCGACACGCTTCTCAGCGTCAATGTACTGGAACTTATGGATGTCGCCCAGGAATGTGAAGTCGTAGTCCTTGAAGAACTCGAGGTCGGCCTCGGACTCCACAGCCCAGTCGACATCCGTCTTCGATCCGACAACGGAGCCGTGGAATGTGGCAATATTCACCTCGCCGGCCACGGGCTTCACCTGGGGCCATCCCTCCTCGTCGAAACACGAGAAGACGCACCAGTTGAATCCCGGTATGCCTGTGGGATAGACGCCCGACTGCTTGTAGAGATGGAGCCTGGGATTCTTTAGAGCGCTCACGATGGGTGTGACAGCGTCCTGTCGGTCCTTGTTGAGGATTAGGCCGTCGTGGTTTCCCAGGATGATGTGCGTGGGTGCGATGGAGGCCATCTCATTGAACCACCAGGTGAGGCAGTCAATGAGCTCAGGTGATATTCCCTGGGTCTTGGAGTGGACGATGTCACCTCCCACAAAGATCAGGTTGGGCTCGAGCTTTCGAACCATCTCGAACATGGCAGTGAAGGTCTCCCGGTACTCATCGTGCCTAGAGAGACCGCGCCAGTGGACATCACTCAGGTGAACGCAGCGTAGCTTCAATTTGTCTCCTATTAAAGTATAGACCCAGACTTGATATTTGATATCAGGTGTAGGAGTCGATTGTCTCTTTCCCACACTGATGCTGTTTTCAGCAGCTCAGAGAATTCTGACTTAGACATGTCTCCCACATCACGGCCCGCTGCGACATTGACAGTGCGAACCCTGACTCCGTAAGAGTAGAGCATCTTCGCGATATTATGCGACTTCTCTCGGGCGTCAGGATCCAGCGCGAGAAGCACTGGGGTCCGGTGTCGAATTATGGACTGTGCGAGCGCGCTATCATGGGACAGGTGTGACCCAAGGAGGCACGTGGAATTATTCCCTGCCTTTGTGAGGTCGAATGGTCCCTCAACGAGGTTGAGCTCCCTGGTCCAGTCGATGTTGATCTCATTAAAGATGACGACCTTCTTGGGCACCTTGGCGTTGATATACTTCATGGTCTTGGCAGGGTCAATGGACCTCGCAGTGAAGTAGTTGTGCTGCCCCTCCGCATCGAAGGATGGGAATATCACACGACGCCGCAGCGATCCGGACGTGCAGGTCCCAAGCTTAAAGTACCACAGGTCTCTCAGGGTTAGGCCACGATCGAGGCAGTACCTCACTGCCTCCCGAACGTCCGGATCCAGGCTCTCTGTGTGGGAGGCAAGGAGGATAAAGCCAGGGGGCACCTGGACCTCCTGGTGTTCATCTGGGACATCCTGTTCGTCCCTATGGGTGTTTTCATTCTTTGTGAATCGAAGGGATCTGGCCTCCTCCAGGAAGCTCGAAGCGAATTTCTTGAAGAGGTGCTCAACATTCTGCCCCTTGTATCCGCACACCCAGCAGTGGAAGACGCCGTCCTCGAGGCGAACGCTCAGCTTCTTCTTGGCCTTGCCCTCCTTCTTCTTGCAGCTCGGGCACGACAGCTGCATGTCGGAACCGTCACGGGACAGATCGCCGGGGCCAAAGGCCCTTCGAAGCAAGTTTGCTCTCTTGGTATTATCGCTCAACCTGTCTATAGTAGACAGAGGAGCTCCACATGTTCACAAGCAGACAATTGGACCCGACATGGCAATCACGAATGCGTCGGACATATCGTACACGTAGGGCTCTAGAATCACATGTCCCTTTCGAGGACCTGAGCCTAGGGTCCTGCTGGGCCACTGGTACTGGGAGAGCAGTGGGTGCGATCGGACCCACGCGTACACCTGCTCCTTCGTGGGCACTCCGCACTCTTTCTCCCTCTTTAGGGATATCCCTAGGGACTTTCGTGCCTGGTTCACGTTGACATTTTGCGGATCTAGTCCTGTCACCTGATAGGCTAGGTAGGAGACAATGCCGTTGAACTTGGCGAGCTTCATTATCGTCTGTGCAGATGAGGCACCTGGACGAAATGCCTGCATGTTCTCCTCAACATATATTCGAGTGAAGCTGTTCTCATAGTGCAGGGCCTGAAGCTGTGACCGCATCGCATCCGCCTTCTGCATGAGGCCCTCCACATTATCGAGTCGGACATGCCCTAGGGTGACAGAGACTGCCTCGCCTCCGCGTACCTCTGTGACTGCCCAGCCCGTGCAGCTCGTGGATATGTCCAGCCCGAGGTGCCTCTCCATCAGTAGTCGATCTTCAAGCGCACCAAGAACTTATCGTCGTCCCTCTTGACAAGTGGCTGCGCGAAGCTCGCCTTGCCGATTATGTTAAAGTTGTCGTCGTGCAGGTTGACGTGCGAGATGTAGACAAACTTCTCAGCAGTCTCATTCTCGTTGTCGGACGGCTTGAGTGGGATCCAGTTTGGATTAGAGGAGGAGTTCACTGTACCAGCTCCGGCAAGAACGTTGATCTCCTTGACAAACAGGGGACGTTGTCCCTGCATCGTCACCTCGAACTGGTCCTTTCCAAAGAAGATTGCTGTGGGGTCTGTGACGACTGCAATGCCCTCATCGTACACGATTCCACCCACCACGCTCCACTTTGCGTGTGGAGACGCTGCATCGGCCCGATAAAGTCCTCCGATGCCATTGTCCTGGAGGCGCATTCTCACACGGCCGTTGGATCCTGTGAGTGAACTATCTTCAATCGCGAAAGTCTTAGGCATAATCCTACTGCCGTAGAATAGATTTGAGATGTCAAAGAAAGACACCTCATTCGAGGAGGGATCGCGTGTTCTGTCAAGAACTGTGAGCAACGGTCCCTTCTCAAGACCGGGATCCTCGGGTGTCGCACCCTGGAGAGCAGCTGATATTGTCCCAGTGGAGATGGCTGTCGTCTCAAAGGGTGAGACCTTCGTGTTGTATGAGCTCATTAGGACAAGGTCGTTTAGAGACACTAGGTCATACCTGAGCACTCCCTCGTCAGACTGAAACTTGTCTGTCAGCGTTCCTGAGACTGGTGGACTCTTATCAGGCGAGGATCCTGTCCGTAGTAGGTCAAAGTTTGGCGCAAATTTGCCGTTATCATTCGGAAGGACTGTGAGGTTTCCCTTAACAATCATGTCCTGCGTGTAGAGGAGAGTATTTGCTGGAAGGGCCTGTGTGGCAGCTGTGATCTCGGAACCTGTCAGGAAGAACAGCCTTGGATACTCATTACGCACGAACTCCCTGGTGAAGTTTGAGAGGTTTATCTGCCTACCGGCGACTCCAAAGGAGAGCGCGACGTTAAATGGATCGTCTGTGCTCGATCTGACTGCCTTGAAAGGCGTCTGTAGCACATTTCTCGTTCTTGTCTCTCGCACAAAGAACACAGGCAGGTAGAAAAGCAGATCATGTGTCAAAGAAGAAGGTCCCTGCTGCATGTCCTGGCTAATCTGGCCAAGTGTCCTGTGTGTGTTGTAGATCCTCAGATCGTGTATCTCCCCATTGAGAGGATGTGAGAGGTCGTACGCAGACGTAGGAATATCAGTGGAGTCTGGGCCAAATCCGCCTGGCGCTCCAGAGTACATTGACTTTAGGCCCTCGTTGTATGCTGCATTAATGTTGAAGAACCTAGCAAGTAGAGCGGTGCCGACGGCATTGCCGTTGTTGGGGCCGTTGTAGTAGTTGCCCACAAAAAGAGCATCTGGATCTCCCTGGGGATTGGTGAATGACTGTGGTACGAGGCTGGAAGAGGGTATGACAAAGACTGTGTCTGGCACACCGTCTATCACAAATGAGCCAGTGTGCTGATTTGCTGCCTCGACAGATCCTGTTGATGGTGCTTCCCACCTTATTGCAATGTGCTTCCACTCATTGTATGGTATGTCAGACGACGTGAAGACGAGATCAGGCATGAGTGTGGGATCTGCGGATGTCACAAATCCCGAGCCGCCAGGCGCGAGAGTGGAAGGAGGTATATCAGCGCTGTGGCTCAGCTGAAGGAGGATCTTGTAGGAGTCTACGAGTCCGTTGATGTCCTTTTGACTGCCTGATATGAGAGAAATGCAGTAGGAAGAGGAGAGGTGGAGAACAGTTCCTGCCTTAAATTCTGTGCTCTCTGACTCATTCTTGTAGCGAGGATTAATATAGAACTCAAATGTGAAAGATCCGGGGGGCGAGTAAGGAAAGAAGTTCTCAAGTGCAGCAGATCCTGTCCCAGCGGGATATATCAGCGCGCTATTTGATGGAACAGATGAGGCTGTGAAGAAGTTCAGCGTGTGATAGTTTGTGAAACCCCAGTTGAGGTTAGAGTACATCGGTCTGTAGTATGGGAACAGGACATTCTTTGTGACAGACTTTCTAAGCGTGTCCTTGGTGAACTGGACACCGGGTATGAACCTTGTTACCTCCAGACGCTTATTGAACAGGGGAGAAGAGGGCGCAGCAGACACAGCGCTCATATACTGGTCTAATCCACCGGCAATGTTTGCGCCCTTCGTCTCTGCAGCGCCTATAACTGATCTGCGAATATCCTCTATCTCTGCAGACCCGAACGCGCCTGCACCATAGTCTTCAGTGGGAACGGCGTCCTTGAGTATCCTGTTCTCTCTTGCGAAGAGGAGAACAGAGCCCGTTATTCCTAGTGAAGATGACGTGTAGGTGCGAGTCGGGTACGTGTATAGAGTGAAGTTCTCAATGTTGTCCTTGGTTATCCGCTGTATGGACATTTGTTGAGAACATCTCTATCAGAAGTCTAGTCTTACGCGAAACGTGATGTCCCTCTCGTCGTTCTTCTCGACAGGCCTTGAGAGCTTAGCAACAGCGAGGAGGTTGCCCTGGGAGTCGTGTAGGCCGATTGTTGTCGGGAATGTGAAGCTCCGCTGTGTCGCGTTCTGGCCGTCCTCAATAACCCTAAGCCTGCCGTTGTCGTCAACGAACGTGGGATTAGAGGAGTAGTTGTAGGCATCAGCAGGTGCCCTGCAGAAGTAGAGAGCGGAGTTGATGATCGTGTTGTTCTGGAACGTCATCGCAGTCAGAGATCCTGACTGGAATCTCGTGGATGCGAGGTGATCGATGATGTTGTCCAGCGACGCAGACACAAGTAGGTCAGGTATGTACTTTGCGTTCCTGTTGCCTGAGTTGACGCCGCCGATGACCATAGTGCCGTTGACGAGGCTTGGATCGCCGCCGTTTGCGTTCATGGCGTTGATGACGCCGGACACGTGCTGAGTTCCTGACATTATCTTCTTGAGGTCAAACACAGCAGTGCCGTGATCATAGAACAGGAGGCCCACCTTGTTCGCAGTGTTTGTGGCTTCCACGAGATCCGAAACATCTCCACCGAATATTCTGCGAGCGCTGGTTGCTGCGCCAATATCCGTGAAGATGATGGATCCGCTCTGGGATGTCACATCCAGTGTAGTGCGAACCGGTGCTGTCGAAACCTCGTGGTTGGACATCGTTCCTGTGCGGTAGAACCGCACAGCAAACGTCTCCTTCTTGATGGAGTCCCTAGCAAACAGTCGCTTGAAGGAGAGGAACATTGCCTCATCGATTCTGTTGACGGACTCAGTCGACTCAATGGGTGAGTAGAAAGCGGAGTCAGCGTCACCCAGGAGGGACTTCGCGTACTGCTTGTAGATGTCAATCTTCTCCCTCATCATGACGGAGGACGAGGGGAATAGAAGCTTGCCTGATGAGTCGACTGCAACAACAGTGTTTGACGCTGTGTTTGTTACACCGTCCTGGTAGAAGAGACCCACAGTCATGTCAAAAATGGGATTTGCAGTCTGGAGAGTGAAGTCCTGGTCGTAGACCGTCTGGAACAGGGATGAGGTTACGCCCGGCCCAATTCCTCCTGTCACGAACACCTGATACTCTCTCCTCGTGACTGACCCCGAGATGTCATTCTGAATCACATCGACAAGCTGATTTAGAAGTGACCTAGAGTCCTTCTTATCATCATCATCCAGCTGTGTAAAGCTACCAACTACGACAGGCATGTGTGCTCTCCTCGATCTATCACTTGTTGATGATCACAGATATTGTGGTTCTAAGCCCTGTGCTTCTTCCAATAACAGAGAAGACACAGTCAATTCTATTCTTTGAAGACGTTGTTCCAAACGTGTTGAACACGGTGTCATCGAGCCCCTGTGTCTCGATGGTAAGAGTGAGAACCGGAAGTCCCTTTGACTCTGTGGTTCTTGTCCGGCTCACAGTGTACATTGCTGTCTGTGTGCCCTTCTCAATTCTAGACTCAGTGATGCCAATGGGAGTGGAGGACGCATCTCGAAGGCGAAGGAAGCGGTGTGGAACCTCCACATAGAACACATCGTCAATTGGAATCTTTGCAGCAGGACTTGTGACGCCCTGAATGTCTTGTGTCAGAGTTACGGTCGCAGAATTATTTGTGGTGGTATTCAACGTGACTGTGCCACCTGAAGCATCGCCTGTCACTGTGACTGTCGGAAGGTAGATCACGGTAGGATCTGCCAGAGTCAAGAGCCTGTGTTTCATTGCGAGCGAAGCAATTGTCTGTGCCTCGAAGATCGGTGTGTTCTTGATGATCTTCTCCTTGCCAACCGTCCTGCCGAACTTCTCTATAATAGTATAGTCAACCTCATCATCCGCAAGACTGAACTGTGTTATCTCAAATGTGCCATTCGCCAGGGCTTGGCGGCCTAGGTCTGTAAGGACTGCGTCAACAATGATGTTATTAGTGCTGTGATCAAGGAAGCCCATGTATTACTCCTGCGCGCTCTAAATATAGAGCTGCCAAAAAGCCGGTAAACAAAAACTACATCAGTCTAGACAGTGCTTGGTCTGGAACGATATCTATTGTCAAATTCTTAGATATCTGCCTGTCCAAGTTAACTATCTGCATTTTATAAGTTCCTCTGGCCGAGGATAGGACTAGCGGCTCTGTCTCAGTTCCATCCTCGTCACTTGAGACTCTATAGGCATCAGGATTGAAGTATATTCTCATTGTGCCGTGCCCACTGTCCTTAATGACATCCTCTATAAGCCGATCAGTTCCAAACTCCTCAAGCTCTGTTGGATTCACAAAATAGTTTGGATAAGCCTTAGGCGCGCCGGCTCTCGACACGACCCTGGTCTTTAGACTGTTTGTGAACCTATCAAACTTTGCCTCAATTTGAGTCCCATAGTTTGAGGTGAGACCGTGGGCATCGACTGCGACGACGCTATAGATGTAAGTCGACTCTCTAGAGAAGTCCCGATCGACGTGAGAGTACTGGGGCACACTTACGCGGTAGATGAGATTGGGGTCTATCAGCTCACGCTGATCAAACTGTGTGTAGCTCTCATCTGTGAAGTCATACTCAGCAATGAGTGCAAATGGATCACGTATAGCGGCGCGCCTAAACACCTGGTACTTTTTAATGTCCAGGGTGGGATTTGCAGGACGAGCCCAGTCCAGCCTTATGCCGTTTCCTTGCTTGTAGATAAAGCTGCAGATGAGAGTTCCTGGAGCAGCTGGAGGATCGACTTCAACTGCTTGAATTGCAGCCGGCTTTGGTGAGCTTGACGCAATTGCAGCTGTAATAATTTTGTATGCTATGGAGCCATCATCTAGTATATCAGTTACTTGAGGAAATTTGACTAGGTAGAGTTGACGTGCTTTATAGAAGTATGTGTGACCATACTTCACATTGGGATCAATAAACTCACTTATCTGGGGATTTAGTGAAACAAAGTCCTCAAAACTCTCTATTTCTCCACTCGATGACTGTCCTGTCTTCTCAACAATATAGCCTATGAGCTTTATTGATGGCCAGTCCTGACTAGCGAGTTCGGCTCTTGATGCTGCTATTCTCGGCGGACCCACAGGCTCCTCTGACAGTGTCTTGAGCTGTGGCTGTAAACTTTCCATGTCTCCTGTTGCGTCTTTCCCAAACTTGGGAAATAAAACAGAATCAAGCAGCGGATTCTTCTGAATATCTGTGGCAAATTCTCCTAAGGCATCCGAAAGGAAATCCCCAGTAAATGGATTGGACTTTATTTGTGATGTGGTAAGAGTTCGATAAGCATCAGCGTTTATTTTTGTTGGGTAAATAAGGCTAGACTTATTGTCCAGACGATTGTATCTTTTTCCCGATACTTCATTGACAAATCTTACGCCTTTTATCTCATTATCAGAAAGTGAATCAACAATAGACGCTGAATCGATCTCATCAGACAAAAGTTTATTTAGCTGGTCTGCAATTTGAAAATCAGACTTCTCACTAAGGATACTTCCTTCATTTATCATTGATGCAGCAATACGATAAATTGTTTTTTGAAGACGAGTCTTTATAACTGCATCGCCAATAAGACGCTTAGCATTATATGGATTCTCAACAGAAGCCTCTAGGTTGTAGACAGTTGTGTCAATCTTAGTATTCTTTAGCGCGTTAATAATATCGGGAGTGAGTTCTCCTATTTCTATGGGATCTATGTCCAGGGTATTAGGTTGTATTCTCACTCTAATATATCGAGGAACTCTTGTTCGAAGTGAACCACGCTCTCTTGACTCAATACTGTCGATTGTATCTCTGTCAATAAGTCCCTGTGTGTAGTCTATTGGTGATGTAGATCCGGGTGAGTAAGCTATGTCTTCATTCTCTACATAAAAATTATAGACAAAGTCTCCTTCAACTCCTAGCGGGTCAGGAACATTACATACTGTAATAGGTACAGAGACAAGTGATGAGATCTCGTCAATAGGCTCAGTCATTAGAGGCTCCCACCATATGACACTCTAAACGAAAGTGTGAATATATCAAACTGCTTCCTCTTTATTTTTCTTGCAATATCATCACCTGACAGACTGTTTCTAACTATCGACTCATCATAGATGATATTATACACTCTCTCAAACGGTCTATTGACAATTACGCCTGACTTTTTAGCGAGCGGAACAATTGAAGATAGAACTGAGGTGAAATACACATCTGTATCAGAAAATTCCGCAGGGACATCAACAGATTTCGGTGTGAGAAGTGTTTTTAGCGCAGCTTTCTCCTTAAGCGTGTAAGTCTTTTCATCAAACATCTTTGCGAATCCTATTGTGTTCATCACAGCTCTAGAGAGTTGTGAGTCTGAGGATATCTCTCTAATTAGTGAATAGCCCTCTTTTGACAAACCTGGGACACCATATGGAGTGATTCCATCCGCATATCTTACCTTTGCTGTTTCGTACAGGAATATGTCTAGCAAATAGCTTCGAAGTGCATTTATGTAGACTCTCTCTTGACCCGGCTCTACTAATTGTCCTAGAGTCTTTTCAATTACTGTGCCATTTCGAATTCTATAAAATGTTGTTGTTTGAAAGATTGCGTCCATTACAGTTACTGCTGTAGGAGGCTTATTGCTAGGATCATATGATATTGAGTCAGGAAGTATGAAAATTTCTGGATCAAATTCATTAGGAGAAGGTGGAGTAGCAAGTACATCAGTCTCTACGCTGCTAATTGTATTGAAATGCGCACCTTCATACCGATCCATTTCTATTCTGACTAGTCTTCCAAGCTTTTGACCCTCGGATCCAGCAATTGCTGCCTGCTGTGAATTGCTCTCATCCACGTTAATGGCAGATCTATACAGTGACTCTAATATGCCTGACGGAAGACCTACTGAGACTATCTGTAGATCATCTACATCACCCTTCTCATAAACAGACTTAATATAGTCTCTAACTGCTAGCCTCTCAGGCCTCGAGACATCGATGTCTCTTCGTAGGAACACTTCGTCACCTGAAATGTAGTTGTAGACTGCGGCGGCGCATAGATTTGTTTGATATTCACTCATGTTGGCAAGAAAGTCTTCGTTCTGTGACTTATTTGTTACAAATAGGTCATAAAGCTCTAGATCGAGATCCTTCAACTTATCACGCTTGACATTTCCTCCAAGAATGTCAAATATCGCAGTCATTTTTGCCGAGGAGGCTGCAACTCCTGCAGAGACAGCCTCCAGTATCTTTAGTGAAGACTTAATGTAATACCTATGACTTGGTGCTCTTGCAGCAGCATCAGCGACATAGGCAGCCTTAGATACAATTGTGTTGTCGCCTCCCACGCTCAGAGTTGTCTCTGGATCAACTAATGAGTCCTGCTGTAAAGTGACTGCGTCTATTTCTTGGCCATTTATAAGCGATGCAACAATTGAGCTAATCACTGCGTTGCATGATCTTACTTGCTGTGTGTTAATGTCGGCAACAAACTCAAATGCAGAAGACGTTCGCTGCTTATAGATTCCCATTGGTAGGAGAAGATATGCAATTCTAGAGTATAGCTCACACACAACATCAACAAATCTATCGTCGTCGCAGTTAGACAAGAAAGTTCTCTTTCCGCTATTTCGATAGTCAATTTTTGCGCCATTGCGCTGAGCTAGGTTTAGAGATTCCTTTTGAATTTCTCTTATTGTTCGCGCAATTAAGTTGATGATATTTGTGCTTGATGAGAACTCATCATCATAAAGATTATCTGTAAAGTTGTATGCATATCGTGTTCTACTAACATCAGACGATTTTGTAGTATTTGCAGTTGTAAGTGCCTCTGAAAGTTTGTAGTCATCTGCTATGTCGGGTGAGAGTTCTAATAGTGCAAATACTGACTTCTCCAAATTAGATTCTGGATTGTCACCAGGAGGCGCAGAAGACGTCTGGTAATCCATATTTTCATTAGAGAGAGCATATGTTGCGTCCTTAGAGAGCCTATCAAACTGTTTTAGTGCTTTGACGACAGACATCTTTAAGATGTCTGAAACAGTTAAGATTATCGTCTTCTGATTCTCAACAGCAGTTGCTTTATCTGGACTGTATCCTGCCAAAGCAAAGAGTCCAGCAGCTGTTGCGGACTTTACATTTATTGAATCTTCTGGGCGATCTAGTGCACTAAGAACAGTATTAAAGTCCTGAAGTACTCTTGCAAGTAGCATCTGGGGTGAAAGACTTGTATTTACATCAAGAGCTAATAGCTCTGTGAGATATGAAGACATGTCATTTGTAAATGTATTAAAGTCACTAGCAAATCGCTTTAGTGCTCCTCGCTGCGTGACTGCTGCATCTCCTTCTGACTGAATTGCGAGATCTATGAAGTACTTCTTGCCGGACACATAGTACTTCCCGTTGCTAATGACAGTATTTACCTCAAACGGCATCACAACAAATTTTTCGTCTGCTGCTTCCTCACCCAGAGCAAGATAGTCAAGGAATGATCCTGGACGGCTTGGCCCTGACTTAAAAAATTCACTAATCTTGTCGGGGCCATCTGTGGGCGAAAATCCTAGGACTCTATCAAGCGGATTGTACTGTCCTACATTTTGTGTGGACATTTCAAGAAACCTGGTGCCCAGCGGACTTCCAATAAGCCTTCCAATTCCTGCCGACATTATCATCTCATTTGAGATGCATGTGATCAAATGAAGGACTGTGTCCCACGCCTCTGTGACTGTGTCAATGTTACCGTTGTTAAGTACACCCCTCACCTGCCTAGGGCTCTCAATAGTCTTGGAGCTTTGAAATTGGCTGACTATTGATCTCTCATTGGGTGAAAATAGCTGTGACACAGTGGGTATCATCACCATGTCCTGGCCTCCCGGTCCATCAGGATTGTATCCGTATGCGCCAGGCGGTGTAAAGATGGAAGTAGAAGCAAGATTCTCGTCAAGTGTAGGATTCCTGCTAAAGTGCTGAAGCACAGTTGGGTGGCAGCTTAGTGCTGCAAGTAGCATGTCCTGTGCAAGAACAACAAGTCTGGATGTGTTGGTGAGATAACCGTCAACTCCTAGCTTTAGACTATCTGTTGGAAATGTGAGTGAGATATACTCATCAAGGCTCTTTGGCAGTGCCTTATTAGAAACTTCGCTTGGATTTACTATGGGTCCTAGCGTATCTGTTGCTCTCTGCATTATCTGGCTAGATAGTCTTGTGATGTCTAGACCTGTGGCTGCGATATTTGCCGTGTCCTGCATATAAGCAATGGCGTTGACCTGCTTCTTTAGCGCATCAATGTCTTTTAGCGACGCCTCTTTTGCAGCTGTCCCTGTTCCTCTAGGGTCCTGGCGCATGATGTCTTTTACGCCTTTGACGATTGCCTCCTTGACAATTTGCCTCTCAAATTGGCTCACCTCAATTGCATCGTCCATGTCCCTAACACTTATTGAGGGAACCTTGACAGATGACAGAATTACAGGCTGGGGTCCCATGCTTGTCTGCTGTATTTTCTGGAGCACGCTGTCGCTTATTGCGTCTTGAACAATACTCAAGGTCTCCATCTGCGATCCCACAGATGACACAACAGGACTAGTTCCTGTGCTTAGTGCAATTCCCTCAATAGAAATAGAAGGTGCACTAGTCTCTTTTATTTTTTCAAGTGCATCCTCGAGTGTTTTTCTCGCGGACTCGTACTCAGCTCTGTATCTTTCCTCTTGATCTGTCTGTGTGGGAACAACAGAAGGATTTGTCGTGGGTGTTGCAGTTATGTTTAGTGGCTGCTGCGCCAGATTTAGGTTTGAGACATTAATTTGAAGTGTGCCAGGCTTCGTTGACATGACAGGCTGGCTCTTATTCATGAAACCTTTCATTTGAAATGGCATTTGAATTACTTCCTAATTCTTCTAGATGGATTTAGTGAGTTTATCTTATCTATACTTGCGGGAGATGCTAGCGTGTTTCTAAACGTCTCGACTTGATATGCAGAGCTATTGTTGTTTATTCCTGTTCCCACAGTTCCTCCAGACTTAAGCGGATTCACGCTGCTGGCCTGAAGCAGGCGACTGTCTAGCGTGTTTGGTTTCACACTTGCTAGGTCTACACCAACAATATTAGAAAGCTGTCTCTTGAGAGCACTATCGAGAATCTTGACTGGCATTGATGCGCCTGAGTACACTTCATTGCTTGCAACGGGTTGTGACTTGGACATGTCGCTGTATATTGCTGACACTCTATAAGAGACGGGCGCCACATCATTCACAAAGACTTCATCTCGCACTTCGTACTTGCCATTACCTGCCACCACTGGCGACACACTCCTAAGCGGCACGGTGTTCTCTCTTCCAAGTGTGACATCTATCTGAAATGAAAACACTGTCTCTATAGAGCCGTCCACGTCCCACTTTATGACATTTGCAGGACGTCCGCTCACATTCCTATGAACCTTGACATTCTTGGGAGATGCCTTGAGGAATGGAATAGACACTGTCTGCTTATATGATATTCCAGTGAACGCACCCTGCAACTCTGTCCTAAAGTCTAGACCCTTCTCTAGAGTTGTGGGACTCAGTATAGTGCCTGGTTGGATCGCAAAATTCTCAGCAAACTTTGCTGCTGAGACCTGTACGAAATTGGGATTAGTGTTGCTTATGATCTGCTGTGTGGAGGCAGGAATCCTTGTGAGTGCCTCCTTGAAGAATCTCTCTGGGTTTATGATTAGGAGTCTTGCCGTGTATGTGTACACACTGCCTGCATTTATTCCTGCATCAGATGCGCGTCCTTCACCTGACTTCGCTTTAAGGCGTGACTCGGCATCATCAATAAACCTGCCCTCTTTCACAAGCGGCCAGACGATAGTGCTTCCTGTCTTATTATTCTTCCTTGTCACCTCATAGACAAGCAGGTTTGATATTAGCGACCGATCCTTCTTGAGCTCCTCAACAAATATTGTGCTAACACCGGTCTCTCCCAAAAGCCTATTGAGCTCATCAAGTGCCTCATTTGAGAATGTTGCGCCTAAGTCGAATGACACAGTCGATCGTCCTAGTATGTCCTGACCCACGCTGAGATTGTCTAGGTAGGAGATGATTGGTCGTTCAGGAGGAGTCCTGAACTCGATATACTCGTCTGTGATTGAGTTGGTTCGCTCTCTATCCTGCCAGTCCAGCTGAGCATAGTATCGATACTGCTGCCTGTTTATGACTGCTGTGTCCTCGAACACGTACTCACTCGATGTGTTTCCCACATTGTAAAAGTCCTGTCCTGATCCCAGCGTCCGAATGAGTGTGTGGTACCTATAATTTTGTTCAGCATTTGCAGCATTTAGAAGCTGCCTCCTAAGGAAGACTCTCGTCACACCGAATGGCAGCTTTCCCACTCGAATCTCCACCTTGCTGCCCTTCTGAGTTGCGATAATACTACACTCTCCAATCTGGGGAGCTTTGGCGAGATTGGTTATTCTCTTGACGCCGTTCTCCACAATCTTGGTGGTGGCTGAGCAGGCGGATCCGAACAGGCCGCTGCAGCTGGCCTCGTACAGCACGATGTTGGGCTGGACATTCCCACTCACAGTTGTGTCCGTAAACTTTACAGTTCCCTTGCGTGAGTTTGCTCTAATGTCGGCAATTTTTGTCCACTTTGCTTCCTCAAGCCCATCAGGCCGCGCGACCATTCTAAATAGAGAGATGTCTGTGGCGAGTGGATCCAGCTGCTCCAATTCAAGGTCAATCTTTCCAGCAGACTGGGACGTCACTCTCACCTTCGGTGGTGTGACAGGGGTCAGAATTCCCTTGAGCTGATTGCGAAAATCAAAGTTCACGAGCTTGCTCTTGAAAACTGCATCGTCCCTGTCAAGAAGCTCCATCATAACGTAGATCTTGCTTATCTGGTTGGGGCGAAGTGACGGGAAGTCTAGGTCAAACTTTACATTGTGCTGTCGTAGAGTGGACTCAAAGACAATCTGCCGAATTGGAACAATTGAGATGCCTGACTTCACAACTGTGTTATTTGATATCTGTGCAGACTTTTGATACAGCGACTCCATGTATGGGTTCCCAGAGAAGTTCGCTGCCTTTTGAGTCGTGGCATTTTGTCTAGACACTGATCCAACATTTGCCATTCCGCTTGACACAATTTTTCCACTCGTGCTCTCGTCAACCTCATTCTTCACAGCTGTCTGATTTCCTGTGTATTGAATGGGATTCTTAGAGGATCCGCCTGATGAGGTGGGGCCACCCACATAGAAGCAGTTGAGGTGAGATGTTGGATCCGACTTTTGAGTCAGCAAGGCCTGCCGGGCGAGATACTGCTCAGATTCCTGTATGCTGGTCCCAAAGCTGGTGGCTAGTCGGGGGTCCAAAGAGTTGTTTTGACCGCTCACAAAGACACCTGCCACCTGTCCGGGCGCAGGATTGACAGCGTTATTATTGATGTTCACTTTTGGTGCCACAAGTGCTGAGTACACTTGACTCGAGTTCGTGACTGTCAACGCTTTGGCAATACTTGATCTATCAATCGTTAATCTGGGCTCTGTGACAAGCTGTCGGTCTGCCTTGCGAATCTCATTCACTGTCTTGTCGGACACCTTGAGAGATGCCTCAAATGTCTTGATCCTGCCGTCGTTGAGCTGCTGAAGGCTTGAAGTCTCCTTCTTCTTTGCTGTCTTGTCAATGAGATTATTCGGACTCTTAGACGCCATCTTCCCATAGCCCTTGCCGCCCACAGACTTTGAGGTCTTATTCATGGTGACAAGGAATCTCTCGTTGAAGTACTGCCGTGTTCCTACTCTAGAGTCTATGGTTGTGGTGACGCGCCTTGTGGGATCGCTGGTATAGACATGGAATCGGACTTTGCGAACATTGGCTCTATTTGCCATCTCCATGTCAACGTAGAAGTTGATCTCAAAGGAGCACTTTCCGTCTCCATCGAGGACATCTGTGATCTCTGTGTGCGTTGACTTATTGTAGAACACATCTGTGAGAGAGATGAAGTTCTGTGTGGAGTCCGTGTCTGAGTCGCTTGGAATCTTTATGATCTCATCGAAGCTCCTGTCCTCCTTTGCCCTTATGCCAAGCGTGAGGAACTGGGGCTTTTGAAACTTAAAACTCATACGTCTAGCTCCAGAGTGAAGATGTTGAAGAATTTGAGGGAGCCGTCCTTGGACCTGAGCATCTTGCCCAGGAAGAACACGTGAACTCCAGACGAGGTGCCCCTCTCATTGGGAAAGACACCGTAGTCGACAATCACCAGCTTCTTAACAGTTCCACTGCTGCTGTTGAACTCGAAGGGCTGGATCATCACATTGTTATCACGCGAGGTGGGATCAAATCGAATGCTGTGCATGTCCTTGCCGCGAAGCTCCTGCTTGAGCTTATCGTATGTGAGTATCTCAGACTGGTTTAAGTTGGGGTACACGCCCATAGTCAAACCGGACAGTGGACCACTGCCCACCTTGTTGATCGGAGGTAGAAACTTATAGTTTGGAAAGTGAGCGAACCTCCTGTCGAACGGCACGGCGTCAAAGCCTGCGAGGGATGGGGGCCTGAACGCTCCTGCATCCGTGGTGTAGAGCCACGTGTCGATGGGTGACTCGTGTGTGGGCCGAAACTCAATGGACTCGTCCGACAGCTCAAATCCCTGCTTGTAGCTGAAGACGTCCTCCTTGGAGATGAACTGATTGTCAGTGAAGTTCTGGGTGATGCTGAGAAGCACTGCGTCGCTCTCTGTGACCACCTCAGACCCTGTCAGATTCAACGTCTCGCTTGCCTTGAGTGGTTCTTCAGGTGAGAGCGCAATTTGCTCTCCTGACAACGTGAATGATCCGGCATCACCTGACGTAGAGAAGGAGGAGATTGAGTTGAGGGCTGACTCAACAACAATCCTATCCTGGTGTCGACTGTGGGCCTCAAAGTGAATCCTTGAGGAGGCATCTGTGGCAATGCTGCTCGACACCTCACTGTAGAAGTCTCCCACATCTGAGAATGAAGCGTAAGCAATGCGCAGGTCACCGTCGCGTATCTGGCGCCGCCCCTCGTCTGTCAGGATGAAGTCCATCACCCTCGTCTTTGAGTCAAGAATTCCTGCCATTTGTTCTCTAAGTATTCAGAGGACCAGACACCCAGTGCCCAGCACTACAAACTTATCAGGGTCTCAGGGAGGGGCGTCTGCCTGTCCCAGATCTGTCCGTAGTCTGACAGTGCGTCGTCATAGGGGTGCTCAGACGTAGCAAACGGCGAGACATTGGTGCTGTTTGTAAAGGATCCTGAGACGACTGCGTACGTGCCTGGCGCAGCGCTACGATCCACAAATTGAACGGACACTGCTGCGTCTGTTAGTTTGCTATTGTTGAGAGAGAAACGTGTGTACTGGCGGGGCTCCATCATGTCTCGGAACTGACCGTACCTTGTGCCGCTGAACACTGCGCTGGAGAATAGTGGTGTAGGATTTATGAGACCGTGTTTGACACCTCTATACAACATCTGTGCAACAACATATGCAATAGGGTCTCCCTGAATTCCTACCTGTATTGACTTGTACACACCATCACCAAAACATCCCATAAATCTCGAGGCATGATAATTGATATTGTCAATTGTTTGTTCGTTAGCAAATGTTCCAGAGGGCGGTGAGGCGGTTATGCTACTGACACTCGTGAGTCCAATACCTCTAGGAATATTTGTGTCGTCACGAGAAATTTGTAGAACAAAACCTTCTCCTTCATCAGACAAACCATGCTTTGAAAATGCGCCAGCCTTGATCTTACTGTCTCCAGCAAACAATATAGTGTCTGGAATGTTGATTCCTAATATGAAGTTCTGCAGGTCGACCAGTGTTCTTAGATTACCACGAAGAACTTTTGAATTAATTGACTTGAGACGCTCTACATTTGAGTATTTAAATTCAAACGGATATGAACCAATAAAAGTATCATTACCGTAATTGGCATACATAGGGTATGCAGAGTCTGTGTCATTCGGCAATAGAATAGGAATAAATCTGTATGGTACTGACGCAACAAATTCATACTCAAACATTTTGGGTGAGTTACCTGATGTATTTGGGAAGTCAAATAGTATTTTTATCGGATTCGGCTGCATCGAATCGTAGTACTGCTCATCAGAGTCAAACAGCCTGTTATTCCTGAAGAACGACCACCGCTGCTTCACGGTGCCATCACTCACTCGGGCACTCACGGCACGGACGCCACCAATGGACAGGTCATTGACCGAGGTGACTGAGAGGCTGCCGTCTGCATTCCTCGTCAGCATAGTGCCGGTGACATGCTCCTCCCGCATGCTGGAGGAATACATCATCTGTGGCTCTGACTCGAAGCGATCGAGGACCCAGGGCCCGGCAGGTATCGCCTCATGAGCGGCATCGGAGTTCAGCTGGTCCTTGTAGATGTTGTGGACAGGCTTATTGTCCTGGAGGTAGGACCCGTAGAGGGTGAGCCTACCCTTTCCCGGTCCAATTGAGAATGATTCTCCATCATAAAGGTGACTAAAGCTTACTGGAGCTTGCCAACCAAACACTAGACTATCTCCTGGAAGAATCACATAAGGAGACGAAGTAGTGTCTGATTCATAAAAAGTCACAACTTGATCATTATTTCCACCAACTCCTACTTTTGTCTTTAGAGGAAGACTGGAACAGTATTCAGACCTCAGTGCTCTTCCAGTGGGGAGGTCAAGAGAGTTTCTCGTATTGGATTGCTTCGAAGTAAAAACTCTTAAGTTATTCGTTACTGAATATATTGAAAAAGTATTATTAAATTGTGGTGTTTTTACATCGGAGGCGACAGTGAAGTGTCCGTCGTATGTTCCGCTATTAGGAACCTCTATAGCAAGATCCATAAACGTTGCCGGGTGATCATCACCTGGCGTGTCTAGATTCTGCACAATTTCGGAATCATAATTACTCCAGACAGCACCTACTCTAGCAAACGTGATAAGATCTCTAACTGTGTCAACGTATACGGATGGTCCACCCCTAGAAATGACTCTATTTACGGGGAGAGATGAAGTGTATATCGCGCCAAGAGGTGAATAACTACTATCAAGAGGTCCCGTCCATCCAGGAGATGCATAAGGGTCGCCACTGACATTTGCAAAGTAATAAGACGTGTATGATGTATCCTGACCCGGATCAGGATTAGCAACTCGTTGATTCAATATGAAGAACGTGCCTCCACAATTATTGATCATCTTATTTCCGGTTGCAATAGGATGATTACCGGGTAAAATTCGTGCTGAGCCACCTGACGACGCTGAGAACTCATAAACAATTTTTTCAACAATAAACGGTCGATCAACAAGTGAGGAAACCCCTAGCGCCTGTGATGATGTTGCATGATACTTTGGGTGAACAGGAAATCCGAATGTATCGGTGCAAGATGCCCATCCTGACTCTGTTGCAGGATATCCCATGAAACAACTCTGAGAAAATCCGGCATGAAATGCATCAAAAGATGCGAGAGAATTGCCACCACCTAATGCAAGCGCATCAATTGATGAATAACCTGTTCCTACACCTTCCCACCTTCTCTGTGAGAAATTATAGTATGCCATTCCATAAGTTGGAATTGATGCCGTGTTTGTGTATTTTAGAGTAGTGGCTATTGTCGGTGTTAAGTCTATCTCAATCTTATCCTTCACCCCCAGCGTCTCATCTAGACTTCCTGATACGGATCCTCTCGTGAAGAAATCATCATACAGCTGTGTCTGGGTTCCATATTCGCTCGAGCCGCCTGTTCCAATTCCAAACGCCTGCTGTGCATTTGACTCATCATACGGTTGAAGCACTCCATACGGGTGCTGGTCTGAGTATGCGCTCAGCAGTCCTGCCTTACCTGACGTGGGCACGCTAAGTGTTCCTGTCACGTCTGTCGAGTGGACTCTCTGGAGCAGCTCGCTCGCTGATCCCACACTTATTCCGTAGGGATACCTGACTTCTCCTGAGTTTCCACCGGTGAAGTTCTCCGCCACAAACTCACCATCAGTGACATATGTGTTTGTCGTGTTTCCTGCGGTGCCGGGAATCTTCTGAGTGAGCATCACCACATCGAACTTATCAGTAGGTGAAGCAGTGATTAGTGACCCAGTTGCAGAGTTCACTGCAGCGATGAAGCGCTCAGCGGCTCTCTTGATTAGTACCTGTGCTGTGGTTAGACCCGTGTCATATTGAGTCTTTGTCCTATCAAGCGCAAATAGGTTCACATTGTAGGAGTTTGGTCCTGCGACAAGATTAGGACTGTTCGACCTAAATGTGAAGGTGCTGGAAACAGATGCTGCATTTGTGAGTGTTATAGACTCACCGCCGCCTGGGATGCCACTAAAAGTTACCTTCGCTTGACCGTACACAACAGGTGTGTCAGGCATCACATTGTCCCGATAGGGCTTAGTGAACTGTCCTGACTTGGCAGCAGTCTGGGGCGAGATCTGGACAGGGTAGCTTCCTGGCCTATTATCGTCCGCAATTAGGAGTGTTCGAACTGGACTGTTGAGGTATCCCGATCCTGTGACTAAGTGCGACATTACTTTAGCAGCCCTCCAAACGCAATTGACTCTATGCCTGTGTAGTTATTATCATACACGAATCCGTGCGCAAGTGAAACGTGGTCCCTCGACAGCTGATCGTGTGTGGGAAAGTATCTGCTCCCTGTCAAGTTTAGCACAATGTTCTTCATAAAGTCAGTATCATCGATCTCCAGTAACTCACACAGAATGACTCTATCGCTGGAGTCAACGAATGGGCTTGACACTGATGTCTCCACCATGACATAGCCCTCGGAATTTACAGGTCCTATATCAGAAGAGTCAGTCAGCTCATCTAGGCCGAACTCATTGCCCGCATCGAGAAAAGGATCAGTGCTATATGTGTCAGGCGTGCCGCCTGGACCTGATCTTAGACGAGATGCTACAGTTGGCAGCTCATCGACGATGAGAGTTGATCTACGATAGGCATTGTCATTGACGAGGTCTCCCCTGAATCCCTTGTATCTAAATGGTATCTCTATGAAGCTCCTGTCAGCCTCCTGGCGCACTGAGAATGGGTCTATCACACCGTCAGTTGATATGAGCTCGGTGGAGTTGACCATATCGCTAGAGATCAGGGATGGGAGATCTACGGGATTGACATCAATTATCCAGAGGGGGCTTATAGAGCTGTTCTTGTCTTCATAGCTCGTTCCGTCCTGGAAAAAGTCAGGCTGTCCAAAGTCGTAGTCTAGAAGCTCATGTGAGGGTGCAAGCGCCACACCCGACAGCTTCTTGCCAGACTCAGGATCAACAACTCCACGCTGGAAGAAGTTCATTGATATCTGGGACTTCTCATACACAGTGATGCTTCCACTTGTGCCACTGAGAACTAGTGATGATGGCGACTCAGTGTCATCAAAGGCGCCCTCAGTCATCCTCACTCTCTCTCCAAACTTTACTTTCAAGAAGTCATTGTTTGGGCGCATCTTTGTGAATGCAGAGCCGATCATGACATTGATGTCGTTGACGTAGACGCCCTGGTCGAACTGCTGCAGCGTGTTGGACCCAGAGTACTCCGGCGGTGACACCAGCAGGGCGGTACTTCTCTTTATTGTGCTAGATGACATTAGTACCTCTTGATCACACCCACAAGCTGCTGGAGTAGCAGCTGGCTAAGGTCACGATTCCTGTCGTTGGGTCCAGCGTAAATATCAAATGTGTTGTATCTCACCTTGGGCCTCTCGAGCATGTGCGGCTCGACCACAAAGTTGACACCTAGAAATTTTGTCCTGCTTGGAATCAATGACTCAATCACCTGCGTTATTGTGCCGTCGAACCACTTGAAGAACTCAAAGAATGTCTTAAAGTTGACCTTTCCTGTGAGGCGATTGAAGTAGACATCACGGAGCTCCTGGAGGTCTGGATAGTCCTCAGAGAACTGAAGCTCTGGTCTTCCAATGTAGTTGTCAAATGCGTCGAGTGAGGAGAAGATTCGAACAATATCCTCATTGAGAGCCTGCACTGCATTGACTTCCATGGAGAATCGAGTATCGTCAATAGGCTCCTCGTCCTCTGGTATCTGGTGCAGGGGAGCGAGGACACCACCGTACTTGTCAACATTATCCTGGCTCTTCCATGACCTCACACGTATCTTGTTATAGTCTGTCGACTGATCAAAGTACGGATTGATGGCAGAGTATGTGAGAGGCTCGGGCTTTAGGACACTGGATGTGATCTCAAATCCTGTGCCTGAAAGGACATAACCATTTTGCGTCATATCTGTCAGTGTGATATTTCCTGCTAGATCAGACTCACTTGACTCCTGTATAAAGTCGATGTCGGCACGAAGACGCTCCCACGATCCTGACACAGATGTGACGAAGTTAAAGTTGATCCTGGCGTTGTCTGCACCCACTGAGAGAGGATTCAAAGTGTGCTCTAGCAGCTCTGCATCTGTGAGCGCCTTTGTCCAGTACCTCAGGTTCATAATTCTTCCACCAAAGAATGAAGTCCTCTCTAGGCTTCCTACGCTGGTGTGTGAGAGACCCCTGAGTGCGGATCCCGATGGAATTGACTGTGGTCCTATGTGTATCACAGTGCCCGACATGTTGAGACGACTCGTGGGTGCTGTGCTCACTCCCCACGAAGTCAGAATGCTTGTCTCAAATCCTGCAGGACTTCTATCGTCGAAGTATGCGCTATTTTTTGCAGAGTACTGAGCTCTTCCACCTGTCTGATTTGCTGCGTGAAGAAACCACGATGAGGACACCGCAGAGTCAATACTATCGTTTCTACTGCGACCGAATGCAATGTGCCAGTAGTCTCCATTAAAAATATTGACTCCTGTCAAAGGCAGGTAAAGTATAGGTGACTGGGATGGATCCCACGTGTCCTTAAACACTAAAAGAAGAGAAGAAGTAGTGTTGTTGAAATCAGACCCTGAGAACGCCAGCAGGTTGAGGTACGTGGAGTCAAGCTGTCCTATCATGTTCTCAGACCCAGACGTGGCAAATCTCACAAGTGATGATGTTGCTGGATGTGGAAGGCCTGGTGTGAGCTTATAGGTGGCCTCATATGACCATGAGCCTGACGTGAGAACTCTGTCAAATGCAGGAGTCGCACCCGGATAGGGATATCCCGGCTCCACTCTCACAACCTTGTTTATGTCTGAGAAATCAATAGTTCCACTGTCAAGAAGTCCTACTGACCTCAGGTGCGGTAGTCCCGTGGGTATTCCCTGCGGATCTAGAGCACCAGGCGATGAGAAAAATGAGCCGGAGAAGTCCATCACTCTCAGAAGCGTTGACTTTTTCACTCTCTGATCGGACAGCCTTCCTGATCTGGCACCCCCAAACTCTCTAAATCTAAAATTTGAGTCTGGATTAAGACCCATGTCTCTAACAAGTGACTTTATGCTGTGGAGCGTTCCTTTAGAACGAAGAATCTCCACCATGTCACTCAAGATCCTGCGCCAGATCTGATTCTGAACATACTGAAGTCCTGAGCTTGAGAGCGATCTATTATTTGTTATCGACTGGCGACCATAAAATTGGTCGGCACTCGCGTTTGGAAACATGTCAGGAAGCTGAAATCCATAAGTTTCTGCGAGATGGGGAAGAAATGTGTATGCGATGGTTCCAGGGTCGACAGGATCTACGCGGCGCTGGCGCCCAAACTGGTCTAGAAACATCTTGAGCTCATCAAAGTGCTTTGCCCAGATGAACAGCAGCGAGGCAATTATCTGCGCAGACCCAAGTTTTCCACCACCTGGAAAGTCTGTGATTGTGCCATAGTCATCTGTGATGTCACCGAGATTCTTGTCTGGGTTAAAACCCTCAAATATGCTAGCTTCCTGGAGGTAGTGCTGTGGGATCAACTTTGTTATTGTGTTGGGATTATTATCATCATACTCAGATGCGGAATTGAGAAGATCGATATTAAGAGACACCACATCCGGATGGCTCGGAAACAGTACAGGAGACTGATTTGGATCCTCGTAGTGCACTGGAAGTGAACCCACGAGGTCCCCTCTTAGGTTAGACCATATGTTTACCACCGTGCTATGGAGACCGTTGCCGCTACTGTCAATAATAGTGTCCTTGCCGGGATAGGATCCAGTGGGCTCATTAAACTTATAGTAAAGCTTAAGAGGTGCGACTGAATACACGCTCCTGTATGCATCACTCTCCTGCGCAGAAGAGTTTCTAGCGCTGTGGAATACTCTCAGCTCATCAATAGATGCAGAGAGAGTCTGTGTGAACTTGAGTCCTGCACCTGCTTCACCAAAGTTACCCACTTCGTGATTACTACCACTGCCTATGCTTAGATCCTGAGCTGTGTATCCAAAAGATCCTAGCTCAAGGGGAGAGGACTCTGACATCGGCTTAAAGTCTTTGTAGAGCTTTATTTGATTGATTCCTGGTGAAGAGTCGTACACTGCGCAGACATGATGAAACTCTCCCTTCTCAATTGGCATTGATGCGCTGACATGCGAGCTACCTGATGAGACGAGCATCAGGAAGTTTACAGATTGGTCTACGTTCAATGTTGAACTTAGGGCCAGTGTTATCCCATATCTACTATCTCGAAGCCTCTGGAGAACAACCTGGTTTCCCTGTGTAATTCCTTGAGGAACTCTCAGATGCATCTCAAAGCTAATTGGATCTGTGCCTTGGTCCAACACACTATTGCCTGTCGCATTTTTTGAGAGATCAGGAGCGTAGGCACCCTTTCTATCCTTGACAGACATGTGTGTTCCAGCATAGGGCTCACTGCTTCCTGAGAAGTTGAGATATCCCACGTACTTTGGAAACCTATCGAGCACATACTTCTCAAATCCCGTGAGGCTGTCAATGAATAAGTTGGACTCACCCTTAGCACCATCAAATGGGTAGCTATTGATGATGATATCAAATGCAGTGTTGACCTTTGTCTCCGCTGAGCTAAAGAATGTGTGGTTCTCAAACTTTGACCAGTCAATGGGGATCTGCTGGGTAGACTTTATCGGTGAGCCAGGCGGATCATATCTAAATGAGGAAGTGGAGGACTGTATGGATCCGCTCAATTTTGCAGCGGTCACATTGACAATTGCAGATCCATCGCCTGTCAGTCCCCTAATAACGCTGGGAGAGAAGAGACTCGAGCCTGGTGAGAATGTATTCCCACTCTTCCTCATCTGACATTCACCTTGAACGATGGACTTCTCTGTGCAACTTGCAAGTCTACACCTCTATCAACAACAAGGAACTCAAAGTGATAGACTCTTCCCGGGTACAGAGAGCTTGTCTTAAAGTTGAAGAACATCCCCTCAGAGTCTGTGGAGCACCTTGTTCCACTATTAGATCTTGAGTACGGAATGGCAATGTCTCCGCTATCTGTGTCCACGACTCGATAGTAGACTTCTTCAAACATCTCACTCTTTACATTTCTGAACGATTTTGCAGGCTTGTTCTGCACATTGTTCGTGTCAAGACCAAAAACTCTAATCTTTACAGAGTCATCTGGCGAGTAGTCACCCAGGAGATTTACCACCTTGAGCGCAGGATTTCTAGGAATATAAGTGAGAGATGTGCGAGTGGGCATTGTCACAGTGAGCGAGGACGTGTGGAACCCCACTGTTCCATCGCTGGAGTGCCACACCTCTTCGAATGTCAGAGATCCACTAGTGTATGCAAAATTTCTAATTTTGTCTGTTCCCACAACGACAGACTCGTCTACTGAGGCTAGAGCAAATGACGCGTAGTAGAGTCCAACTATCCCAGTGCCATCGGTGCTTATGGAGTACTGGCTCACATCCACCGTCTTTGAGAATGATCCAGTTTTGATTGTTAGCTTCAGACAGTTGTTGCCTGTTAGTGGCGTTAGAGAGGATCCAGAGAGAATGTTTGAAGGAAGTCCTCTATGATAGTTTGATAGGAACAGTGATCCAGAGACGTCAAAGACAAATGCCTCGTGATCGTCATTAATTGTGTCATCAAAAGACACATGAATAGTAGGCCTAAAATAGACGTTTCTAGAGTGACGAGACCCTAAGCGCTTAACAAATCTGGACTTCGAATCGGTCTCTTCAGCTTGTGTGAAAGACAGCCTAAAGCCGCAGTCAGGAAGAATTCCTGCCAAAGTGGCTGAAACTATAGTTGTCACATCGATTTCAAGGTTCTCATTACCCACAGGAAAGTTCTGTGTTCTCCCCAGCTGAACTATTCCAGAACCAAGTGAACCTGATCCTATAACGTCTATGTTGTTGGATCCCAGTAGACCTATGCTATTTGCACCTGACAAAAACCACGGATACACTGTTCCATTTGTGTAGGATGCAGTAACAAAGTTACAGACATCAAGATCAGCAAATGATCCCACGTCTCTTCCATCACCCTCGTCAAAGGACTGAGATAGTGGATAAAGTACGAGGTTGAAGTTTCTAGGCACTGCCTGTGATCCGAGAACATCGGACATCTTTAGAGTGCACCTAAAACTGGAGTCATTTATGTCGAGGATAGAACTTGTCAGCACACGGAGTGTGTCATATTCAAATTTGATGAGTGCACGAGAGACTTCAACGGGTGCTGTCTCTCCAGGAATTCTTGTTTCGTCATAGAGCTTGAATAGGTCAATGGTGCCAGCTCTTCCAACATTGGCATCAGTCGCTCTAAATGAGCTGTTGATTATCTTGTTGGTGATGTATGTGTCCTTGCTGGCAGTAAGTAAGAGATACACTTTAGTCTCCTCAGATTGCAGTTCCGATTATATCGTACTCTGGATATCGCAACTCGAATATTGTGCCGCGAGGAGCAGTAATGATTTTATTTCGTGTTGCGTTCTCATAGTCAAAGTAGAAGTCTGAGTACGTTCTATTCTCTTCTGTCCCATTTTTTGCAAGCACATCGAGGCTTATAAGCGAAACAACACCAGGTGTGTTGATGATGACATTGACCATATCATCTATGACAATCGGTTGATCTATTTGAAAGTTCTCTATCTTGAGAATCTCAGCGAGACGAGAAATCACTGACTGAACTACGCCATTTTTGTTTGCATTAGGAGCAGTCATGATTCCAAAATTTACGCTGTAATTTGCAACTCTCGCATCGAGAATATCCATAGCATCTGATATTAGACGAAACTCATTCAGATAGGTGCTTAAGTTTCTCTTTAGCGCATCGGGTGAAACGTCTAGTCTACCGTTTCTGTCTCTGCTGATGATATAGAGCTGTGAGGACAATGGATTGATCGGATTGTCAGATATACCAGCTCTGAAGACTCTCCCAAATGTGTTTGGCATCGTGTAGATTCTGGCAAGTAGATCTTGCCTGCTCACAATTCTTGATTGCATCTGTCTAGCACTTGGTATCTTTGTCTTTAGCTCATCTAAAGAGGGTGCAGAGTCACCTCCACGTGCGGGATTGATATTCTTTAGCTCGATGCTGGATCTAACTTGAGTCGCTTCAGTTGATGATGGAAAGTTGGGGAAAACCATGTTAATAGTAGTCAAAGACCTAACTGATCCAGCAGAGACGTTGTGTGATATTCCTCCTCCGTGCCTATAGCGTATTGAGATTGTTGTGCCTTTAGGACTTATGCCTAGAGTTTGTGTCTGTAAGAGTGAATTAGGATCTATTGAAAATCTTGTAAATTGTCGCTTTCCGTAGAGAGGAAGTGCTAGCTCACTTGGATCAGGCACAATGTCATCGTCAAGAGTCTCAGCATCTCCAGCACCAAATCTTATTGTTGTAAGTCTAGTAGTGGGATCAAAATTTGAGATAAATCTCCTAGGTGCAGACACCACTTCAAGATTCATTGGCACTAGCTTTCCATCTGAGTCAATATTTGTAACAGCTCTAAATACAGTGTCCTGTGAAAGCGACTCTACTTGGTAGTATTCATTTCCATTAGAGTCAGTGACAGAGATGATATCACTTATGTCGGGATTTGACAGAGTTATTTCTCTAAACGGTGAGTGAGAATTGGGAATATCAAAGCTGTCAACTGTCTCATTTCCTGAGACACACAGGCCAGACATTGTCACTACATACTGTGTGGGATTGCCTGCTGTGTCTGTTGTGAAGACAGCTGTCTCACAGATAAAATTTCCATCTTCGTCTGTGTTAGAAAAGTTTAGGTCTTCTACAAGATTGAAAGTGATACCTGTAGTTGATTTGCAGGTTGTGCCTGACTTTATTGTTGGAAGAGTACTTAGTTTAGGTCGATATGCTCCTGACGCTGTCTGCTCGGCAGGAACACGAAGATAGAACTTAATTGCTACAGAGGCGGGTGAAGCTCCTGTCGCTTTTACTCCGGCATTTCTAAGATGCAGCAGTATATTTCGACGCTCAACTGCTGTGAGAGGATTAAGTTCTGTAAATTGGTGATCTAGATAGAATGAGAGGCTATCTCCGACAAATGCTGCCATGTCAAGGAAGAGCCCACCCATGGAAGACTCAGAGAAGTCCTGTATCTTGTCAGGAAAGTATGTTTTTGCATACGAGAGCAGCTCAGCTCTAAAGGCATCGAAATCCTTTGAAAGGAAAGTTCTATTCCTTTCCTTTTTTAGCTTATTTCTGACGTCAATTGCCATCTCTTTATCCTGCAGTGAAAATAATGACTTCTATGACTCTATCGTTTGGTGACACTGATGACACTCGATAAGTAATTCTCACTCCGACTTTTGCGACCTCTTTATTGTCGTTTCTTTCAATCAGCGGCTCAAAAGTCTGCAATGATATAAACGGCATGTACTTATCTGTAGTTCGCCTTATTCTTCTGATGGCTTCCTCATCAAATGTGTCTGTTCCCAGATCAAACGCGAGGCTCTTGAGATTGCCACCAAAGTCATAGAGGCCCACTCTCTCGCCAAAGTTTGTCATAATCATATTGCGAAAGTTGTCAGCAATATTTTTCTCTATGTCAGTGTGCATGCTCAAAAGAGAGCCATTGCTTCCTAGCGAAACAGGCACTACAATGCCTATGGGCAACTGCTGCCTATCTGCAGATATTTTGGAAGATAGAGCGTCTAGATCTTCCTGTCTGTCACCTACAGATGCAAAATCATACTTTTTACTCGTGCCCATATGCTCGGCTATAACTATTCAATTGCTGAGAGTGTCTCTACAAAAGCTTTCCATATCCTGCATGCTGTGCTATACCGGGAGAAACAGTGGCACCTGCACCTGGTCCTGCAGGTGTTGCTGTTGAAACAAGCACACCGGGCGGAACTGTCGAAACAATTAGTGTTATATCAACAGCTGCTGAAGTTACATACTCGTGAATGGCATTTGTTATTGCATGTGAGAGTGCTCTAATGTTTGCATGGGGATCTGAACCGTCTTGAGCGCCTGCTTCATTTACTTTTTCAAACGCCTGACGTATTGAGCTCTCCAACTTTGATTTTTCAGATTGTAACGTTACAGTCATAATTGTAATTCTCCTCTCACTCTCCGAATATTCTTATAGACTTCAAGTTGACAATTTGATTCTTAAGACTAGTGACATCATTCTGGAGATCTACTGCTCCCTGAGTTATCTGCGGTGAAGGAGATCCATATCCTGGTGTTGTGTGGGTTTGAAGTTTTGAGCAGAAATTACTTAATGCATTGTAAGTAGCATTAAGTAATTTCTCAAGCTCAGAGTACTTAATATAGGGCTCTGACTTCTTCTCAGCAGGACCATTTCCTTCACCTGGCTGTCCTATGTAGATCTTTGAACCGCTTAGCTGAATTACACCTGTTGGCATCATGTATATGCATGCCATGTCTTCGTTCAAATTTCCCTCTTTGATGAGACGAATTCCGCCATTGACAGTGCCTCTCGTTGTCTCCTTACGTGCGATAATTCTTACCTCATCTGACTTCATGATAATAAAAGGACTGTCTTCTACACTTATAGGCTCTCCCTCAAACGCTGAGTATATTCGATCAGGAGTTATATCGAAATTGATATCTCCGTTTGTCCGCATTGACACGTAGATTCTACTAGCATCTGTAAGAAAGTCAGGATCTCCCTCCTGAGGTGCATTAAGTCTATTTGAATCTATTGACGATCTCTGTGGGTCTTTGGTATAGCTGGCAGGATTTTTGTCAGTCTCTAGCTTTTCTCTTGAGTTTCTTATCACACGAGGTTGTGTGTCTCTTAAATTAAGCCTTCCAGGATTCGGAGGCTCTTGACTATAAAACTTACCTCTGCCTGACACGATGTCTATTGTGCCACAAAACTCATTAATAGGCTGTAATGCAACATTTGAGGTATTCACATCAGAGTACGCATTACTGTGCTCAGCAGCCTCAGGGCGCTGGAGAGCTGTCCAACCTCTGTCCTGCCCTAGACATATAAGTGTGTTGTTGGATCCCTGTAGGACGAAGTCACCAGGACGCTTTGTGAATCTCGGAACAGGCTCTAGAACAACTGACTGCATTGCCAGTGAACCTGTGTATATCATATCGTAGGGATTTACCGTGGAGGCAATATCATTAAGAGGTAAACCTGTGATATTTTCAGCAACATCGTCTGTGTTTGACTCAGCTCCATAAGGAAAGCCTGGAGGACCTGGTATCTTATTGCGTTCCTTAAGGCCGTCATAAGGATTTGTTTGATCTCTATTGCTGCTATCAACTAGAGATGAAGCAGCCTCTTTTTGTGTCTTATCAATGTAGACAGAAAACTTTCTGTCTGCGTGTGTAAAGTTGACATCATCAATAAAATTTGACTCTGAGACTCTGCACATCCAAAATCCAATATTAAAATTGTCTTGTATTACCCACACCTGCTCTCCGGGCTTTACAGGCATTGCTAAGTGAGGTGGGAAGAATGGATAGCACAATAGCTTCTGTGATGTTTGTGCAGCCTTAGGTCCTGAAACAGGTGACACAATTAGGCTGTTTCTAGGCGCTCTAGAGAGTGCTAGAATGCCTCCAAAAACTGAATTTGATAGAGCTCTTAGCTCCTCTTCAGTTCTCCTAGATAAGTCACCCAGGTATTCATGTACAATTGCTCTAGAGAAAATACCTGTAGAGCCGGACTGCCCTCGAATAGATGAAATCTCAGAAGTTATATTAGAAACTCCTGGACCTCCTGCTACTGTTCTAATCGGGTCAAATCCCATGATTAACTCCTGCTTATTGTGTTGAAGACGTCATCCGGATCTATCTTTGACTCCTGCTGCTCTGCTTTACTGATCAGCTCGACTAGGCGTAGTATTTGCTCATTGGACTTGCTCATTCTCTCTAGATACTTGGTGAGAGTTGCACCCAAAGTAATGTGCTCAGCAGTTCCTGGTGCCATGCGTGACCATGCGTCTGTAAAGAGCATTGCAGCATTCTCACGATCCACTAGAGCATTCTCATAGATCTCCTTCCAGAGCAGCTTCTTCTTCTCCTCTGTGGAAGTGAGCTCCTCTAGTATATCAGAGAATGCCTCGAGCTTCTTCTTGAGCTTTGTAGTGCTGTCAATTGCTTTTTCTAGCTTGTCTTCTTTCATATTAGAACAGGAGGTCTAAGTCTCCCTCTCCATTTGTGAGACGCTTATAGTGCTTACGTATGGAGGACATTGCGACTGACAGCCTCTTTGATGAGAGACCTGATATATCTCGCACATATATTAGCACTGCGCGTTTATTGAGAAAGTCGAGATCATCTATCTTGTCGAACACTGTAATAATTGCTCTAATACACGCTAGCTCTGTGTCGCTGGTCACAGAGCGCTCTATCTCTCTCAGAAGAGTGCTAATCTCGCTTCTAACATTTCTACTGATCAGTATCTCATCAGGTGCCGGCATCACATCGTATGTCTCTATGATGTGTAGCTGCTCCTGTGTGAGTGACTCCGGAGCGTCAATAGAGATGTGGCGCTTATTCTGCTTCTGGTGTTTTCTAGACCTTATTATGAGCCAATTCTTGGCAACAACATTAAAGTAGGAGAATGCTTTTGTTCCCTTGTGGGGCGACCACTTGTACAGTGTCTCATACAGAAAAGAGACGCAATCTGATTTTAAGTCCTCAAATGTGTCCTGCGTTGACTTGAAACCATAGACAAGGATGAGGTTTTCAACTAGAAGATCGAAAGCAGGCTGTATCTTCTGCAGATAAAGAAGATCCTTTACTTCACTGCTCTCCTCTTTCTGAAAACATGTTATTGCTTCCTGCGTGTCATCTGTAAAGTACATTACATTGGACTCTCCAGGACGGCGCTTTATTTTTCGCTTTATTCTTCGCTTAACTTTATTGATCATCAGCGTCCTCTTCAAGTGTGTTTCTTTCCTCTAACACCTCACTGTCAATGGACGCAAATTTGTTTGCAATCAAGAGCAGAGTATCACGGGTGACCTTGATGTCATTGACAACCTGCCTTATCTGTGGGCTGTCATAGAAGATTGGTATCTCTAGAATCTTACTGATTGACTTGTATCTCTCGTCTATAATATCCAAGGACTCCTCAATAGCATCCTCAACTTTAAGAATGATGAGTGAGAATTTTATGGCGTAGTATAGGCTTGCTATAAGACACAGGGACAGGACACAGATTGTTACGACGAGTGCAGTCATTTCACATGTATGGTGCTAGTTTCTCGTCGTATATCTTACTAATTGCGGTGAAGCTGTAATCCTGTCTAATTCTCTTTGCCGCCTCCTGGGCCTTATGGCGGGGCATTGTGGACTTCTCATAGAACTTTCTAAGACGCTTCTTGGCATCTGTTTCGGATGGGTGGGCCCACTTTGTTCCCTGCATAAAGATGCCATTGTCAACTCTAGAGGGATGAATCTCTCCAAGAGTGTAGTCAACAGAGATGAAGTCCTCCTTGAGAAAGTCAAGGTGTCCTGACCAGCCTGTCGCAATAACTGGGAGGCTTGATGCTGCAGCTTCGAGTGTTGGGAGACCATATCCCTCTCCCCTTGTGAGTGAGACCAAAGCCTTGACAGTGGGATCTCTCATAAGCGCTGTCATCTCTCGATTGTCCATCTTGCCGTGAAGTAGGTGCACCTTTGGGTATGGAGTCTTACGAACTTCCTTTACCATCTGCTTGACAAACTTCTCAGTCATGAGGCGATCGATCTTTGTCTGTCGTCCTGAGTTTGTCTTTAGGATCACACCCACGTCCTTGTCGTCCTTGAACTCCTCAAAAATCCACTTGAGAGTGTAGAACAGATTCTTGCGATCGTTCTCTGGATTATTTCCTGTCAGCTGCCCAAAGACTAGAAAGTTGAACTTTGTGCTAAACTCGTGCGGAAACTTCTGGTCCGTCTCCTCTGTGAGCTCATCGTAGTAGGACTCTGGGATCACAAAGATGGGAGACCTAAGGTTGCCTGAGGACTCAAGCACAGACTTTGTGTGCTGGGACGGCACTACAATTGCTGTCATTCGATTGCACGCTTCAATCCACTGAGGGTTGCAGCGGTCTGTCTCAACTGCGGCAGTCACTCCTATATTGACTCGAGCAAGTCGAGGGTCCCACTCATTGGGAAGTTGCACCTGCAAGGACATGTCGAATATAGGCATGCCCTCAAGGGGTGCTGTGCGCATCATGATCCTGCCAATGAGTCCACCCTCATCATCTTTGTCAATAAGCCAGGGCGTAATACCCCATGGCATTGTCTGAACCTTTACGTCCCAGTCAACTTTGGAGAGAGCCCACCGAGCAACTTGTCGGGCATGAACTCCGTAGCCTGAATTTGTGAGGAAGGGACCCCTAAGCAACACTCTCTTCATCAGTACTCCGTTACGCTCCAGGTTGACTTCTTAGACTTCCAATTATTGACTAGGTCTGTGAGCGTTGTGTCCCAGTCGTCTATTGTCTTCTGCAGGCTGAACTCAGTGAGAGCGTACTGCCTTGCCTTATTTCCAAGAGACTCCCGCTCCTCAGGAGACATCTCATAGATCTTCATAATTGCGTTTGCAGTAGTCTCTGCAGAGCAGTAGTCCTCAAAGATGTATGGAACCTGCTGTGATCCCACCATGCTCTGGAACTCGACTGGGAGCGCCGCACCGTGCTCAGTACCATCTCGGTGGTCCACAACCTGGCGTGTGAGGCCGCCTGTCTTCAGCGCAATAATTGGCTTGCCGCACTGCATTGCTTCCAGTGTTGCGAGTCCAAATCCCTCAGCGTAGCTGATATTGATGCAGGCGTCTGAGATATTGTGTAGGATATTCATCTTGGCGAAGTCAATCCTCTCAGGTGAGAAAATCACTGAGTCCTGAATTCCCATCATCTCTGTCGTGGCATAGAGGTTCGGTCCCTCCTGATCGTCCGGCTGAGTGTGCATGAGGAGAGACGCATCCGACTTTCCATGCTTTTCCTTCAGCTTCTGCATGAAGATCTGCCAAGCCCAGAGCACATCATTGGGACGCTTTCTCTTAGCATTTCTATTTACCCAAAAGAGAACGAAGTTGTCTTTTCTCTGATCACCAATAATTTGAGATCGAAGACTCTTGATGTCTTGCTTGTTCTCTATCGGCTTAAATAAGTCCTGGGGTAGAGCGTGAGGAATGAAATTAACACGACCAGGTGCCATGTCCTTCACGTAGCTGTACGTGTGATGTGAGTGGCAGTTGATTAGGTCTGTTGAGTCATAGAGGACCTGGTTGAACTTAGGAATGGGATGATTATCCCACACATGCCAGTATGCTATAGGACAGATCTGATGGATCTCATCCTCCATCTCCCATACCCAGATGAAGAATCGTGGATCAGTGAAGAGGAGTAGAACATCAGGGCGTTCCACAGCAAGAGTCTTTCGAAGCATATCTGGAGTGCCAAAGCCATCAACAGGCTTGATAATAAAATCATCACTAAGCCTTACAATGTCATAGTTTGAGTGCTTGACTGCAGCACCAAACTGCCTCACCGACCACTTTCCCTTTCGAATGAGACCATCAATTAAATATCTGCTCTGACATCCCACACCTGAAGTTGATAGAGCGTGGTCAGAGAGCATCAGGATCTTCTTCTTTGTCATCTAAACGGAGCTCCTAGATTACCATGGAAAACTAATAAGGATGTAACAGAAGTAAACGTGGTGTCTCAGAGACAGTGCTGCGTGCCCTTGTAGGGGCAAAAACCACAGGCATCACGGTTCTTTAGGTACATTCCCTTGCGAACAGAAGAAATCATGCTTCGCACAATCTTGGTTGCCTTCTCAATAGACCCAGGACCAACTGAGATTGGAACTGCCTCACAGATCTTGCCGGGCTTTGCTGAGCGCTTGAGCAGGATGAATGCACACCGGATGTCCTTCAGCGGAACGCCGTGCTTCTTAGCCCAGAAGTGCTTGTAGAGGATGAGCTGTGCAGTCATCAGGATGTCCTGCTTCTTCTCACGCTTCCAGCCGTATGACTGCGCTGTCTTCCAGTCAATGATCCAGTAGAGGTGTCCGTCGCCCCTCTTGTTGGGCACCTTAAGGACTCCGTCGACGAAGCCCTTGAACTTCACACCGAGATCATCGATGTCCTCATACAGGTCTTCCTCCGCCTTGAAGATCTCCCAGCCGGGGAACTCCTCGTCTAGGAATCCGAGCACATCATCCCACATCTCATTGGCCCACTTGGACCACGTGTCGAAGGGAGCGTGCTTGTACCAACCGGGCTGCTTGGCGATCCACTCCGGATTGTCAAAGTTCATCCTGTCCCACTCGGACTTGAACTCTGCAATGATCTTATCTCGATCAACTTTCTTGGACTCGATCAGCGACTCACATCCGGCGTGGACTGCGGTTCCAAATGGCAGGTATGGGGATGGCTCGCCCATCTCGATCTTTTCGATATGCATGAGCTTATGGCGAAACGAGCACTCCTTCCAACACTTCACCTCAGAGAATGAGATGTGGGGCTTGCCAGTAGGAAGGAGTGGGAGGGATACTTTTTGGTCTGTGTCTGTCATCTAGAGATTATAGACACTGCCTGACGAATATTCAAGTCATATTCACAGGCTCTTAAGAAACTCACTCACATACTTCTCAAGACTCATTTTAGGTGTCCATCCAGTCTTCTCAGCTGTGAGACTTATATCTGCAAGAGTTGTTCTCGCCTCACCTGGACGGGCTGGTGTGTACTTAATCTCCTGTGGCTCAAAAATTCCTGCCAGCTCATTAATAGAGTGGTTTCTTCCTGTGCCGAGATTATAGACTTCTCCACTACAGACGCTCTTTGAAAGGGCATAGAGGCCCTTGACAATGTCTGAGACGTGTGTAAAGTCACGACGCTGCTCACCGTCTCCTGTTACAGTCAGTGGTACACCATTCTTCTTCTGCTCCTCAAAGATTCCTACGACAGTGGCATATGGACCCACAATTGGCTGTCGAGCACCGTAGACGTTGAAGAATCTTGCAGTGACAGTGTTCATGTCGTAGATCTTTGAGTACATCTCACACACCTGCTCACCGGTGTACTTGGCATAGGCATACGGATTGAGCATGGGGCCGGCATAGGCAGAGCTGGACCCGGCATACACCACATTAGCACCACACTGTCGAGCAAACTCAAGCACGCATGCCGTTCCCTGAATGTTGACGGAGAGCGTATCGAGAGGCGCCTGAAAACTGGGCTGAATCCGTGAAAGAGCTGCAAGGTGAAACACCGTGTCGAACTTCTCCTCCACATACTTGTAGGAGTTAATGTTACGAATATCGTCGATCCAGTACTCAACACTCTCTCTCATATTAGTACGAGACGAGCTCTCAGATGAGAGATTGTCCATTACTACGACCTGATTTCCCTCGCTCAGTAAGAGCTCGACTAGGTGTGAGCCAATAAATCCTAGACCGCCTGTCACTAGTACTCTTTTCATATTTCCTCTTGTGTTTCTATTTATTAAGAAGCTTCTTTTGACCTTCAATATCAGACTCATACATCATCTGGACTAACTGCGCAAAGCTTGTTTTTGAAGACCACCTCAAGACTCTTTTTGCTTTTGAAGAGTCTCCCAGTAAAACAGGTACTTCATGCGGCCTAAAGAGGTTTGGGTTTATCACTACGTGTTTTTCAACAGACAAGCCTGCTAGATCAAAGGTCCTCTCCAAGAATTCTCTAACTGTTCTTGTTTCACCTGTTGAAATAACATAGTCGTCAGGTGTGTTCTGCTGTAACATTAGCCACATTGCCTCAACATAGTCACCTGCAAAACCCCAATCTCTTTTTGCATCCAAGTTTCCAAGCTCTAATTTATCCTGCAGACCTAGCTTGATCTTTGCAGCAGACATTGTGATTTTTCTTGTCACAAATGTCTCGCCTCTTCTTGGACTTTCGTGATTAAACAGAATACCTGATGAAGCGTGTATGTTATAGCCCTCTCTATAATTGCGCGTAAGCCCATGAGCGAAAGTTTTAGCACATGCGTAGGGCGATGCAGGCATCAGACTTGTATTTTCACTTTGTGGATACTGGGGATTGTCACCAAACATTTCAGAAGAAGACGCTTGATAGAATCTACAGTTTGGACTCATTATCCTGATGCACTCTAGCAGTCTTAGCGGACCCATTGCAACTGCATCAACAGTCTCTTCTGGCACTTCAAATGAGACTCTCACATGAGACTGCGCAGCGAGATTGTAGACTTCATCAAATTGGCAGTTTTTAAAGAGTCTATAGAAGGAGCCTGCGTCATTCATAGATCCATATATTAGCTGAAAATTTTTGTTTGAAAGTAGATGATCAATTCTGTCTGTAGTTATGAGAGAAGTCCTTCTCTTCATTCCTACAACATGATATCCCTTTTCCAAAAGAAGCTCTGCTAGGTAGCTTCCATCTTGCCCTGTCACTCCAGTGATTAGTGCTCTTTTCATAGACTTGGCCCGCTTATAGTGTTATTTTTGAGACTTCTCTATTATAGTCAGTCTCATACATTAGTTTTGCAATTGATCTAAGATCAGTTCGAGGCTTCCAACCCAATACTTTTGAAGCTTTTGTAAAGTCTCCTATAACTTTTTCAGCTTCTCTAGGTCGCTTCAATTCTTCTTGAATTGAAACGTGATTCTCTACGTCCAAATCAGCATTTCTAAAAACTTCTAAAAGAAAGTCTTTAACAGAGTGCGTCTCTCCTGACGATATTACATAGTCATCAGGAGTGCTCTGCTGTAACATTAGCCACATTGCCTCGACATAATCTTTAGCATATCCCCAGTCTCTACTAGAATCTATATTACCAAGCTCAAGCTTACTCTGGAGACCCAGTTTTATTCTGGCAGCTGATACTGTTATTTTTCTTGTTACAAAGTTTTCTCCTCTTCGAGGACTCTCATGATTGAATAGAATTCCTGAAGAGGCGTGAATTCCATAGCCTTCTCTGTAGCTTCTTACGAGATTATGAGCAAATAGTTTGGCACATGCGTACGGTGACTCAGGACGCATAACTGACATCTCGTTCTTAACACAGCCGTCACTTTTACCAAACATTTCTGAAGATGATGCTTGAAATAGTCTGCAGTTTGGCTGCATAGTCCTTATGCACTCAAGCAATCTTAGCGGACCCAGCGCAACAGCATTAACAGTCTCTTCAGGTGCATCAAAAGAGACTCTCACGTGCGACTGAGCAGCGAGATTGTAGACTTCATCAAACTGATTAAATGCAAAAATTCTATAGATTGCACCGGAGTCGCAAAGTGATCCATAGACAAATTTAAAGTTTTCACTGTTTATATGAAAGAGCCAACTACTACTTCCAGGAACTGTGTGGCTCATTCCTACTACATGATATCCCTTATCCAGCAAGAGCTCAGCTAGGTAGCTGCCATCCTGTCCAGTTACACCTGTTATTAGTGCTCTTTTCATTAGTCGCTTATTCCTCTAACATTTGGATACTGACTAACAAATGAATTAGCTGTCTGTCGAATTCCTTCACTTAGCGGTGTGTAGTCTTTAGACCAACCTAGCGACTTTAATTTTTGGTTCGAGGAAGGTTTTTCATACTGACCCTCAGGCTTGCTCTTGTCAAATATAATTTTACCAGAAAATCCTACATGTGAAGCTATAAGCTCAGCAAGATCACTGATTGATGTGCTAGAAGTATTGCCGATGTTCACAGGAGCATTGTCATTGTGAGTCTCTGCAATCCATAGTATTATTTGCGCAGCATCACTTGCAAGTGTAAACTCACGGATAGCTCTACCTGTTCCCCAAACTTCTACAGTTGGTCTATTGTTGATTTTCGCTTCATATATTTTTCTAATAAGTGCAGGTATGACATGACCACTATGAAGGCTAAAATTGTCGTTTGGACCATAAAGATTATTCGGTATGACTGTAACAAAATTACACCCATACTGTTGTCTGTAAGCTCTACTCTGGACCTCTAGCATTCTCTTTGCATACGCATAACCATAATTTGATGAGTGTGGTGGTCCCATATGGAGCTGATCCTCTGTGAGTGGGTACTTCACATAAGGTGCATCTGGATAAATGCATGTTGAAAGTATAGAGACAAGCTTTATTTTTTTTGCAAAGCATGCACTAGTTACATTTGAATTTATGGTAATGTTATCTTCAAAAAAGTCAGACACATAGTCTGTGTTTGCTTTTACACCACCTACTCGAGCAGCACAATGAATAACTGTTTCAATTGTGCGACCGTGCCTGTTCAAACCTCTAATATAGTCTAAGAGAGAATCTTTTGAGAGTAAGTCACAGTCGCTTGATGAGATACCCACTGCATTGGGCAAAAGTCGAACTATCTCACTTCCAAGTAGGCCCGTTGCTCCTGTTACTAGTATAGTATCACCGCTCATACAAGTTTTTATACTGGTGCAGAACTTTTACTCTTCCAGATGACAACTGAGTCTGGGCATCTGGGTACCACGTCTCACAGAAACCATCGTATTGCTCTATAGTGCCACCATTCTTGTAGCAGATGTAACTTAGAATTGTGTCAGAAGCCCACTGAGTTGTCGGTGAAAGACTGCAGAACTTCTCCACAGTCTGTCTAATACTACTCTCATCCTTTAGCGCTTTCTTATAGAATTCAATGTCTAAAATTGATCCGCCACAAGCGCCATAGTAATATCCTCTATCAGAGGGAAGAGCGACGCCAGATAAGTACAAGTCACTGGCAATATTGCTGCTCAAGAACTCCTGCTTATTGCACCCATTTACTTGACTCTTAAGCTGACTTAGGTCCACTTCTCCTAGGACAACAACATCATCCTCTAGGATGAGAACATAGTCCTCTTCCATTTCTCGAATTGCACTAAAGAAGCGCTCCAGGTATCTCACACATGCGTTTAAAGTATTGAAGGTGAGATTTTGGTTTGTCTCAACCTTCTGATCGTATGTGTAACTGCAGCTATAAACCTCTGCTTCTTTAGAAAAGTCTAGACCTCCATCACAGATTAAGTGACACTTTTGGTATGGATAGTGCTTTCTAAAGTTGGTCAGAGCAAAATTGAGTGCTTTCCTCTGCTTGTAGCACTGGTAAAATGCTGCCAGATTCACTTATGCACCGGAATAGGCAGCATCTTGTGCATATTTCTAGACCTATGAGACTTGTAGATCTCAATAGAACGCTTCTCTGACTCATTTCTTGGAGACACACCGCTCTCACATAGACCCATTGCAAGCTCAAGCTCTTCATAAGAGAGACCAATCTGGTCTTGGTCAGTTCTCCCGTCAGACCAAAGGCCGTCTGTCGGTAGTGCATCAATTATTTCTCTTGGAATATTCAGCTGTCTGGACATTTCCCACACTTCTGTCTTCAACATGTCACCAATTGGTGAAATGTCTACACCACCGTCTCCATATTTTGTGAAGAATCCTATTCCAAAGTCTTCAACTTTATTTCCAGTGCCAACAACAATTCCCCTATTGTCACCCGCAATTTGATACAGTGCTGTCATTCTCAGCCTAGACTTTGTGTTTGCAAGAGAAAGCTCTGTGCAGTCTTTAAAGTTGTCGACAAACACATTATATGCGTTTGACAGGTCAAATGTCATGTGCTTCACATTAGCAAATCTAGAAGATAACCAGCTTCCCTGCAGCAGCGAGAGATCATTCAACTTTTTGATCTGGTGAAGAGGAAGACTCACAGCGTATGTCTTCATGCCGGTCATGGCACACAATGTAGAAACTAACGCTGAGTCAATTCCGCCTGAAATTCCCACTACCAGACACTTCATGTTTGATGACTCAGCATACTCTCTCAGCCATGATGAAATTTCAATTGGATTTTTCATAACACAAACTCACTTGTGGGGTTTTGCTGTTACACAGAGGTGCCACCCAATTCTCCTCTGGAGCGCTGAAAAGATATTTTCTGGAATCATGCGCCAAATAAGCTTCTTCTCATAGAGACCCTGAACGTAGCTTTCTACCTTCCACGGAAAGATGTGTCGAATAGAGGAGTCTGTCACATCTAGACCAAAGTCTTGCAACATACGTGTCAGCTGGCTACTAGAGTAAGTAAAAGTCACAGGACAACCAAACTGTGCCTCTGAGTGATTTGCAATTGCCTTATTAATATCAGTGAGTGACAGCATGAAAGTGCTAATGTCACTGAGGACTATCTCCAGGACTCTCCAGGACCATCTGTAGTAAACCATTACTCTAAACTCACCGTTATCCTTGAGATGATTCCTTATAGAACAGAAGACATTCTCAGGACTCGGCGTGTGGTGTATCACACCAAATGAGTAAATCAGGTCAAACTTTCTATTTCCTAGAATTTGTGTGAGATTCTCAGCGGAGCCTTGGATAAACTCAATTCTGTCTGAAAGGCCGAACACCTCGGCTCTCTTTTTAGCAATATCCAGCGACACTGATGATAGATCAATTGCTGTTACATTTGCTCCGGAGCGAGCAAAATTGATAGTGTCAGTTCCAATACCGCAACCAATTTCGAGAACTTCCTTGCCGTTCCAGCTATCAAAACTTGCAAACTCTCTATTGTGAGGCTCTACTCTGTAACGCTTGTGCTCTACCTCGTCAAAGTACTCTCTGGTTCCAATTGGTTTCTGTGAGTGCTTTACGTTGCAGGGTCGTGCATTCCAATAGTCTTGAACTTTATCTACTAGCGAGCTCATTGCCTTGACTCACCCACTCTTATAACAGTGACTCCATGCTGATCTGGAATGTACCTGTGTGGATCAATTACAACAGAGCCCTGTGGGAAAGTCCAGTCCTTGAAGACTTCGTGCTTTGTGCCAATTAGGAACACACTCTTGACAAAGCCAGGCTTCACAACATCAACATGTGGGTCGTATGAAGTCACCTTGTGTCCCTTCTCTCTGAGAATATTTTCAAGTAGAATAGCTGGACTGCCAACAGTGAGATTTGTCTCTGGCTTGAAAGACTTTCCAAGAATCACCTTAGGCAGGTCATGCTCTAACATGAGATTGGCCAGCCACTCTGTCTGATCTTCTCGCGCTACCATGAGGTCTTCGAAGAAATCGTGACTTAATTCGAGCTTTCTTGCTAGCCATGAAAGCGCAATATTGTCTCTAGGATGGCAGCCTCCGCCGTCTCCCATGCCGCCTCTCAGGTACTTATCAGAGATAATTCTCTCGTTTGCTAGTGAAAGCGCATCTGTCACAGCGTCCACATCAGCACCTGTCTTGTGACAAATCTCCATGACAGTGTTGATAAAGACAATCTTCATGCCAATAAAGGTATTGTAGCACACCTTGATTAGCTCTGCATTCTTTATAGAGGTCTTGAAGAAGGGTCTATTGTGGAGAGTCTTGTACAGATTTTCTGCGGCCATTGCAGCGTTTTCATCATCTACACCGAAAAGGACAAACTCAGGATTTAAGAAGTCCTTCATTGTAGTGCCCATCGCAATAAAGAATGGATTGTAGCAGAGCTTGACTCTATTGCTAATAACAGGCCTAATAACATCATCGACTGTGCCTGGAAGAACAGTCGATATGATGATAACAACCTTGTCCTCTCCATTTCTATCAATTGCAGAGCTTAGAGCAGCCATTCCATTGCGAAGCCACGTGTAGTCAAAGTCCACACGAGTCTCAGGAATTCTTGTGACACCTTCATAGAGGGGATCATGAGGCGTCTGAATCGGAACGAAAATGACGTCAGACTTCTTGACAACTTCTTCAATACTTAGAAAGTCAATATTGCTGTTGTCAAGGTGCTCCTGCGCCCAAATTTCCTTGTAGGGTAGCTTCTTAGTTTCAAGAATTTCTTTCACTGCAGGATTTACATCATACCCACAGACATAGTGTCCCTTTGCTTCAATTGCAAGAGCACATGGAAGTCCAAGCTTTCCTAGTCCAATAAATCCTACGTTCATCTGATTATCCCCTTAGTGTTACTGTGTTGAATCAAGTAGTCCTGTCGCCAAGACCGTGAATGTGTCGCGTGTGAAATCCATCATATCCATCATTTTTCTTAGGATAGTGATCTCTAAACTGGTGTACCAATGGGTGCCAAGAATGGCGCCAGGTGTGGTCCCTAAAACACTCAATAATTTCAGGATTATAAGTTTCTTCATAACCCGCAGCTGCAAACATTACTGCGAATAGTACATCATAATTTGCAAGCCTATGGTCTGAGGCGGCTAACTTACTAAGATTATCTTCTTGCATGATGACACCATAAGCTCTCATGAAGCTAGAAGCTCTAAATAGAGCGGGTGTGGCGCCCCAAGTGTTGACATCAATCGATCCAGCAATGCTTCTAACAGCTTCTCTTAGCTCATACGAAAGCCCTGAATTGATTCTACTTCCTAGTAAATGAGCGCTCTCAGGAAATGAGAGCTTACCTCTAACAAGAACATCAGGCTCCATTACCAGGAGAAACTCTTTATTGCAGTAATCGATTGCTCTTTTTATTCTATCTAGAAAGACAACAATTGACTTCTTTACCTTTGCCTGATTTTCATTGCTCTTATAAGTTTCAGGTGTTAGGAACGGTATGAAACCACGACTATCTTCTTCAAGACATGTTGCAATATCACTGTGCTTTTTCTCTAAGAAAGTGTAGTCAGCGCCACCATCCGAGACTAGATAGACAGGACAGTCTTTATAGACTTTCTTCAAGATATCAATTGAATAGTCGACAGCAGATGTCTCTGTGTAGCATGTGTAGAAGACACCAAAATCAATACTCATATCAAAATACCTTTGCCACGATCAATTGTAGCGATTTTATAGCTTGTGTAAATGATTCGAGAATTACAGAGAAAGCGACTGAAGTATTGCTCTTGCTCTATTGACATATGTGTGCTTGTCCTTTACTAGCATCATTTGCCGCTTTATCATCTCGTAGTCGTTCTTATGCTTTAGACCTTCTTCAAATAGAACATGTCCATTGTCACTATAGATTGTCTCTCCCTCGAAGAACTCATGAACTGCGTCAGAGTTTGTGAGTCCTAGCTGGCCATAGCTCATATTTTTCATGAGCCGACAAGGAATGTAGCCCCACTTAACCATTGTTGGATGCCTAGAGTCAACAGCTAGAAATGAGTCCTGTATCAGCTTCTTTGAAACTTCCTGACTTAGAGGGTTGAGCCAAGGGCAATTTGTCTTAAACTCTATACCATGCTGTTTGCACGACTCTCTAAACTCTATTAGAGTTTTTCTATTGTCATGTATCTCCGGTGTGGGCAAACAGTCATCAATTCCGCCTCGTCCGCCACCAACTGTTCCAATATACCATGACACATTTTCTCGTGTCTTATGCATGTCACTGAGATCTATTTCACTTGGAAGCAAATCAGTCGCCCATGCACAGTATAGCTTATCGACGCCATCGCTTGACTTCTCAAAAAGTGTGCCTTTTGCGACTTCAACAACTTCAGGGCGTCTTATTGTGTATTCATAGTGACGGTCCTGCCAATAATTTGTAGAGAATTGTCTCCAGTCAACTTGCCTACCAACACGATCTCGAAGCACATGTGAGCTGTCAGTGTCAGGTTTATTTCCCATCATATGAAAGAGATATGTTGAGCTCTTCGAGATGGGCATGCCGCGCATGTCTTCCTTCTCAAACATAAACAGAGTGTTGTCTATGTTGATTCCAGGCGGAAGACTATCGTATGACCAGCCATTAGCAATCCAGTATGTCTCTATTCCCAAAGACTTAAAGGCTCTATAGAAGCCATGCCAGATATAGGACTGCGTGTGTGTCCCATAAGGATAACCCCATATAATGATATTCCGAAATTGAGATGTTGTCATATTCACTCTCTTAGACTATTTGATTGCTATCATAAGTCTGTTGTCAACACTGTTCAATGGATTTGGAATGTCAAGCAGAAATAACTCATCAAGACAGAGATCTCTTTTCAGTGATTCTAAGTCTGCGCTCATTCTAGAGTAAGTCTCTCTTGTCAAGTCCTCAACAATATAAATGCCACCTTTGTTAAGCTGACCAATGGAGTTTCTTAGGAAGTTCATATTTGATGAGTACTCATGCTTTCCATCATCGATCATGATGTCAAATGTTCTATTATTAATACTCTTCCAAAGTGAAGCAATGCTATCTGCGCTGTCTTGATCACACAAATGTGACTCAATTCTTCCCTCATTCACCAAGCAATTTTTGTCAACGTCAGCTGCAGTTATCCTAGCATTGTGAAAATAGTCAGACCATCCCCTGACTGAGCTCCCAAAGAAGATTCCTACTTCAAAGACTTCTTTGCATGTGTCTCTTATGCTGCTAAATAAAAAGTTGTATGTCGGAGTGTAGTTGTGCCAATTAGAGCATTTGTCTGAACCTCTGCTCTTCATTATTCTGCAGAAGTCTGTCTCAATGAGGCATCTATCAGACAGTAGAAATTGTCTCAAGCTTTGCTCAAGTGAGAGTGTGTTATCATGACTTTCCGTTTTAGAATGTGACATCAAAATTTCCTCTTTGCACAGGAATACTGTGAGCTTCTAAATTGTCTCTAAGAAATGCTTCATTTGTCCAAATCTTTGTGTTGCTCGACATTATCTTGTTGTAAAGATGCTCAAGTTTGAAGAAAGTCGAACCCACAATATTCATATTTGAGTTATTAGAAAACATAAACCAGTCAGAGACTTCATTTCGGGGGTATGCTTGACTTCTTGTGACTAGGCTGCTGAGATTGTAATCTGCGATGTTTATCTTTGACGTGGGCGACACATCAAATCTAGACAAAATCACTGCATCATACACAAACCCATTCGAATTAGAATATAGATCTTTTGCCAGAAGCGACTGCATCACACTGTACCACATGCTGTGCACACAAGATGACTTGTGCTTTATGAAATTCTCTCGGTCGTACTTCCTACTATAGGGCCAGCATGCTTCAACATTTTCTTCTGTTGCTGTAAAGTCTTTGTGATGAAACTTTTTTTGCGGCTCTATGCTGTAAGACTTGGGACGATAAGCATTTACTAGGAATGAGTCAGTCCCAGGATGTAGATGTCTACTTTCGTGTCCTGGCGTCATCTTATCTATGGACAAATTTCTTGAGTCATACCAAGCGTGAAAAAACACGTCGCAGCTATTTGGTTGTATTACACACTCATGCAGAGGACCCACCTTGGTGTGTGCATCACGAGGCTGACCATATAGGCACAAAGCAACTTTCATACAGTATCTCTAAATGCAAACTGTGCGATTGACAGAGAAGTGATCCATCCATGAGGTGTCATAATAAACTGATCCTCTCTACTGGGGTCGTAGTCTCCTACCAGCTTTAGACCAGACTTTTCATAAGAGTCTATCATTGATCGGGGACTAATATACTCACCCTTGACACCATCATCATCTACAGTAATAACATCAGAAGCACAGACTAGAGTTCCATTTTTAGCGAGGAGTCTCTTGCATATCTTCCCGACTCTATAGCAGCCATCATTGTTGGCGTGTGTGGACATTGTATCGAAGTGTGTGACTGCACACGCATCAACTATTAGATCAAAGTGATTAGTCTGCAGTACTCTTTCGATGTCAAAGAAGTCTCCTTTAATAAAGGTGCACTTTCCATTTTTAAGGACAGTTTCACATCCATTGTACTCTAGATCTACGCACAACGCTTCTTCCACTGTGCCACCTAGAAGCGAGTCTACTGCTAGAACGAGGTGTGACAAACCAGACCCAATATCGAGAATTTTCTTTGGCTTTGTATTCAACTCATCGACAACGCTCATAATGCCGCACCACTTGAGGATTGCATCATTAGCCTGTCCATGCTGACTGTTTGGAATGCTTGCAATAATACTTGAGTACTTTTTGTACTTAACACTATCGTGATTCTTGATGACTTTATTGAAAGACATATGTCTCCTATGAGTTATTTTTTAGGAACTTGAAATCAATGTTTGTATGAAAGAGGGGCCACTCGCTGTGATTGTGAGTAATTTCTAAGATATTAGAGTCAAATTCCTCATAGTACAAATTGACTTTTCTAAATGACTTATTCTCATGAAGCTGTCGATAAACTAAAGCTCCAAAATCACAAAGAATGGGCTGGAGTCCTGAACGAGATGCACATATCTTCATCATCTCACGAACGTGCCTTACACCACCTGTACAAACCTCGCGTATGGAATTGTGCGCAGAGTTAGTGAATAGTGACATTGCTTTAGGAGTTCCACAGTAGAACCAGTCACACAAATTATTTGGAAACTCTCCGCTGTAGATGTGACCTCCCTGCATTGAAGACTGAACAAATATTAAGTCATCTCTCAGAGGTAGCGAATGAAGAATGGCATACAAGTCTTTTGTAAGCACAACATCAGGTCTCATTCTGACAACTACATCAAAATTGTAACCACTTGAGAGGTCTACACTTTTCTTAATGGATATTGTCTGAGAAAGCTGGCCATATAGCAGAGATGGTGTGAAAATATCCAGGTGCTTTTGTGTCACGCCTTCCCACGTATCATAGTTGTGAGACTTACAAAATCCTAAATCAAATGTTTGATAGTCTTCAACAATAGAGTCTAGCGGTGCATATGAATTCACATATAAGCTTCCCATGTCACATTCAGGAAACTTTTCTGTTGAGTGAAACATGACAGTTTTATTTCGATGTGTGTCACTCCACCAGCAGTGAACAAATGTGCTGATTCCTTCTCTATTAGTTATTATCTTATGATTTTGTAGAGTCTGATCTAGCAGTCTAGGCTGACCTGACATACAAATTGCAATCTTCATTGTTTCACTCTTAGAAGATAGTCTATTAGCTCATAATTGCTCACACTTTGTATGCCTGTCATGTGTGGCCTATCATGCCACTCTTCTTTGGGCTGATCTGGAAAGTTCCAAGTAAATGGTTTGTTTTCTAATCGAATAACTCGGTATAGAAATGTGAATCTTGGGAATGCTGGAGGTAGCTTTCCTTCTAGAATATAACGATACACTAGCGCATTGAGAACATCTTGGTCACCGCAAGACCACTTAAAGTCAGGATGGGGAGTCAGATCAGGTGTCTTTGCAACAAGACTCTTGTCAAGACAGAGACTCATATAGTCTCTAATGAACTGCCTTGAGAATTCAGTGTTTCTCAGTATGATTCTCGCTGCGTTAATAAGCTTACTATCCTCTACAAGTTTTCTCTCCACATCATTAGGAAATACTGTTCTAAGAACATGATTTTTAACATGTTTCTTGACGAGAATGTCACTCTGCTCAAACTGCATAAAAATGTCAGTTTGATTTTCAAGCATGAGAGACTCGCAGAGCTGCTTTATGTGTGGCCAATCAGTATGCCAATACTGCTGATTCTTGATAAAATTTCCATCGTGATATATGAGTATGGATCCCTCAGGAATCATTTTCAGTGTGTGGTCTATTAAGAATGACTTAAAGTCAAAATAGCCCACAGCGTTTGCATTTGGGTTCATATCGAGTGGCTCAGGCCACTCATTGCAGAAATGATCACTGCCTGGAAGCGCTTTAAGTGACCTTGGCGTGTGGCTAAAAATCTCCTTAAAATACGGAGAAAGCTTTTCCTTAATTTCTGCAGAACACTCAGACAATGAAAATCCTTTGTCATGAGGAGGACCTTCTGTTGAAAATGTCAATAAAAATATATCGCTCAAAACTTTCTCCTTGATAGCTACTTTACAAGTATCCAAGACTTATGAAATGACTCACTAGTCAATTCAATATCATCAAGTCTTTTATGAAAAAATTGTCTAACAGCTTTTTCAACACCAAATCTTGAATATTCTAGTAGACCCGGCTCACAGTCCCAGTCATGACCTGCTATGACTCCACCAGCTTTGACTTTAGGATACCATGCGTTCAGATCTTGCAAACACCCTTCATAAGAATGATCTGCATCAATATAGATGAAGTTTATTGACTCATTCTCAAAAAAACTAGAAGCTTCTAATGACTTACCTTTTAAGAGACGAACGTTGCTATAAGACTCAAATCTTTTTGATGCAATTTGAAATGCATTTTCTACCATTCCTGGCCTAACTGAATAGTAGAAGTCATTTCCATTAGTTTCCCACATGTCAACCAAAGTAATTGAAGCATATGGAAATGAAGAATGAATTAATTGAGCGTAAGATCCTTCAAAAGATCCAACTTCAACTATAGTGCTAAATGAGTTATTTGAACTATACTTTTCTCTGATGTAACAGGGCAAATCTTCTCTAGTTATTGAAAGTATTTTCATGTATTGTCTCTTAGCAGGTCAATCATAACTTTTACAGTCTTTGATACACCTTCACAAAAGGGCACACTAGCTTTCCAGCCTATTATATCTTTAGAAAGAGTAGTGTCACCTCTCGAGAATTTCTCTGTCTCTTTCTTAATTCTTTCTCTCGATAGGGGATAATTGCCAGAAAAGAGATCTGGATACGCATCCCACAACCTGTCAGACTCTCTAAACTTTGCACCTGAGCTGCCTAGGCCTATGACTTCCTCGCAAATTTGGAGTATCTCATTAACGCTATGTGTCTCACCGCTACAGACATTCAGCGTCCTTCCGTAGGCACTCTCATTAGCCATCACAGCATGACACATTGACAGAACATCGTCAATGTGAACGTAGTCTCGCTCCTGTTTACCGTCTGAGTGGAGCACAGGACTTTTGCCTCTCAGAATTTCTCTAACAATATATCCCATCAGCGGAGGGCTCTGACGTAAAAAATCCTGGTGTGGTCCGTAGACATTAAAGAAACGAAGTATTGTCGTCGGGATGCCGTAGCATGAGTTGAAGGACCTTGTGACTCTTTCTGCACACTGCTTAGAGACAGCGTACATCAGGTCGGGTGCACCGTCATCTGTCTCAGGAAGAAAGTCAAATTTACTGTTCTCGTACACTGCACTTGTGCTTGAAAGAATAAATTGCTTGACTCCCACTTTTCTAGACAACTCTAACATGTTCGCAGTCGACTCTATGTTATTACTAACACACTCCTGGGGATTTAGCTGATTGTTTGGAAGTGGAGCGATTCCAGCGAAGTGAAAGACAATATCAGAGCCTCGCACTAGATCTTGGAGGTTTCTGTCTCTTGCGTCTGCAATGTGAAACCCTGTTAGCCGCTTACCGTCTCTTGTGAGATTTGACTCATGGCCATAGCTCATATTGTCTATTCCGACAACTTCACAGGTATTTGAGAGGCTGTGTGCCAGAGAGGAACCGATAAAACCTGCGATTCCTGTAATAAAAACTTTAGTCATTGTGACACTCTTATAACTTCGCTCAATGATGCTGAGTCTCTTGGTAGATTGTAAGCTTCACACGATGGATACGGATTTGTTTTAGAGAAGTCATTGATAATTGATCTCTTAGAGTGAAGTAGTCCATACACAATTCTATCGTACTCGACACCACACTCTCTCAGCTGCTTCTCGGTCTGCTCAGCAAACTTTTCACTTCTTGCTGTTGTCAGGATGATTTGTGTTCTCCCATTAGACCTCAACGCCATTAGATAATTCACATTTTCCTTGATAGCATCAGTAGTTCCCCACTTTGGCTCAAAGTGCTCAGAGCTATTCTTGACTAGCACACCATCGATGTCCACAAAAAGTGTCCTAAATGTGCTCTTATAGCTTAGCCAGTCCTGAAGAGTGCCCCAGTCCTCATACTGACTACAGCGATTGCCGCTGAACTTCACATTCATAGAGAGCATTAGATTGTCTATCACATGAGAGACATATAGATTTTCAAGGTGACTAATCTCCAAGTATGACTCTAGAAACTGTCTACTTGACTTAAAAGAGTATCCTCCCACACAAAAGTCTTGGGATATCACCTGCTTCTCAACAATTGCTGTCACCTCACCGCGCTCATTAAGCCTACAGTAGCTCTTTGAGGCAGCACTGTTTCCTGTAATCATTCCAATGTCTGCTGTGACGACTTCGTTTTTGGGCTCTACAACACAATCAAACTGTCCATCGCAGTCCTTAATAAAGAAGGGGAAATCGCCTTCGCAGGACCGAAGGTATGCAGCAACAGTCTCAGGCTGTGATCTTGTTTGTGCAGAGAGCGTGAATATCTCTAGACGCTTGTCACAGCCAACATCGCTGAATGCACGCCTAAGAGCATCCTCATTGCCTCGGATATTCTTCTCACTTGCTATCAAAACAACACAGTCGACACTTGAGAGATCCAACATAGCTATTGAGTCACAGACCATCAACTTGCCATTTGGCTGTGTGAGCAGCCATTTCGGTCTCGTGCCAGGAAATCTAGAGGACTCACCTCCGCATGGAAGAATCAATTTCATCGAGTTTCCTTAAAGTACAGTCTGTGATGAACTGTATGATTTTTTCATCGGTCGTATAAGGTATGATCCTCATAAGAGTCATCACTTGAAACAGTCTCAGAGTGTGTATATCTAAAACGTCCTCAAGTGAACGCATAATGATCTTTCTCGCGTGGGACCACATTATCATGACACGTGTCTCATCACAGGATCCCTTGTATTTTCTCAAGGTCCAGTAGAACTCAGCGTCCTGGAGAAGCTTGGACACATCCTCGTAAGGTGTTTCCACCGGTGGGTCCAAGAAGTCAAAAAGGCAGACTTCTCCACCTCTCTCAACAATCATATTGGAGAATGTGAGGTCTCCGTGGCAGTCTCCTATTAGTAGTTTGTTAGGAATAGATCCTATTAGATGGGCGCGCGCTCTCACTATGAGACTGTTGTGCAGTCCTGAATGAGTTGCGCTGCTAAGGACTGCCTCTACTTTTCTATTCCACTTTTCTTTAGGAAAGACCTGCAGCTTCGCATTGTCAAACTCACTCCTAACAAACTTTATGATCTTTCTTACAGCTCTCTCAAATGACTCCACATCAGCTTGACTAGTGAAGGAAACAAAGTCCAGACCGCTCACAAACTCCATTATGGACTCGCATGAGTCACCAGTCCTAATGATCGAGTACACATGCGGTGTCTTTACATCGGTAGTGCCACAGAAATCTACTTGCTTTCTTATTTGCGTCTCAAGCCTGACGGCATCAGAACCCACACAACTTTTTTTGACTAAAAGTGTGCCGTCTACATCGACAATCTCGACTTTTGCTCTAGAGTTTCCTACTATTTTCATTGAGCACGGATCCAACAAGTGGAACGTATCTTTCAGATACAATCTGCTTCCAGTCAAATGTCTCGGCGTATCTCCTGATCTGAGGCCTACACTTCAATGACTTCTGCCTATTTTCGCTAAGAACTCTCGAAACATACTCAGTATCGAGGATTTTTGACTCAGGAATAACATCGATGAATGGGAGGCTTCTATCAAGATTGGCAGCAGCAAATTCAGAGATCACTAGGCCTAGTCCTGCAGACATCGCCTCTAGACAGACCAGCGGGTGTGCCTCACCGTCGCTAAGAAGCACTAGGCTTGCGTACTTGGTGAGGTCTCTGTACAGTGTCTCCTTTGACCACTCTCCAAGGTATCGAGGTGAACCAGTGTTAAAGTTAGGATCCACGCAGTTTCCTGCAAACACCACACCATCAATTGTCTGAAACAGCGACTGCCTCTTTCTTGGATCTACTTTAGCCAGGTAGATGGACTCCTCTGGACACTCACACTCCTCGTTGAACCTAAATAAGTCACACCTCACACCATTGGGCACGACTTGCAGTCTGTCCTCAGAGACTCCTGCTTTCCTGTACATGTCGGCAATTCCACTGCTGAGGCAGAAGAGATTGACTCCGGAGTTAACAAAAGACCAGAATATATTCCTGTAGCTCTGATCCCACCTGTGTGGCTGCTCAAGGTAACCATAGTGGCTTGTGATTGCGATGCTCTTAGTTTTTAGGTGCGGCGCCACTATGGCGTGCTCGTCGTATTGAATGTGGACAAAGTCTGGCGACAGTGCATTCACCATGCCCACAATTAGGTTTGGGTTTCTTGTGTTGACGATATCAACGGTATGTCCCAGAGACTGCAGAGTCTTTCGATAGTCGTCTATGAGTATTTCAACAGCGCCCCACCCTCGTGGTGGAATCGGCATACTTCCGGGTCCAACTATGCATATCTTCATTTAATTCCTTCAAATCTAGGAAACTCACTCATTTCCTTGTGCAGGTGGACAAATTTTGTGGGATAGGCGCTTCGAACATGATCATATCCGCTCTGTGGTTGCGCAAATCCTGGATGGAGGGTGTGCACACTCTCACTATTCATTAGAAAGTACTTGTTCATGTGGGACTCATCGTGCCAGGCAGCCACAATTCCTCGGCTCTTGTCTTCGTCCACCCAGCGATCAAGCTCAGAAGCCATCTCAACCACACTCTCGGCTTTGCCACCCCACAGGCAGCCTTGCCTGTACTTGGAGACATCGTAGTAGCCGTCAAAAATATTGGCATTGGAGCGAGTGTCGGTCTCAAATGACCCGATGGATCCAATAAATCCTGGGTGCTGCACACCAATTAGTGGATTACCTGCGAACAGGTCTGTCTCAGTCACTTCACTCACACACCAGAGATCAGCGTCGATGAAGAACACATAATCGTATTCACGAAGTCTGTCCTCCACTGACCTCATGTACTTAAATCTATGGAGTGTGATGAATGGCCACTTCTCGTGCGCAATGTGCATCTTTACAACATCAGGCTTGTCAAAAATAGTGTCTGTGGTGTCATCAGTGAAAACGAAAAATGTCTTCTCCGCTGATCTCAAAAAGTTCTTTGTGATGCCCACATAGTACCCATCAAAGAACTTTCTGTACTTCGAAGTACCAATGTATATGACTGCGACTCTCACAGGACGACCCATCCCGGCTCGTACACAGTGGACCAGTCTTTGGGACCCCTCTCGGCGAACCACTTTTGGGGAGCCACAACAGCACGACTGCCGCTAAGCCAAGCGCTCCACCAGCTGAAAGATGAATTTGCAATAATATGGATGGGACACTTTGACATCACGCAGAGCTCCACGGCATCGTCTCTGATGTCTACCACCTCAAATGCTGCAGAGTCGCTGAACGCACTCTTGCACCATTCAGGATCATCGGAGAAGACTAGAAACTTGGCACTTGGAACATTTGAACGCACGACATTGCACGCAGTCTGGTAGTACTCAGATCCTAGATTGGTGTGGTAGGTGGTCAGGTTCACGTAATCTCCCCTGCGAACATGGAGACTGCAGAGGGGAGACTGTCTTCGTGAGGAGAGGAACGACTCAGCGCTTTCCGAAATATTCTTATGGAATGTGAGCTCTTTTCTCAGTGAGTCCTGACAGTGTCGAAAGTAGTTTCCGGACTGAAAATAGCCCCGTATGTCCGACCCATCTGGGACTAGGAAGAAGTTTGGATCAAACTTGAAGTCTCTCTCTTGCACTACAGATGCGAATATGTTCTCTAGCGTTGGAACTGTTGTGTCTATAAGCTTGTGTGGCTTTATGTCGAATACCTCGGATATCTTTTGATTATCAGGTATTCCAATCTCTAGACCCCTCATGAATCCAATTGAGTATAGTGCAGCGTACTGGAACAGTTGATTTCCGAGTCGTCCGTGCTTTCCTAGCTGTTTATATGTGATCACTGTTCACTCCATAGGCAGCTCTGTAGACAGAGCAGAGAAACTTGGGTACTTCATGGCTATACTTTGGGTTGTGCTTGGCGGTGTAGTCCAAAAGAACACGATCGAGGTTTGCGAACCTGTACCATTGTATCGCTCTGAGCCACAGTGAATAATCCTCGGTGAATGGAAATGTGTCGTCGTAGCCACCCAGCCGATCCATGATCCTGCGCCGAAACACAACACCTGGGTGGGCGATGCAGTTCCAAGCTGTGAGCAGGGACCTCTTGATGTCTGAGTCTGAGAGCGGCCTCATCTTCTCCTGGCTTGTGAAGGGCTCAAAGTCAGTGTCCACGCACCTGATCTGCACTCCTAGGATGTCGACCTCTGGATGGTGCGACATGTATTCCATCTGAGCCTCGAGCTTGTCCGGATACCACAGGTCATCGGCGTCCTGCCTCGCGATGAGGTCGGTCGCAGCTGCGTGAAGTCCCCTGTTTAGAGCAGGAACAATCCCCGGCTCAGAATGCACAACTGACACTCGGTCGTCGCTTCTCCTGTACTCCGACAGAATCTCCTCGGAGCTGTCCGTGCATCCATTTGGCACACATATGAGGTCAAAGTCCCTGTATGTCTGGGACAGGACTGAGTCCATGGACCTGCGGAGAGTCGACTCCGCATTTCTCACAGGCATGATGATGGAGACTGTCACTCGATCCCCGTGATAGCAGGAGTCGGTCTAGACCAGTCCACTTTGCTGTGGAAGACGTGGCCTCCGAGGACGTCTGCCAGCCGCTTGCCAAGGGCTTCAATCTCCTCCTCGGTGACCTCGGACCATGGCTGATCGAAGAACATGTTGTTCTCAGCAGTGTCCTCCTGCTTGATATCATAGAGGCTCTGCCAGTGCTTGGACCAGTAGTCCCGATAGGTGCGGATCTTGCGTGGGAGATCGTACCAGGAGTAGTGTCGGACGCCGGGTAGAGCGTCTACAACATTTTTAAACCACCTTGTGTAGGCCTCCAGTGCTCCTGTGTTCCCCTGCAGAGCTGCTAGCCGCGCATTGTGGACCTCTTGAGTGTAGAATGAGGCGTGCGGAATCACAGCGCCTGTCTCGACATGCACGTAGTCACAGCCGTCAGTTCCTGGAGCAGCGTATAGATGACCCTCAGAGTCACTCTTTCGGAGCACGGATGGAATACCGTGTGTGATGTGTGGGAGGTTCCTGGATAGGCGCCACTTCCACGGATTGATATCTGCGCGCACCTTGCTCGGTCCGCCCCAGAACTCCACCACAGGCAGGGAAAGGAGGTCGACCTCCTTCGGAAAATTCTTGCAGAGGTGGGTGATCTTCTTCCAGTCTCCCTCCACCACCACCTCGTCTGCGTCCATCTGCCACAGGAACTGCCCAGTGCAGCGCTTTCGTGCCTCGGCCTTCTGGGCGCCGTCGAACACTGCGAATCGAGGATGTGACCAGTCCCGCTCGACCAGGTGAACGTGGAGCTTGGGCTCGGTCTCGGCCCACTTGTACAACTCCTCCAGAGTGCCGTCCTTGGAGCCGCCGTCGGCCACCACCACCTCGTCGCAGAATCCAAGCATTGACTTGATAGACTCGCGCCAGGGGTACTGGGCCTTGATGCAGTCCTTGGTGGTGGTGTATCCGCTGATGGTGGGCTTCCAGTCCATGTTATCCCTAATGCCATTCCAGAAGAGGTCGCGGGCAGCAAAGAGGTACTCCTCGATGTGTAGGATGTTCTCAGTGGAGAACCACTCCTCGTCCTTGTGTTGGACGTTGTCGTTGAGGACAAGTTTGCAGCCTAGGAGCTTCGCCTCAATTACTAGCCTCGGGCATGTGTCCCATCCGGATGGGAGGTAGACGAGGCCCTCTGCAGTTGCAAGCTTCTCAAGTAGATCTCCATATGGAAGATTCCAGACCACCTCATGGTCCAGCCCATTCGTCTTGCAGTAGTCCACAGCATTTCCCTTACCCTTCACCCAAGAGTCAGACCCTAGGACAATCCAACCCTTGCGGGGAGTTGTCTCATACTTCTTTCTAAGGATCTTTAGTGTGAGGAAGAAACGATCATCGAACACTGAGCTGAGGACGGTGTTCTGTCTCTCGCTGAGGAACGGGAACAGCTTATGGTAGTGGTCCATCTGCTGCTCTGACATCCACCACAGGCTCTTCGCACCGTAGTAGAATGCAGACACCAGCTTTCCACGCATCTGTTCGTGGCAGTCACAGGGCTTGTTCTCCGCCAGCTCGTGCTTCTGAGGTGAGCGGAACTTACAGTACTTGTAGTCATACTCCAGCACTGCGTAGTTTAGGTTTGCTGCGATTGTTGGAATCAGGTTGAGGTCCATATGGGAGAAGTTACCAAAGATCCAGAATCGATCGTGCAACTTCTCCATCACCTCCAGAGTGAGCTCTCTGGATCTGACTCTCTGAACTCTTAGAGAGCACTTCTCAATTAGAGACTCTGAGGTTAGCTCTGCTCCACCCACGTAGTCTGAGGCGAAGAGGTCGGCGACAAAGACTACCTGTGCGTCTGGGTCGATGCCGAGTCTCTGAATTAAAAATGGACTGTTAAACATGTGTGAGCTCCTAGTACTAGACATCTTATTGTAATAGAGCTGCTCCATGTGTACATCGGCTCAAAAAATCTTTTTTCTGTACATTGTCTAGATCTTGTACATAGACTTCTCTTAAGTTCTTAAAACAGATTATCTTTAAGCTAGAACCTAATTAAGGCAGAGGTCTTACACATGGCACACATTAGTCTACAGCTAAAAGATGTGAGTAGATATCAAATAGAGTATCCTCTATCTAATCCTGACAGTAAGTCTCTTTTATCAATTCTGTCTAATAGTCCTCTAGAAGCTTCCTACACAACAGTCGTCATTCAAGACTCAGACCAAGCTGAATTTACATTTGACAAATCATTTACAAACACGCCTAGTGTTATTGCCGGTCTCATCTCTTTGAGTGAGAGCTCTCCTGCTCCAAGTGTTAATGTCTATGTTGAATCTGTTACAAAATCAGGAGGAGTAGTTCGAACTAGCGCTCCGGTGACCAGTGCATCCATAGCTGTTCATGCAATATACACAAGTGCATAAGGAAGACATGACTTGCAATAGAACGTCACTAAGAAAGATAGGAAGAAAAAAATATTCTCTTGTTGCAAATCTACCTCAAGCCCAGAGCACCTATGTTTCTAATAAAAATATTGAATTAGAGAACTTAATTGTTGAAGTAATTGACTCTGACTCTAAAACTGTAGCATTTAGCACCCCATTTTCAAGCACACCCAGTGTTGTAGCAAATTTTGTAAAAGTAACAGGCGATGCAAATGTAAGCGTCTACGTAGTTTCAGTAACAAACACAAATGTTGTAATAAGAATGTCTTCTCCTGTCACAGGACAAATACATGTTCACGCAATGTACATAGAGAGCTAATACCATGAAGTTCAAGAATATTGACAACATGCTGTTTGAGACAGGTAACACCACCACAAATGGAAGTGGCACAGCTACAGTCACGTTAAACTGTTTCAAGCCTGATGAGACTCCATGCGTGACTGCAGTCTCCTATGACATTGATGGCAACTCCAACGTGAATGCCTCCAATCTCTCTCTAGTGAGTGGAGTCTGGCAGGTGGATATAGTCACCTCGGCTCCCAACATTAAAGTTTTCTATCACGCTTTTAAGACGACTGTGTATATTTGATATCATGGTGGGAATGACAGGATCACTCTCCTACACACCGGGAAATGGAACTTACTGGGCAGATCCTGATCCCACTAATGTGAAGGATGCGCTCGACCGCATTGCTTCCCTGCTCTACACGCTGAACTCTAACACGCCGATACCGTGATGGGAGTCGTGATCACGTGTAGCCGACAATAATCACGTCGGTGGCGCCGGCTGGCTCTGATCCTATAGCGTAAACATACTCTCCTGCCACTCGACCCCTGTATATTGGAATCGATAGGTTCAGGCTCAAGCTATTACCATCGTACACGGCGGTCAGATCTCCACCGGAGATCTCATCTATTGCCGGTAGTAAGTTTCCTGTAAAATCAGCCATATTCTACTCAGAGCTGTGGTGTGGTGTTCTCAGGCCATGGCACGAGAAGGTGGAAGCCGCCGCCAGCGAAATAGCAGTAAGCATCAGTTGTGAGATTGATAGTGTTCGGATAGGTTCTGCTTACTCCAGCGGACCGCGCCCAGTCTCCCTGCCCCTTGTAAGGAAATTGAGTTGATATTCCAACAACAATTATAGGAAATGCATCATCATTTCCCGTGTACTGGTTCACCGTTGCAATCGGTGTGGGAGTAAATCTCACTCCAGAAGTAACAAATGCAGGTGCTGGAGAAACAAGGCCGTAGTAGTTCCAAAACTTAAGTCCACCAGTGCTTAACCAGCTACTGGTAGAACTGGCAATGGCAAAGCTTGGATCCTGATCGAGACCCCCTGATACTGTGGCTGTATCCAGCCCCATCGCCAGCATGCCTCCTGCAGCATTTCCAGTTACTTTAACAGATGCAGCCATCCAGAACTGGTACACTCCAAATGCGGCCGTGGTTTCGTAAACTGCGTGAGCGTAGTAGTTTCCACCGGCATCAAAGAGTAGAGTTCCGGAAGAGCTAGTTCCATGTATACTCTGCAGGTCATTGGCAACGGATGGATTTGTAGGCAATGTGGTGGAATTTCCGGCAGTGTTCAGAGTTGCGCTCCGAACATATCGGATCCACCAGTTGCTATCTGCACTCCCTCTCTGAAACAGGTACTTTCTTCCTGATGCTCCGCTTGGATCACGGAGCGCCACCCAGGCGCTCGCATTGTTGAGCCCATTAGCCCCTGATCCTGGTCCGGTCACCTGTGTGCCGGATGAGCTGTAGGTGGTGCCATCAGAATCAGCAAACTTTGTCCAACCGTTGCTGATCAACAGGTTCACAAGGTTCCAAACTGCAGCGGCGCCACCATTTGTGGCGCAGTCAACATTAACACTGGATACTTTTGCCACTGAAATCTCCTTAAGTGAATTATCACTCTCAAGTAAATATGATCTCCACACCACCTATGAATGTGCTACTTGCCAAGGATCCTGAAACTCTCACCTCATACACTGATGTGCTGTTATTATTGAAGTTTGTGATGCCGGTGAGGAGATTAGAGGAAGTGACCAGAGTGGGAATGGAAGAGGTGATGAAGAAGTGCTTGTCGATTGCTGGCGTGTCCACCAGGTCCAGGTAGCTGCCTGATGTGAGGTTGTACACCTGCAGGCTCCCAGTGTGGTTGACAGTGCCATCGGTGCTCATGATCGCCCGCACGGTAACTGAAGTGAGTCCTGCGTAATCTGCAGGCACCCATGAGAACTGACCAGCAGCAACAGGAGCGGTGCTCGTGGTGGTCGTGTAGGGTGCCACATACTGCTTGCCTGTGGCAAGACCGCTGGCCCCCACTGTTGAGATTGTTACTGCGCCGTTAGACCCTGTGGAGGTCTGGATACCGGATCCTGCAATGAGATAGGAGCTGCCGTCTGTGAGCTGCGTGAGAGATCCGGAGAATCCAAGGGTGGATCTTACCGTGCCTGTTACCTCAAAGCTTCCTGAGCCGGGGAGCGTGCCAGAGTTTACACGAACGATATCAGATCGATTAGCATCATCATCTGCAGTACCATCACCGATCACAAAGAGTGAAAAGTCATTTCCTCTCTTATTGTACTTACCGACTGTTAGCTGACCTGAACCGGAGGCGATAGTGAATATTCCTTCGGCGTGTGATCCTGTTCCGTAGGCAATAGATCCTGATCCTTCTGCGTGAGAAAAATCTCCTAACCCTATTGTATACGCACCCTCTGCGTGAGATGTAATTCCTGAGGCGAGTGTGTAACCACCCTCTGCGTGAGATGCAATTCCTGATCCTGTCGTATATGCACCCTCTGCGTGTGAATTATTTCCTAACGCTAGAGTCCTATATCCTTCAGCGTGTGACCAGCTTCCATATGCAACGGTTTGGTCACCTTCAGAGTGTGAAGCATTTCCAACTGACTGTGTGTCTTCTCCCTCAGAGTGAGAACCAGTACCAATCGATACTGTGTACAGACCCTCAGCGTGTGAATAGTTCTCTGACCCCGTGGTGAAATAGCCCTCTGCGTGAGATGATGCACCAAGAGATAGAGTGTTGAATCCCTCAGCATGTGAGTGTGTGCCTGAAGATATTGAGTACTGGCCCTCGGAGTGTGAATAGTCTCCTGATCCGGTTGTGTATTGTCCCTCTGCGTGAGAACCGATCCCTAACGAAAGATTTGCTTCACCTTCAGCGTGTGAATAAGATCCGGATGC
>SXGQ01778315.1_pt1 | contig 150629 bp, 180 predicted proteins | sample 3178371 | NCBI WGS metagenome assembly SXGQ01 (sample SAMN11356859, study PRJNA531348) | freshwater metagenome | isolation source: freshwater sample F1-20 | place: China: Fuxian Lake, Yuxi | collected 2017-12-25 | reverse complement strand
CTGGTTTGGGACCAGGGGGTCGCAGGTTCATATCCTGCCACTCGGACAATTGGAGATGTAGATGATTGACAAAATACTGCGAATTGCGATAAAAATAAACCTATTAGCAATTGTGGTGTTGTGTTTAGCAATAATCATAGCTGCACAATAGACACAACTACGTTCGTCATGAGACTGCTTCGGTAAAGGATGTGCTAATGAGTAAAAAACTTGAACTTATAAGGACAGCATTAAATCATTGTGGCATACCAATAACCAATGGGATTCCTGAGCACATTCTTGAAGAGCTCCGCATCAATGGTTATAAAATAAAAAAATCAAAAAAATGCAAATAGACAAACAAGTAAAACATGGAACATATAGTTCGTACGATAGGGATAAATGCCGTTGTACCATTTGCGTGACCGCAATGCAGGCACGCACAAAGGCAAGAAATAGTCGTCGTTCACGTGGTCAATCGCGGCTACCTCTTGAACCACTGCTTTTTTCACTACCTGTTGAGTTTCAAAAAGACCACCGTAGGTCAATAGATACGTGGCGAAAGAATGGACTTACAGTATTCGAGGCAGACAGGATTTGCACTAAATACAAGGTTCACCCATTTGCTGTTTACGGAACAAGGTGGTACAGCGACATGTGGGAAAGAACAGCGTAATGAGTAACGTTTCTTTTACTTTGGTTGGTGGTCAAGTTTTAATTGGGGTTCATTCCGATAAACAGTGCCATGACCAATACTGTTGCATTCACAATCCATCCGACCACCACATGCGTGAGTGGGAACAGAACTGGCGTCCCGACAAACGAATGATGGAAAGAATCTGTGAACACGGAATTGGACACCCGGACCCAGACGAAATATGTACAGACAGGTCGCACTCATGTGATGGCTGCTGCTCGGTGGCTAAGTAATGACTATTGGTTCTGGAGCTGAAGTCGGTATTGTTTTTGGCGTATTCAGAGATATGAACGTGGAACAGAAGGAATTATGGTTTTCCCCGTTTAGGGATAGATTTAGGGGTGACCCACTAAATGGGTGTGCGACGCTTGACTACCCACGTCAACGTGGGTGGGTGCACGAAAGCGAACAATAAAGCCGCTAGTATTTCATCATGGCTGACATACTGGACATACTTAGAGACTGGCACGCAGATGCCTCTAGAGCTAATTCTGAAGAGGCTGATTTCATTAAAGTAATAATTGATGAAATATCGAGCCTTAGGTACTTAAATCAGAATCCAGGAATACATCTTTCAGTTAGTGACTGGAATGTTATTGATAAAACACTACTTTATGCTCGGCATAAAAAAAGTTGCGCCTATGTCTATGGGCGATGCACATGCGGGTTTGATAGTCAGCTAGCTGAATATGACCGCGTTCGCAATCCACAAGATTATAAGGATGAGCAACCTAATTAAGGGTATAGAAAAACCCCTCGATGTGTGTTTGCTTTGTTTGTTTCCCGACATGCATCGCAGACACTAGTTTTTTGTACCGAGGGGTTCTTCTAAAAGTAAATTTACTTGCTATCCAAATATTTTGCAACCAGATAGGTCAGCATTTTTAGATGAATATTAATCAGCTCCATGTTATGAGCGATGAGAGTCAATGCTCCAGACAGGTCCTGGTTCGAGCCGGTACTAATTGAGTCTTCGAACATCTCAGCGACTTCGAGTACTTGGTTTTGTGTGTCGCAAGTATGCCAATCATCGAGTTTTTCGTGCGGCTTCAATGCATAATCTATTGCTTCATTTAAACTTTGCATTTGATTTGTCCTTTTGTTTTAAGTTATCGAAAGAGTAATTACCCTTAACTAGAAAACCCCCAGGATTTACGCTGATTTCTCAAACGCTAACCCTGGGGGATTTTTTCTTATCGTGGCACACTCGCTGGTGCGCCTTAACAATTAAAACGGTTCGTCGTCTGCTCCGACAGCCGCAGGAACGCGACCAGTTGCAGGCTTTTGCTGACGACGCTGGCCTTGCGTTGAAGCTCCAGCACCGTCTGACTTTGCGCGTCGTGTCACTGACTCAATTGCGCGAGTATTTACCGCAATCTCATCCGCAACGAGTTCAACAGTTGTTCTGTTGTTGCCCTCTTTGTCGGTGTACGAACGCTGCTCTAGGCGTCCAATAACAACAACACCAAGTCCCTTTTCGAGAGTCTTTGCTGCGTTCTCTGCAACATATCGCCAAGCGATGACGTTGAAAAACGAAACTTTTTCTTGCTTCTCATTTGCCTGGTCGTACCAAACGTAATTGCAAGCAATTGAAAAAGAAAGCCGTGCTTGACCGCTCGTAGTGAACGTCATTTCCGGGTCTTGCGTTACATTACCAATAAGCACTGTTTGTGCTGGATTCATCTCTGCTTCTCCTTGTTTAAACGTAAGCCTCTTGCTGAGGCAGGAATGACAATATCAGCAGTTGTGACAAAAATCAACCTTGCTGAAAAATTGTCAAATAATGAATTTTGCTGCTAGAGTATGCAAATGGTAAATACAGCAAATAAAAGCACAGATGAGGCTCAACTTGAAGTAATGGTTCATATGGCTGAGTGTCTATACCACTTCCTAACAGATGCTGGAACACTTAACTTAAAAGAAGATGAGGCATCTGAAATGATGACTGATTGCCAGACCATGGCGCTACTCATGTCCCGTTCTATGGGGCTAGAAGTTACTTCAGTTGAGGAAGATGGGATTGTTGTAAGATTAAATCTTGCTGACCCAGTTGAGTACTTAGATTCAGCATTAAATAGCTAAAATAAAGATACTCTATGAAATATGCTAATTTGTTTGATAAAATAGATTAGTACTTACTGACATAGGCGCTCAATACTACGAGAGCGTTGCACTATCCGCCGAGTAAGGAGTTAAAACCTTGAGAAGAACCACCGTATTGGCTACCGCATTGTCCGCACTAATAATTGGACTGGCTACACCGAATGTTTCGGCAGCCACTCCGTACGGAGAGGCGGTGGTAAGCGCTCCAGCGTTTACACCAGACAGTGAAACTTCATCAAATGAGAATACCGTTTCCTCTGCGAGCGTAGAAACGCAAGCAAGAGAAGCGAGAATACAGGCAGCACTTAGTAAGACTTACAAGTTTGGCGAACGTAGCGAATCTGTGAGGAACCTTCAGCGCTTGCTTTGGAATGTGAAAGTAGACGGGTACTACGGGTCAGCGACAAGGAATGCACATATATATGCCTTGTCTACCCGTGATATGTCCATTAAGCACGTCCCGGCAGTTGTATACAAGAAATCAACTGGTCCACGTTTCCCTAGCGACCAGTCAATGCGTTGCCCAAAATGGGAAGCAAAGTTCAAGGAATACGGACTCCCCGTGGAGGTGTTCTCGTATATTGCTTACCGAGAAAGTAAGTGCAACCCAAAAGCAGTTAATGCTCGTTGGAACAGCAAGGGTCAGCTGACCTATACGCTCAATAACAACGGGACATGGGACAGCGGACTGGTGCAAATCAACTCGTCATGGGTTCGCACTGTTCGTGAAGTTTGCGATGTCGATACGGGTTCGTTCCGTAAAGACCTTGAAGCCTTGTACAAGGTAAACTGCAACTTGAGGGTTGCTAAGTGGATTATGGAAAATAGTTCAGGTAAGTTACGTAACTGGTCCATCTACGGGGGCTAATTAAAAATTAGTTACACCACAGTGCTACCTTTTGGCGCTATTGTTTCAGATAAATCTATCCAAAAAAGTTAGAGAGATTAATTTATGGCTCATATGCTCGATTCAACTAAGTCCGGCGCAGTTCGCATGGCTTATGCCGACAGAGAGATTCCTTGGCACCGTCTGGGCACTCCGATGAAGGGTCTACAGACATGTGAAGCAATGCTAGAGGCTGCTCACGCCAACTTTGATGTCGTAACCACAAAAGTTGCTGCGGTTGATGTAGACGGAAACTTTATAAGAAACCCTGATGGAACTCCAGTAATCATCGACGACAGCAGAGCAACTGTTCGTGTCAATTCAGATGGTTCCTTTGACGGCTTGGCAACGGTAGGAACGCGCTACGTCGTCCAACAGAATAAAGCATGCCTAGAAAGTGCTATGGCTGTCGTTGGAGCATCAAAGGGCGATGCCATTGTTGATACGTGTGGAATTCTTCATGGTGGACGTGAGTTCTTTGCCTCACTTGACCTTGGCGGCTTAGTAATTGACCCAAGAGGAATTAACGACAAGATAGAGCGTTACCTGCTTGTAAGAAACGGTCACGACGGACGTACCCCAATTACCTTTGCAAACACCAGCATTCGCGCCGTATGCAAAAACACGGTGATTGCAGGAATGAAAGAAGCTCAAAGAGTCTTTACGGCACGCCATACAAGAAATGCCGATACAGCAATGGAAGAAGCACAGGAGGTATTGAACATTTCAACTGAATGGGCAAAGTCGTTTACTAAAGCAGCAGAAACAATGCTGTCGATAGAAATGCCAAGTGCTGGACGTAACTTTGACAAATATCTTTCAGCTCTTTTCCCACAAAAGCCAGGAGAGACAGAGCGCCAAGAAAAGAATCGTTCCAAGATACTTTTCTCAGTGAGAGCTCTTTACGAAAACGACCGCAATGCTGGCGGGTACGGATATAACGGCTGGTCTGCCTACAACGCCGTGGTCGAATACCTTGACCACTACCGCGAGGTTGATAAAGACGAGCGTGCTGTTGCATCAATGAGTTCAACATCATTAGTGACGCAAAAAAAGGTGCAGGCACAGAATCTTGTTCTTTCATTCGCCTGAGATACATTAAATGTATGATTGTTCAAGCATGCTGAATGATTGGCAGGTCACCCATGAGCGAATATGAGTTCTTTGACGATATGGATGGAGACACGCCCCCGTCGCGAGAAGAGCTGGCTGTATGGCTAAGCGAATTTATGAGCGCGACTATGGATGCCGAAAACAAGTACAGAAACCACTATTGCACGATGGTTGCAAGTCGCCTATTCGAAGAATTCGGGCACGAAGGCTTCTGCGAGATGATGTTAGTAATGGACAAAAAAGCCGGATGGATATCCGACATTATTATTGAGAATTCAGACATCGATGACATTCTCTTCAAAAAGTACGGCGTCTATGACCGTCACGCTCTAGCAAGAGCACGTGCCACAAAGTCGGTAGAAGAGCTCAACACTAAAATATGGAGACTGCGCCGCAAGTACGCAAAGCAAATTGCTGACGAGTTGATGACCGACACCCCAGAGGGTAACGACGGGGACGACGAATAGAACGTCTCAGCCGGTAACCCCAAGATGTGAGTAACCGGCCTTTTGAATAAATTAGAACAGAACAACCGCGTTTTTTTTTATTTTGGACCCCCTATCTGGATAGATTTATCCGAAGAAAACAAGCTGTGTGTAGTTTTTCACCACGCACTCACTAGGCTGGTATAGGGATAGTAAGTCATAAAAGAAAACAAAACCGCCCCTTCTCTGGATAGATTTATCCGAAAGAGCGAAGTTACTTCGTATTTTTAGACCCACCACGCATGGGGGATGTATGAAAAGAACAAGCCTCAATCCAACGGGAGAAATGGCACGCTGGCTGCGCCAGAATCAAGACAATGAAGAAGCAGCAAGAATTCTTAAGATATACGAGAAGGCATTCAGGCTGTCTGATGAGGAATACAAGGAAGCATCTCGCCTTAGGGAGCGTCTAGAGCTATCTGGTAGAGGGCTGTTCAGGGCAATAAAGCCAGGTTTGTACTATAAGCACTCAACAAACATCATCTACAAGGTAAATAAGGGCTCCGCAACAGCGGAGTGGAGAGAAGTCACGAGAGACTGGTGGTCAAAAGACGCAGATATGGTCTTACTTACCGCTGACATCAAAAATGGCGCAACACTCCCCTTGACAAGCAAGCTAGCAAGTGAAATTGGCCTAAAGAACGGCATCTGTTGCATGTGTGGCAAGTCCTTAACAGAAGAAGGAAGCCTAAAAACAGGCATTGGGCCAGTTTGCGCTAAGAAGCTCAAAAAGAGTGAGGAAGAAAATGACAATTAAGGCACAATCACTGTTCTAAGCAGAAGGTTTGGATAAATCTATTCAAACGAATGGGGAACTCAAAAATTTGAAATTTGGCTGCCCCTGGTGCCGTACCACCCTCAGAAGGGAGCCCCGTTTATCCCTCAGGAACCGAACAGCCGTTCGCACGAACAACCGTTCGTCACGAGTGCGCCCTGCCCTGAGCCTCATGCTTGCGCCTAGCGTCATTGCCCCTTCAGCACCGCCCTCAGCCCTGCCTCCTTGCCCTTTGCCCCATCAGCGTAGCCCAAGCCCTCTCAGCCCTCCTGAGAGCCTTGTACAGCCCCTTGACCGTTGCCCTTGCCAATATGTCCACGTCGTCGCACAAAGTCTCCGCATCATCAACGCCCTTGCCCTACGCCCCATGACGACTTTTATCACCACCACACGCCCCATGACCATGCCCTATGCACTTGCCACAAGCCCCAACCCATGCCCTATGCCATATGCCCTTGTCTCGTGTCACGTGGTTATGTCGTGCTCATGTCGTGTGCCCTATGCTCATGCCGTGTGCCTTGCCCTGCCCTATGCCATGCGCCTCGCCCCATGCGCCTCGCCCCATGCGCCTCTCCCCATGCGCCCGTGCCGTGCCTATCGTGTCGCCTCGTGTGCCTTACCCCTACGCCCCTCGCCTCAGGGAGTACTCCATCATCGTCACCATCGCCATGCCACACGGGTGACATACGGGTAATAGTACCTATACCCCCTACCTATACCCCCTCGTATCTAGAACCCACCACCCCTCACGATTAGAAACATTCACCCCTACCCCCTACCTCCCTACCCCTGCCCCATGAGACACCCCCTCACCCCACCCCTCATCACGTCACCCCTTGAGAGGTGCACCCCTGAGAGGCGACGCAGTGCCACGGGTGACCCTATGGGTAGCGATACCAGTGGTACCACGTGCACCAGTCCGACCCCCATGTATCACCCGTGATACACCCCACCCCATGAGGTGACGCACGTCATACAAATACCCCATATCACAATGTTTGAGATAGGTAAGGGGAGGTGATAGTGTTACACCCATGAGCACTACCCATACCAACACCTACTACACAGTACGTACCGCAGTACGTTGCCTATTCATCATTGCCGTTGCTGTTGCCTCATTCATCTTTGGTAAGGCAATAGCCCAAGACCCATACGCCTACAAGTGCAGTCAAGGTGCAGTGACAGTACAGAGTGGCGACACCCTATGGTCACTCGCACAAAGGTACTGCACTGGACACATTGGACAAGCGACAGATGACCTAGTAAACAAGTACGGTATAGACCTGCAAGTAGGGGACATCATCGCAGTAGCAGGAGAGAGGAAGTAACACAATGACCGTCGTCAATGCATTCACGATGAAGTGCGACAAGTGTCAAGGAAAGAGTGCCGAGTCACATACCTCCATCACAGAACTGCATTTATATCGGCGCAGTGAAGGCTGGACAGTGACAAGCAGCAAGGGAGCACCCGATTTGTGTCCTGAGTGCAATGGCACAGACGCGAAGTATTGGCATTTTCCACCAGAGACACACCAATAGGAGACACCATGACACCTACCACTTACTACACCTTCACCGAGACAGAGAGGCAACTACTCACCGACTACTACCTACCCCTTCACCACTTGTGCAGAGACACCGAGCAGGCAGAGAAGGCAGAGCGTTTGGTCAGAGGTGACCTCAGTGCCTACGCACCTGAGCAGGTGGACACAATCGCCACGTCAGTCATTGACCTTTACGAAAGCCTCACCGCACAGGCGAGCGAGGCGTATTGGGAAGCGACAGGACTGCCACACGTAGGCGAACTCGCTCAGATGCGAAGCACCGAGGCGATGAAAATGATTACCCTATTGGAGTCGTTCACTCACACGGGTAGCCTACGGGTAGGTGTGGCGTGATAGTTCCGAAAGTGTGTCCACGTTGTGAGGGCTGGATACCTAATAACGAAACCCCAGGGGCATACCCAGGGGCTATCAGTCGCTTAGACAATACGACTGAAATATGTTCTCAGTGCGGCAGTGAAGAAGCCGTATTGGACTGGCAACACCGACTAACCGACTGGAGAAAATAAAGTGAGCCACACGACAACAATAAGCATAGAAGACACATCAGGTGAGACGTTCTCAGTGACGTTGCGCCTAGAGGAAGTGAAGGGGCGACTAGAGGTCAAGTCATTCACGATAGATGCCGATAGCCCTACGGGTATCGTCACGTCAGCATTGTTCCGCAACCTCCCACTAACAGAGACAATCCTCACCGCACGTGCTGTCCACAACAGTGCCGACGTTGAGGAACTCGCACCACTCACCGTGCAGAAGTGGAGAGCAACAGATGAGCAACTCTCACTGGTAGCCACTCTCTACCGAGAGGCATACAAGCAGGGCAAGCCAGTGCAGACCTATCTCTCTAGCAAAGTAGGGCGACCACTACCCACCGTGAACCGTTGGGTCAGCATTGCTCGTGAAAAGGGATACCTTGGTTCCGCAAAGGGGACACGGGCAGGTGAGGCGTGAAATATGAAGAGCCATATCTTGACATCTCCATTCCACTATCAGTACTGCAACAGATAGAAGCATCACTACTGCATGAAGTGTTCATGTTGCACACCTTGAGGAGAGGTGGCAAAAGACTGGCGAAAAATGCGATACCACGGGCAGAGAAAGCACTGCAGATAGTGTCCGACGCAATAGTTGGATATGAAGCAGGCATTATCATTGGTGATGCTCTCACCGATACTTCTCTCATGAACACCTTCCCATCAAAGCAAAAAAGAACACGCAAGAAGTGAAGTACACAGTCACGCTCTCATTCACAGAGGAAGCTGATAGTCCAAGCACTGCAGTGATGCAGGCATTCCAAGAAATGTGCCACCTAGTGGCTAACCCATGCAGGGGACAAAACGTCGCAGTAGTGGAATGGACACAAGAGGACACGGGTGAGCCTATGAGTGAGAGCATGACACTAGATGAGGGCATCATCAAAACAGAACCACTGAGGCTCGCTCAGATATTAGGATTTCGCCACATACTACGGGTGGGCGGAAAGTAGTGCTAACGAGTGAGAAGCGATAGCACCAATTGACCAGCGTCGCCCCCTGATGCAATACCACCTTCTACAGCAGAGTTCACTACACCACGCTTGCGCTCTATGAGGCTATAGATGTCCTCATCTATCGTTCCCGATGCAAGCATATAAGTAGCAGTCACGCTACCTTTTTGCCCCAACCTGTGACACCGTGAATAAGTTTGGTCAATATCAGCAGGTGTCCACGGAAGTTCTACGAAAAGAACATTTTGTGAAGCAGTAAGCGTGTGCCCAGTCTTTGCGGCTTGCACAGAAAGAACAATGACCGGGGCTTCCTCTACAGACAGTGTCTGAAACTTGCGCTTGTGTTCCTCTACTTCCTCAACGCTCATGCCTCCTTGTATCTTCAGCCCACCGAAGCGACGAGCTAGTTCGTCCACGACTTCCCTGTGGTGTGCGGCAATAACGACCTTTTTCCCCTCGTCAATGTGCGCCTGTACCCATTCCTCCACTACGGGCATCTTTGCTTTAGCCGATAGTCGCCTGAGTACGGACAGCCTTACTAGGTGTTCGTTACTTTCCGCTTTGATTTTGGCAATAACAGCAGCCGAATGTGGCGACTGCCCAAGTTCTAGTGCTATCTCACGGGCGCGTTCTTGTAAGTACTTCACAATGTCACGCTCGGCTTTTGCATACTCACGCATACCGACTGATGTTCCCTCAACAACTATCGGGCTATGCACTACGGGTGGCAGTTCAGTTAGTACCTGTTCTTTTGTCCGTCTGATGTAGCAGTTACCTCGCAACCTGTCGTTGAGTTCGTCTAAGTGTGAGTGACCACTGATATTCCATTGACCAAAGTTGTCCTGAAACGCATTGCAGTACCTGCGGTAGAAACCCCACAAACCACCAAAGTCTTTCAGTTTTCCAAGAATATCAAGTTGTGATGCGTACTCAGCGGGTCGGTTGGTTACGGGTGTCCCAGTGAGGCAAAGAACTATTCCATCTTTAGGAACAGAGCGAGCAATCTTTACTGCGGACTTCGTGCGACCTGCTGTGGGTGTCTTGCAGTAATGGCTTTCGTCAAACACGCAAGAGCGGTGTCTCTTTAGTTCGTTCTCCCAGTGAGTAATGTTGCTGTAGCCAACAACGACAACGTCGTATGAACCACGTTCGGGAAATGCTTTTCTGTTAGTGACTACGCTAACTCTTTTGTCGGGCAGCCAACGGTTGTACTCTGCTTTCCAGTTGAGCACAAGAGTTGGTGGGCATACAACCACGACAGGGTAACTATCCCATACGTACTCAAGTGTCGCAATCGCCTGCACGGTCTTGCCTAGCCCCATTTCGTCAGCGATGAATGTGCGTCGGGCGTTTGATGCGTAACGCACTCCAGCACGTTGGTAGGGAAGCAACTCGCCGCGGAGCCCCGGCACCTCTATTGACGCATCCGTAGAGCGTGATGCTTCCTTGAGCTTGTCCAGCGTGTTCTGCACGTTTGAGGCGTGAGCGTGGATTTCATTGTCAATCGGAACGTCAAACGACTGCGCCCATGAGATGACCTCAGCGACCGAATTGAGGGGGGCTTGCCACACTTTCCTATCTGAGTTCCACGTCACGCTAGGCACTTGCTTGACCGCCTTGATGATGACTCGCTCGTAGGGAAACTTCATGTTCAGCACCCCGTCTCCTAGGTAGACAGCCTTGACGGGTCGTTTTCTCTGAATGGTCAGCGTGAGAACTTCGTTGTCTATATCAAAGCCGTACTTCGCACCGAACTCTCTTGCCTCTGAGAGTGATGTCATGGGGACTCGCCATACCTGAGCGACTTTGTCCCACTTAGCGCCCTCTATCTTCTTTATCTCAGCCACTTGCCCAGCATCGTAAGGGAAATCTAGAACCAAGTGGTCGTCGCTTAGAGATAGGTGCATACTCACAGTCTAATAGTCTATTATTATCTCATGGAAGATAACGAAGAAATCGCCAAAACAATCTCTGAGATACAGAGGTTCGTGAAGGTAACAAACGACAGAATATTGCGCCTCGAAGAGAAGGTTGCAAAGCTTGTTGCGAGTTCGCCTAATGCTCAGTCCTTGCATAGATTAAAAGAAGTTGCCAATGAGAGTAGTTCTCTTGGTAAATCACTAGGCGAGATACAAGGCAAGAGTCTTGGTGGGCAAATGTCTGTCACCGACTACCCACATCGCCACCCTCAATCGGAGTGAGCCCCGGGTTGCGCTAACGACGTAACGGATGTATAATCATCACCATGGCATTACCACCTATGTATACCTGCGTCGTGTGCGGATACTCAGTAGACCCTAAGTCCAACCTTGTTGTGCGAAAGGCTATTGTATGGCTAAAGGGCAGCTCTCGAACTGTTGCTGAGGTAGTTGCTGAGGAATACCAATATCGTCATGTCATCTGCATGAAAAAGAGCGACTATATGCAAACGGAGACACTCTTTTGAGCCTTACACGTGTACAGATAAATGAATACCTCGAAAGCATTGGAGAAAGTACTCTACTTGCTGATGGTTTCGATGAAGCCCTTATCGGGTTCTCTCAACGAATAAACGAACCAATACTCGCTGTCTACAGCTACGAAAAGATGGTGCAGGTTCTCATGGACAACGACGACCTATCTTATGAAGACGCAGTTGAGTACATAGACTTTAATGTCGTTGGCGCTTGGGTTGGAGAACAAACTCCAGTTATCGTGATGCCAATAGAACCTCTTATCGCCTAGGGCAGCAAGAGCGCCTGATGGCTTGTGCAACTATCTTGCCCGGCCGCCGAGGCTTTTCTTTCTTTTTGTTTTCTTCCGGCTGCTCTTCACTCATGTATAAAGTTTAGCCGCCATCACTCCTGAGCCCCGTAGACATACTTACCCTCTCCCCGACTAGAGATGGTTATGACTACCGCCCTCACTACGTGAGGTTGGTGGCAATGAAGCAGCGTAAGACTACTCCTTGACTATTACACCCCCGTCGATGAGCACCATAAACACCATTACCCCGTCGATTAGACTCATCGACAGAAAAGAGCCCCCGTGATGGGGTTCACGGGGACTCTAGACTATATATCAAAGGCAGAACTGAACACCTTCCATATAGCGCAGCAGCATTGGCTCGCCCGTCAAGGTGTCAGTCCCCTCAATATGCACGGTACGCATACGCTTGTGATGCGTCACCTTGGTAATCGTCATTGTCGCGACGTTGTTGGTCGAATAAACCCCCGTGCTAATGACCATACCGACAGGCAAATCTGCCACCGCTATTTTGGTTATTTCACTCACTTTCACCCCCTCTCCCTTTCTCATATGAACATACTATCACTCTCCCCGACCTATCTCAAAGGTTATGCACAGGCTGTGGATAAAGTTGTGGATAAGTCTGCTTGTGGATAAAGCTGTGGATAACTCTGCGCTGCCGCGCGGGCTCTCGTGAGCCCCGTCCTGGGTTACTTGCGCCCTGCAACTAAACCAACGAGTAAGCCAATAGCGAACCCGACCAATGTGCCGTAAATGTAAAAGAGACCGTGCATAACAAAAAGGATAGCAGCACGGGGCTACAAACAAAATAAAAAGAAGGGTCTGGCTCCGAGAAAGGGGGAGGAGCCAGACCCTCACGGTAGGCGCAGAGGTGGAGAGGTGGGGTATCCACGTCGCGAGCCTTGCCGACTTGTTTATGACGTTAGCGCATAGTCATACTTTCCACGCACTAGTTCATGAAACTTTTTCCCAATGCTGTCCGCTGTGATGAGTTGCGCAAAGATGTGCGCCCCTACGCTGTCGTAGCGGTAAAGTTTGCCATTCACGAACGTCACCATGAGTGTGCCTTTGATGTTTGAGATGTTTGACCAGTACACGAACCGCACGGTACTTGACTCAACCATTGCGTGCAGAATAACTTTGTCGCCATTGTTCTCCGATGAGAGTGCTTTCACTTTGTTCATTACTTTCCCTTTCCCTAAGTTGATGTAATCATTCTACCGACCTCCCCGACCTATCTCAAAATAATCAGAACGAGTGAGAAGCTGAGCCCCGGTCGTGGTATCCTCAGCCCATGAACAATCAAGCAGCAGGAGTAGACACAGTTCACCTTTTCATGCGTGAGTGCATGGCGGGCGAGGGTCGCACGCTGCGAGTAGTTTCAGTATCTGCATGCGGGGCTATTTCAGAGACAGAAGTGGGCTTCACTACTGCTACCGCAGAGGTGACTTGCCCAGTCTGTCGCCGTGTCTTTATAGGTCAGGATTGAACCAGCCCCACGAGCCGTCTACGTTGATTACAACGTCTTCGGGTGGCAAGCAGTCCGTCAAGGGTACCGCAATGCTGTTCCAAGCCCACGTGAAGTTCGGCTTCAGAGAGACATCGCACATAGCCTTGCTTGCCCCTGTGTTGCTACTCATGAGCAGTACCGCAAGCGCAACGCCTAGCGCAGTCACTACGCCCCATACCGTGAGCCTGTAGTAAATGGGTGACCTTTGGTTGTTCATTATTTCTCCTTCTCTAGGTTTAGTTGTAAGTAGGGAGCCTGTCAGGTGCCAACCCCTCTACTCCGAGAGGCACCACCTGATTGTCATCAACCTTGTATGACCTTCAGTCCCTACTTACGAATATAACTATACCACCGACCCCGACCTATCTCAAATTAGAACGAGAACTCTGGCTCCTGATAGACAACGCCGTTTATTTGATACCCACCTTTTGAGGCGTTATATGCGTAATGAACGCCAAGTTTTTCAGCCCACTTGATTATCTCGGCGAGTTCTTTTTTGGTTACTTTTTCTATTCTTGCTGTTTTCTTTGTCATACCTTGATACTACCAAGTCCCCCGACCTATCTCAAAAAGGCTGCGGCTGAGCCCCGGTTGTTGTCCACAGGCTGTGTATAAAGTTGTGGATAAACACGGGGCTCCACATAACGTTATCCACAGGCTGGGGGAAACCTGTGGATAACCTCTCGGTCTACCCCCTCAAGATGTGGAGGGTAAACCCGTTTTCTGGCTCACAGAACGTGCCCTGTGGGTCTCGGTCGTTGTTCCAGTCAGTCGCCCAACCGTAGCCCCCGTCTTCCCACGTGACCTCGTAGAAACCCTCTCGGTCTGCTCGTTCCCGCAAGACCGGCTGTGCCTCGTCTGCCTCAATTCCGTAGGCTGTGATGACCGCCTCCAGAACCTTTTTGGCTTGGGCTTCCGTGACCTTGAGTGTCTTGACTGTTTTCATATTTCCCCTTTTCTCTTGTTGTACTATCACTATATCAGCGTCCCCGACCTGTCTCAAAATGTTCCACGTGGAACACTAGACCCTTTCGGAAAAACTCGGAACATTGAACTCTGCGAACTCCACGACCGACTCCATGAGAGTCTTGCAGGTCTTGAGGGTCTCGTAGAGGCTCGCCTCGTGCCAGCCCATCCCGTAGCGCCCCTCTCGGGTCTCAAGCGTGCCCATCATTTTCGCGATGGATTTGGTCATTTCCTCATTTGTCATTTCTTTTGTTGTTTTCATACTTACACTGTATCACGTTCCCCGACCTGTCTCAAAACGAACACATGTTCGGTCATCGGTTTTGAGCCCCGTAAGTTATCCACAGGCTGGGGATAACGCTGTGGATAACTCCGGGGCTCCGGCTACGAAGCAAAGAAAAGCCAGTCCCTCGCCCAACTCCCATACCGAGGGCGTCCCCCCCTTAGAGAGAGCCGTGTCGCACGAAGAGGACGGACTGCGTAGAAGAGGACGGACTGCGGTCCTAGGAACCGAGGAGCCTTATCTTAACGAGGAGCCTTATCTGTGGATTGACGGGATACATCTAAGTTGTACGAGAATTAGGCGACGAACTGGCTGGTCGTTCCGTTTTCTTATAAGTACATACTATCAGTGACCCCGACCTATCTCAAAAGAGAACGCTTGTTCGAGAGATGAGCCCCGTTATCTGTTAGTCGTACCTAACACATAAACGGGGCTTACACGAACACTTGTTCGTATTTGAGATAGGTCGGGGTGGTCGGTATAGTGTAGATATGAAAACAACTTCAGCACATAGACCACTATCCGAAATCGCACAAGAAATCACCAAAGATTGGGCTAAGCCTTATTTCGGTGCAGTGCCCTACCTTGACGCAATGCGCTCGCTGAACTCCATCAACGACGATTACTACGCAGACTCAGCGAAAACTATCGTCATCTACTTCTTGTCCAATGCGACAACGTGGCGTGGAGATACTGCTCGCCAAGTGAAAGCCGAGCTGAAAGCCTTGACCAAGTAATCGGTACGGCCTGATGGGGGCTAGTCCCCCATGAGGTCGTTGGCTATGAGCCCCGTTGTGTCCTTGACCCTCGTCGGGGCTCCGGAGTAAAAAAGTAAGGTACGCCTAACATTTGAGACAGGTCGGGTGCCTTGATATAGTGTATGCACGAACCTAGAGAAAGGGACCGAAATGGTAAACGAAAACCTACAGGCAGTCATTGACGGAACGAACACAGATGGGGGTGGCACAGTCCTTACGGGCGAGGCTATCTCTCATATGCGGGTGGTATCGCTCCTGACGGGTCTCGCCTTTGAGATAAACACGGGCATGAAGATGACTCGCTTCCCTCTGACCCGTGTGGCTGAGGACTACGGCGTGTTTGCCAAGACCAAGAAGAAGTGCCTGCGAGAGATGGTGGCGTGGTACGAGAGTTACTACGGCGTGCCTTTTCAGGCGGAGAGCGTGGCTAAGGCTCTCGGGAAATAGCCAAGTTATCCACAGGCTCTGTCCACAGGTTGTGGATAACCCTGTGGAAAACTTCCCATGAGCCCCGGGTGCCCGAGGGTTCGACGGGGCTCTTTCTACTTTCCGATTGTGTAAGCGTGTGAAAGCCACAGAAAGTTTCCGCAAATAGGGCAAGTGATGATTTGGGTGTAGGTAATCGGTGTCCCATCCTCGTGTTGCACGTAGGAAAGTGGCAACGGGTGAAAAGACCCGCAGTGCTTGTAGTAGGTAGGTTCCATACTTCTTACGAGAAACGTTCGGTGGGGAGTTGTAAACATAACTTGATATAGGAAGCGTGGTGTGGTACGGTTGCCATGTTCACCGCTCTGGTGGGCATTTTCAGAGGAAAGGGTCTGGAATGATTGATTATGACGGAATACAGTATGCAAGCGAGTGCGACCTAAATAACGCCCTAGCGGGTGTCGTTGAGAGCCTTGTGCAGGCTATGAAAGACGGGGAGATAGCCACTAGCAAGATTGCGTTTTCTTGGGCTATTTGTGACTACTGCGCGGGTAATGGTGGTCATTCTCGCCACTTAGGGGTCATCTCCTCAGAGCGCTGGGATGATTGGAGCGACGACTCTCGTGATGACTACGTGAGCGGTCGCTACGACACGTCGTGTGAGGCTTGTGGTGGCTCAGGTAAGGTTCGGGAGATTGACGAGGCTCAACTCACCCCCGAGGCTCTCGCCTGCCTCTACGGGATACGTGAGGATATCTACGAATGGGCTGCTGAGCGAGACGCTGAGCGTCGTTTGGGGTGTTAGTCGGCTAGAAGGGAGTAGGTGCGAAAGCACCGAAACCTCTGCAGAGCCCCGGTTCCCGCGCCGAGCGACGGGGCTTGGCACAACCGCCACCACTAGGGGGCGGTGGCGTTGCCCGCTAAGAGCAACGATTACCGATATCCACATAATAATGATGGCGACAACAAGAATACGGTAAATCATCAGGGCGATAATCCGTAAAAACGACTTCCCAAGCCGCTTGACCCTTGAAATCTGGCGATGGGAAATCCACCCAAGAACCATGATATGAACCGTCGTCTTCGTAATCTTCCATTTTTTTCCTCTCTCTTGAACTCCGGAACATCACTATATCGCCGCCCCCGACCTATCTCAAGCTACGCACAACGGTTGTGTGCCAAGCCCCGCCACGTGCGGGGAGCAGCCGGGGCTACACAGACGGCAATGTCTTCATAGGGTGGAGTTGGTGTTTACCTAAACGCCACGACTCACGCCAGCCATTTGGGTTAAATAGGTTTTCGTCCTTTTTTACCTCATGCCCGTACGCCCATCCAATGAAAAAGAACACGTTCCCCATGAGTTGCGCAAATATGTATCTCCGCTCAAGAGGGTCGTTGTCTCTAATGATTAGACCGCCACGTGGGTGACTCGTTGCTCTTATTTCGTTCTTTCCATCATCAGGAACTTGGTGAAACTCATTTATTGGGTTGTGCCATAACTTCTCATTTATGCGTGCCCATGCAAGTTCAGCACCAGCACCTACTCTTTCTTGGTCAAGTCTCTCATCCATAGAGCGTTTGTAAGTAGTGGCGTGGTTGAGTCCTTGTTTGCCTGACTCTGTTATGCGCAACCTCACGGCTTGCTCTACTTCAGCCCAATCGGTGTCTGTCATTGCGTATCTCATCTTATAAATATATAGCGATTACTCTCGCAACGCAACTAGCCCCGCCATGCGCACGGGCAAGCGGGGCCCTAGGCTTGGGCTAGCCCCCCTAAGGGGGCGTAGCTCCTGCGCTGAGCGACTAAAAGTCGTCCCAGCGTCCCTCGGCTTCGGCTTCGTCCATTCCCCCGAAAACATCGTCACGCAATTTGCAACGTGCCTTTACCGCTTTCACGGCTTGAGCTGGCGTGGCTGGCTTTTCGCCGTTCCACCCGAAGGTTGCGACCAGCTCGGCGTCCCCGAAGCAGTTCGATATTTCCGACTGGCGAAAAGTCTGCGGGTCGTTCCAAAGTGACATCGCCTTGATGGCTTGCACTACTTCTTCGTGTCGTGGGTGTGTGTTCATTTTTTGCCTTTCTCTCGCTCCGAATATTTACTATATCACCGCCCCCGACCTGTCTCAAGTTTTACTTGGCTGCGTGTCAAGCCCCGTGTGGCTCAGGGGCAGGCGGGGCTTTTATGAAGGGTTTGGGACTTTCGCCCCCCTCCTCAGGGTTAGCAGTCCCCAAATAGGGACGACTCTAGAGCCGAGTCCTCTGCTCCCCAGTACTCGGACTCCTCGTCACTTTTGGTTCTTTGTTGTCTTCAGTCATGTTCTAATTTTATCTGTTCTACATCTTTGCTATCGGAAGACCGACGAACAAGTTTCCAGCCACCATCGGCTGTTCCGTAGTAAGTTTCATACTCGCCATCGTCAAGTTCTTTCCAGCACCACGCCCACTGGCAACATGGCTTATCAAGAGTGCCGTCTTTTTCATCGGTGCGAGTCCAGTTATCAAGATGAATGTTGTTTGGATGGTTGCCTTCACCGACAGCCTCTCCGATGAGGGGAAACATGGTGAGAAACTTCACTACGCAGTCGTGGCACATGTTTAGCCAGCGAGATGGCTTTTTTCCGATGGCGACTTCTAAGTTGTCGTTAAACAGTCCGTAGCCCCCGAATAGGTCAATCGGTAGAGTCCAGCCACCATCTGGTGTCATCTCTTGTTGCGTTGCATCACATTCTGCACCGCATGTTTGGCAAGTGGCGGTCATTACAACTTCCACCAGAGTTCCTCGCTAGGGTCACGCTCTGCCCAGTAACGGTCATCTGCCGCATCTAGGGCAGGGCTACAGCAACCACAGCAAGGAGCGTCCTCACACGTAGTGCCCTCCGTCCAAACTCCGCCATTCCAACCCATAACATTCCTTTCTCTAGGTAACGGGTCAAGTCTACCGAGAAGCCTTATCTATCTCAAGCCAAAGCTGAAACCAAAAATCAGCAAAAAATCAAAAAAATCACAGAAGCCCCGAGTCAAGAACGCAGTAACGGGGCTCCCCATTTTTGGGCATAAAAAGAAGCTTTGGCGTGAGATAGGTCGGGGTCACTGATACGCTCGCCCTATGAAAAACAACACCATCACCCCTGCCCTGCCCGCCCTCGCCCCTGCCCCTGCGCCCATTACCGTGTGGGCGCTTTGGGTGCATTCTGGCGCTACTTGGCAACAAGAACACGTACACGTAGGGCGCTCGTCTGCCCGTGCAATGGCTCTCACGGCCGAGCGCATTTCTCGCTGGTTTGGCTCCGATGCCATCATTGTGGCTCTTCTTGTCTCTCCCACCTTTGAGGCTATTGCCGAGGCCGAGCGGGTTGGGTTAGCCTTGCTACAAGACTAAAGAGCGCCCAATGGATTAAGGAGCGAAAGCTTCTAATCTTTACGAGCCCCGTTGCACTTCAGCGCCAGTCGGGGCTCCGGCAAGGGGTAAAGGCTTTCGCCCCTATCCCCTTGAACGTCTGTTCGCTCCTACCCCCTCTCGCTAAAACTTGGAATGTCAAACTCATCGGTAAGTTCAGCCATTATTTGGCGAGACTCAATCTCAGCGAACTCCTCTACAACCTCCATGAGGATTTTGCAGGCTTTGAGAGCCTCGTAGAGGCTTGCCTCGTTCCAACTCATACCGACGCTCCATTCACGCATCTTAAGCGTGTAAAGCATTTTGGCGATGGATTTGGTCATTTCCTGATTGGTCATTTCTTTTGTTGTTTTCATACCTAAACTATATCACGTTCCCCGACCTATCTCAAAAGGACAAACGCCTGAGCCCCGTTATCCGTACACGACTAGCGGGGCTGTCAGTCGAAATGTGGCTGGGCTTCTCAATTCCCGACTTAGCCTAGCGAGACACACTAGGTACCAACATTTCACACTCCTATCTCTAGCCCTGCCTTGCGAGCCCCCGTGCGGAGTTTTGCCATTCCGCACTTGTCGCTCTTGCTCCTCCAACCCTCTGAGAAACCCTCTGAGACTTGCGTTAGGCGCCCGTCATGGACAACTGCCATGAGTGTTGAGTAGTGATAGATGTAGAGAGAGTCACCAACCCTCACACTGCGCCATGATGACGCCTTACCCTCAAGGGTGACTAAGTCGCTGATACTGGTGGGTCGCTTTTTTGTTGTTGTCATGCTTCAACTATACCAACGACCCCGACCCATCTCAAACCGAGGTGTCAAGTAGCTGCTGAGCCCCGCTTTGCGCTGCCCCATCGGGGCTCAAGAAAAGGGGGAGTGGTAGCCCACCCACTCCCGAGAGAGTAGGCGGGCTATCTCCTATAATGACGGTGGCGGATGACCTGCCCCCTAACAGCCCGCTAAACGCTCGTAGTAACTCGCTGAGGCAGACTCGTAAGCGTCCTCCCTGTAGTTCCTGATGTACTCCTGAACAGCCTCGGGGAGGCTCTCCTCGTCCATCTCCTGAACCTTGCCAGTACCGCTACAAGCGGTGCAGGAGCGGTCATAGAAGCCAGACATATAATCATCTCGCTTGTCGTCGTCCCACTCATTCCAAGAGTCCTGAGTGATGACTCCAAGGTGAAGAGAGTTTCTACCCTCACCACGACAATCGGAGCAGATAACCCACTCGTAGCGGATATCGCAAGTAGGGATACGCTCATCTTGCATAGCGTCCATAAGGCTAGAGATGAGACGTGACTCGCTCTCATTTATCTGAGAGGTTTTCGCAAACCTCAAACCGTCGTAATCAATCATGGATAATAACCTTTCTTTCTAAGAAAAGTTATTATACAAATATAAAAGTTATTATACAAATATAATTGGTTAATCATACGGCGCAGGCAGATGGAAGCCCCGTCAGCTGTGGGGGCGGTGCGGGGCTCGAATAAAGGCTCTCCCTAAGCCCATTTCGCTACTTGTTCTCGTTTTTTGCGGTATCAACTGAGCGTAGCGAGGGCGATAGTCCCATCGGGGCTCACAGCCAAACACCCCCACCCGATAGGGCAGGGGGCTTGTTGGGGGTCGTGTTCTAGTATGCGCTAACTTTATTCAGTAGGCGCACTAGCGTCGTGTCGGTGGTCATGTCTAAGCCTGCAAGCAATGACAGCGTGTCTGCCTCAAACTTAGTAAATGACTTCGCACCGAACCGCGCAACCGCTTCACTATGAAAACACACGCTAGGGTAGTTCTCACGGTCGTAGAGTGTGAACATGGTTACCGACCACCCCTCTTTGGGTTGCCATAAGACACGGCGGATGGTTGCCTCATAGCGCTTACGCTTGGGGTCGTGGCTTAGTTCTAGTTCTATTTGTTCGCCCCATGGGGCTGAGCCATTATCTACGATTATGTCAATAATGGGACTCTGCCAGATGAACTCTACTCGGCGGTCTTTTTGCTTACGGGTTGCACTTACTATGGGATTAGTTGTTGTTTCCATACCCTTAACCTATCACTACCCCCGACCTATCTCAAACCGAGAGAGCAGTCGAGCCCCGCCTTGCGCTGCCCGTCCTCGGGGCTCGCCAAGAAAATGAGGTGGCTAGTCTCGGATTACTTCTACCAAGTCGTACGCCTCAGCGTGCACCAACGCCTCGCCTGCCCGACGATTACCGACGGGCTTGACAAACAACGCCACCACGTCGCCCGTGAGTACCTTGCCCGTGACCGTGTAAGCCCTGCCCGATATGCGCACGACGTCGCCCTGAAGGACTTCTAGAATTTCTATCTCCTGAGTAATCATATTGTAATTATACCGAGTCCCCCGACCTATCTCAAAAGATTTTGCGGCGGAGCCCCGGTACACCCCATCGCGCCGGGGCTCTGGGGGTAGTAGGGCTTGCGCCCCCTACCACCCGTTCCAGGGTTCGGTTTTATTGCCGACTCAGCCATTCCACGTACCTGTCAATCACAGCCTGAGCCTCTCGCTTGAGCCCGTAAGCGTCGCTCAGTTCGTGATGGTCAGCACGCTTACCTGTCTCCGTATCGACGATGACCCACTCAACGCGGGGAGCCTGTGGCTTTTCGCACACCCATTCGTAACCCCTACGCACTCTCCACTTGCGATGAAGAGTCTCACAGAGCGGGTGCTCGCAATCGCTGTAAGGCATGTACTCCTGCTTTTCTGGCACGAACCGTGGATTTCCCATGGTGACTCCCTTTCCTCTTGGTTGATACATACACTATACCAAGTACCCCGACCTATCTCAAATGTTCCACGTGGAACATTGCGGTACCGGAGCCCCGTTGGTGCCAGCCCGTGCGGGGCTTGCAAAAAAATGAAAAAACCGACGTCCCCGTCCCAACTCGGGGGGTGAGTCGGGACGGGGGTCGGGGGGGGTGGGGCTAAAAACTTTGACGGTGGCGGAAGAGACTTTCACTCATCGTCGTAGGGAGTGTTATCGGGGTGGGCAAATATCTGCCACGCCTGCGCTACGCCTATCGGAATAAGACCTAGACTCACGATAACCAACACGGTAGCGATGACTGCGGATATCTCAGGCATTTCTTTCCCTCGCTATTTCTTGCGCAAGCGCCATGCGGATTGAGTCTGAACATTCTTCCAAGTCGTCCCAATCGTCCTCGGTAAAGTTTTCTATGTTGAGAATGACGATTTGACCATCATGGGCAGAACCGTAGGTTCCGTCGTGGGTGAAATACGCTTTCATCACGCCTCGCAATCGTGACCGTATGCGGCCTCTTGTGGGTCGGTGAATGTTTGGTCACACTCAGGGCAGGTGAAGAACCATTGACGTTGCTTGACTACGGGCAACTGTAGGATTTCTTCAACGATGGTCTTGAACACTTCGGGGTACTTTGTTGTTTTCATGTAACCATTGTATCGGGTTCCCCGACCTATCTCAAACCGAACAGATGTTCGTGCGTAGCTGGCAAGCCCCGGTATGCCGTGTTGTGCAACGGGGCTCCTAGCTTCCTTTCAGTCGTAACGGCTGTTCATACCGTCTAGGTGACACTCCACCGACTTTTCATAGTCTGCGGTCTGTTCCCATTCTTCCTCTGTGCCTTCGTTGCCCTCTTCCAGCCATTCTGCATAGTGTTCGCTATACGAGTCCGAGTCTCTGAAGTCCTCTTCAGCACGTTCCCATTCCTCTTGCGCCCTGCACTCTTCTTGGTATGGTTCCTGTAGCCATTCGTCGTAGTCCATATTGTCCTCTCCTTCTTGTTGTTGTATCTTTATACTATCAGCGTCCCCGAACTATCTCAAACTCAAGGCTCAATAAACCAGCTGAGCCCCGAGAAACGGCACGGAGCGCCGGGGCTCGCATGCTGGTGCTACCACACTAGGTGGTCACTGCACCTATCGCAAGCGTGGTCGCTAGTATCGTCACTTAGGTGTATCCCACTACGTCCCAAGCCTTGACGCTCATTAGTAAAGCCCCCATTCTTCACGTTGTTCTTCTGTCACGGCCCGCAACACTGAGCTACTGCCACACGGCGCGTCATGGTGGCTCAGTGAGTATTCAATTCTGTCACTGAATACCGTGTAGCGCATAGTCCAGTCACTACGTACCGTCATGCCTTCTAGAAGTCCTGAGACGGTGTTGGCGTGAAATAATCCCGATGCTTGCCTATTCCATAACTGCAAGTTCTCAACGCTCCACCAATTAGTGTCGTTGTTGTCTCGGAGTTCTTCAGTGACCATAACGAAGTCTTCTAGGTCGTATTCCCAACAGTCCCCAAAACACTCACCTGCAGGCTCATCGGTATATTCTCCGCTGTCGCTGTCATAAACGGAGCAGGTGCAGTTGTTGGTAATTGTGCCAGTGCTAATTTGAGTTTTTTGTGTTGTTTTCATATCTCTAATCTATCAGTATCCCCGACCTATCTCAAAACCGCTTCGAGCTGAGCCCCGTAGACCTTCTGTGCATAACGGGGCTACTAGTTCCATAGGTGGGTGGGGGTCTGTGTCGCCCCACCCACCCCTAGCGACGTGCTACCTATTTCTAGGCGCTTGCGTCACTCTAGGCTTTATTCGCACAATGGCACTCTAGGTTGCCTTGCTCGTTTAGGTCGTCCTCGTCCCAATAGACGCAAACTGTTTTGCAGTCGGGACAAGTCGCCACTAATGAGTTGGTGAAATGTGCTCTAGATAAAGTCATCACGGGCATTTTATTTGCCCTCGTTGTGCAGGTCTTTGCGACGGGCTACCCGTGTCTCGTCCACAATGTAACGTGCGCTATCGTCGCCCTCAGGGAGTCCGAGAGCGATACGGGCAGAATGAATGAACGTGGCGTAGCCGTGTCCGTAGGCGTAGGGCACAATAAAGTCGTTCCCGTTTGGCTCAACCACTCTCATGGAGTAGTAGGTATTACCACCGTTCTTGTCAAACCAAGTACGGACGATGAGTGTGTAGTTTGTTTTGGTTGCTGTTTTCATATAAGTAATCATATCGGATACCCCGACCTATCTCAAAAAGATTGCGCGCTGAGCCCCGGTGCGTCTCCGCGCTCGACGGGGCTCCCCGACGGATTGCGGGGGATTTCTCCCCCACGCTCCTAGTCGTTGATTAGACCCATGTACTCAGCATCTTCCATGCCCGACATAATTCCGTCTACGTCATCCCCCATGATATCCATGAGTACTGACATCATTGCAGTACGAGAGTTTGTCACTTTGTGGCATGAAGTGATATTCCACGTCTTAAACGCTTCACCACACCCACTCGTTCTAAATGCTCGTGATACTTCACTGTAGGTAGAGCCATTCTCTTCGGCATACTCGTGAAGAGTATCGTTCTCCCAAGGCTCACCACACATAGGGCAATATATGTCCATTGCTGTACTTCCTCTCTCTGTTAATAAGCACATGAGTATCATATCGAATACCCCGACCTATCTCAAAAGTTGGCAGCGGTGAGCCCCGGGTGCCGTAGGTGGGCAACGGGGCTAGCTAGAAAATAAAGAGTGGTGGCTACCCCTACGATAGTCACCACTCAGTTCTTATATTAGTCGCACTCCCCGTAATCGCTTACGTCGCCACAATGGGGGCACTCTATGTTGAAGGCGTACCATTGGTACTCTCCCTCGTCTCCACCGACCATCTGTGCACCGCTAGGGGCGAGGTCAAAACCTTCCCCACAAGATAAGCACTCTACTTCCTCGTCACCGTTGGGGTCTATCTCCTCAACGCTCACGTCGTCAAAGTATCTCAGGTCTGTACCTGATGGATAATAACCGCTCATATTTTTCCTCTCTCTAAGTGGTACTTACATACTATCAACTGCCCCGACCTATCTCAAACTTCAAAACCAGGAGCCCCGTTACTCGCAGCAGTACAACGGGGCTACTAACCGATTAGTCACCGCCCGTGAGCGGTGACCTTTCAGTTTCTAGTTTGCGGTCATTGGTAGGTCAAAGCCCATCTCTTGCCGCATTTCCTCAAGCATGGAGTGGAGTGTCTCATCTTTGGCTAGAGCCTCTGCTCGTTCACGGAACTTGTCCATGAAAAAGAACTGCGGTGCGTCGTAGTCTGCACCGTCATAGACCCCTTCAGATGATTTGTTACCGACGAAAATAACATCTCCGACAATCAACCGACTAGCAAGAACGGAACCGATACCGTTCACGGGGAAGCCCAACAGGAGACCCTCGTCGTGAACGTACATAGTCCAGTTTTCATCGCTGACTGCGTCAATGTTTCCACCGACTGCGTCACGGATAGTTAAATAAGCGTTGTCCTCAGGAAGGACTACAACCTCAACCTCTCCGCCTGTAGTTACTCTTATTGCTTTTGACATCTCTGCCCTTTCTCTTGGTTACGACTTAATACTACCAACCACCCCGACCTATCTCAAACCGACAGCCTTAGGAGCCCCGCGCCGTGCTCCGTGCTACGGGGCTCGCCAAAAACAAAAACAAGTGAAGTGGGTTTGCCCCCACCCTGAGAAAGGGGGGAGGGTGGGGGCAAAAACTTTGACGGTGGCGGAAGAGACTCAGTACCAGCAGTCAAGACCTTCCGTGTTCTTGGCTGACCAGCGGAGATACCACATCGCATAGAAAAGGGGCTCAGTAATCGGCTCACCCTCTACCTCCATGTCGTCTCCTGCTGAGAGTGCGTCATTTATTGCGTCTGCCAGTATCAAACATTCGTGAGGAGACTTGTGGCGACCGTCGCCCAATGCGCCATAGAACGAGAGTCCTGATGGTTCGTCATAGATTTCCAGTTCCTCTAGCAAGTAGTTGCCGTACTTCCCCCGATACCAGCAGTCCGTTCCGAACATACCGTAAACAGACCCACCGGTCAGACCCGACTGCTCGTAGTCATTCTTGTAGGGGCAACCGCCATTCTCTTGCGTTGCTTCACAGTCAATAGAGGTCATAACAGACCCGTCCTCGTTGAGAAGGTCGTTTCCGTCCTTGTCCTTGCGAGTGATGGTGATGGCAGTCTCCTGCTTCCTGCAAGGGTACTCGTGTGGAATATTGTCCAAGCCCATTGGGTTCCTTTCGTTTGGCTTGAATACAATCTATCAAGTTCCCTGACCTATCTCAAAAACTGTGCGAGCTGAGCCCCGTGTTGCCTATGTCAGCAACGGGGCTCCCCAAAAAATAAAAGGTTGTGGGGTGAGCCTTTTTGCGACTTGCTCAGGTCGTTTCTCAGTTAGTCAGGGACACTTCCCTGTCAGAGATACTGGGCGACACCCTTGTAGGTGTTTGTGCCGACGAACTCATCGTCTGTCATCTTGAGAATGGAAATCGCATTAGAGATTTCCTCAATCTGATTAGCGTGGTAATGCCCGATGTGTTCAGGTGCTTCGGGCAGTTTTACGCTTGGCGAGAGGTTGAAAGTAAGGGTTACTTCTTTCAGTTCGTCTCTCCAAGCGTCTCTCACACTTGATGACTTGAGAGTGAGTTTGTTTGTGCCAACAAGTTTCACAAGAGACTTCTCAAAGGCTTCGTGTTCCTTTTCGTAGGCTTCTCTTGCCTTCTTGTAATCTGCGACTTCTTTCTGTCGCTTCGCAAGAGCACCCTCTAGTGCTGTGATGAGTTTGGCTGTACTTACTTTTACGTTCATTGACTTGGCTGTCATGTCCTTGCCTTTCTTAGTAGTTGATTAGGACAGTTACAATCTACCAACTACCCCGACCTATCTCAAAAACCACCAATCCTCTTATGGCCGAGCCCCGTTGTGTAGTCTTGCTCAATGCGTGATGAACTTGCCGAAAAGAGAAGCCGGGGCTTCGCTCTACGTCAAGAGGCTTTGGCTGTTCTGCTCTGCGAGACTTGGCACAAGATAGACAACGTGAACGCCAGTCTTAGACGCTCACGCCTGCGAGTGGTGGGGCGAGCAATGCCCACCCCACCGACTTCATCAGACTGCGACTGAGACTTCCTCTGCAATGTCTGTCACGACAATGCGAGTATAAGCAGTTGGATTGACTACTGCTTCCTCAATCTCAGCAGAAATGTCGCCTGCCTTCATGGCTTTGTCAAACGCCTTTGGCTCTACAGCAGTCTTTGTGACTGCCTCAAACGTGGTAGCGGTGACGAGTCCCTTCAGTTTCTCCACTAGGAAGTTACGACGGACTGCCGTAATCAGAGCGACTTTCTTGCCGTCAATAGTAACTTCGCTAACTCCTGCTTCTGCTACTGCTTCCGTCAAGAGTTCCTTAGCGACTGCAACGGCTTTTTCAGCAGACGACAACGCTTCTAGAGCGGCGACGTACTGCTTCCCTGCGGTGGAAAGTGCTTTGGTCATATGTGTTCACCCCCTTCGGTGACTTAGTAGGAATACTTACACTCTCATACTATCAAGTTCCCCGACCTATCTCAAATCTAGCCGTTTGTGAGCCCCGTTTCTCGCTTTGGGCAAACGGGGCTCTCAATGTAAAAGGCTGTGTCGTACTGGGAAACAACAACGAAACCAGTACGGCACAGCCCCTTGACTGAGTCGCCCCTCTCAGGTGAGAAAGGAAAAGAACCTTAAGATGGCGCCTCAGACTTCCTGTCAATGTGTTCAGCACGTGTGGCTGAGGTGGCATTGACAGCGTCTAGAAAGGCAATTTTGTTTTCAAAGTACAACTCAAGCCTAATTGACGGAATAATTTCTTCGCCAGTTTTTGCTGTTGTTGCAATTTGCAAAATGCCGTAGTCGCCTTCTTCACTCCAAAATGCTCGTGTCTCAAGTTTCTGAGTACGGAACTGCGTGAGTGAAGTTGGTGAGTATTGGATAGATGACATACATTCCCTTTCATTAGTAGTTACGATATGAATACTATCATCTTCCCCGACCTGTCTCAAAACTACCGCAACCAGAGCCCCGCCGTGCAGGGCAGGTCATCGGGGCTCTCCGTTTGACTTCTGATAAATCTATCCAAAAAAGAGAGTTATCCACAGGCTGTGGAAAAGTGGGGATAACTTTCATTGACGGTGGCGGAAGAACTTTGAGATAGGTCGGGGGACGTGGTAGTATTAGTGATGTTCCAATCAACCAACCAAGAAAGGGAACATTATGACAATGATGGATATAGCGGAGAAAGTAGAGAACGTTTTTCACGTTGCTCTCGGTGCTAAAGATGAATACAAGGCATTTCATCTTGACACGGCGATGCTCGTCGGTATCAAAACCGAAGGAGACGAAGTCGTAGATATCAACGCAGAGGTAGCGTCACATAGTGACATTTATGACCTCTTGGCAGACTCGGACAACGCACGAAAGGTGCAGGGCTACGACTCGGTAGGTCTTGTGACTTGTGGCTGGGCGGCGCCACTACCCGTTGATTACGACGGAGAGAGTGAACTAGACACATCACCAAGCAAGCACCCTGAAAAGCGTCGTGTGCGCTTGATGGTCTGCGCCAGTCTCTCGGGGGAAATGGCAAGCGTTATTCGCTTTATGGATGACCAAGACAACCCAATCAGCGACAACGGTGAGGCGACTGGTGACCTAGCCAATGCACTACTGAACTTCATTCAGAGAGCAAACGCTAGCAAGAACTAGCCCGACAGGGGTGGGGTGCTTCCCGAAAGGGACACCTCACCCCGCTTGTTTTTTATGAGCCCCGGTTGTCCCCAACTGCTGTCGGGGCTCGTGCGGGCGCACATCTACCCGCTTTTGAGATAGGTCGGGGTAGGTGATAGTATGAACCTGTAACTACTACGAAAGGAAGATATGAAAGTATTAGAAGTGAGTTCAGCGAAAGGCGGAGTCGGAACAACCACCGTCGCCTGCTCTCTCGCACTGGCACTGGCAAAGAAAGCGCCTGAGCGAGTACTGCTCTTGGATTTGTCAAAAAATGACGATTGCACAGCAGTGCTTGGTCTGGGAACTAATAGTCTCCGTGAGAATGAATGTTACGGAATGACTATTCAGGGTCTTACTCGCCAGCAGATGAAAGACACAGTGAGTGTTGGTGATTACGATTTTGTAGTCATTGACGCAGGACAAGAAATAACCAATGAATATGCGTTTGGCACTCCTGACCTACGTGTTCAGGTTGTCCGTAATGAATATATGTCTCTCCGAGCAGAAACACTTGCAGGGCGAGGTTATTTGGCGTGTGTCCTGTTGTTCCAAAAAGACAACGCACTTACCGTCTCAGACGTTCAGGCGGTTTTGCGGAACGTTCCGACGGTCTTTGAGGTGAGTCCCAAGGTGTCACGCTCCATTGACGCAGGGCTTCTTGCGAGCCGAGAGGAATTGTGGAGCGAGTGGACAGACTCAATCATTCAGACTCACTTCTCCGAGGTGATGAACTAAAAAACCTAGGCGGTGGGGTGCTTCCTGAAAAGGACACCTCACCGCTTTTGTTTCTTACAAGCCCCGACTGCCTCTGCTCCTACCGGGGCTTGCGCGGGAGCGAGTGGGCTCACTTTTGAGATAGGTCGGGGAAGTTGCTATATTGAATGCATAACTACTAACGAAAGGGAATACATGACAGCAACAGAAATCCTTGGATACGTTCCAAAGTTCTACCAAAACGAGGCGATAGAAATCCGCTTCCACAGCATCAGGGCTAAGGACAAGTATCAACTAGCCGTGTCGGTGTCTCAGTCAGGCAGGCTGAACTACTCGCTTCACAGGGTTCCAAATGGTTCTTTTACTGAGTGCATGACAAAACTCTCAGGGCGTGAAAACGCAACCTGCCACCTTCCCATGAAGGCTTACGAAATGTGGCAAGAAGATGTCATTCAGTGGCTCTCATCGCTGGGCAATGCCAATGGCTCTTTCTACAAGATTGACGAGGTTCTCTAATGAGCACTAGAAGCATTATCGCAAAACAATATGGCGACTCCTGGAAAGGGCGCTATGCCCATTGGGATGGATACCCTGCGCATCAAGGTAAGAGCATTTGGGAAATCGTGCAGCGTGACGGCTATGAAAAGGCTGTGAAAACATTTGTAGATGACCATTTTTATTGGTCTAGCGTAAAACCGTGGCAACAAAATGAAGAGCCCGAAGAGTCTCGCTGGGTTGTTGTAGAGGGCTACGGCATTGCTGGCAATGAAGAGCAGGGCTCACCTGATGAGTGGTACACGCCTGAGAACTATAAAGACTCGTGGTGTGATTTCCTCTACGTCATCAGTGAAGGTGGTCTACTTGTGGTCCGTCTCTATGACGACGTTCATCACTTCTTTAGGTGGACAGATGAAGAGCCAAACTGGGTGGAAGTGCAAGACACGCCATCACAAGAGAAAGAGGTGCTGGCATGATGGCTATCAAGTACTTCTCCGAACTCAAAGGCAAGACCATTGCAGACGTGGTGAACCTAGGAAAAGCAGACATAGAAGATGCCTACTGGCACTGCATCCCCGAAGAGACAGTGCTCATCAGGTTCACCGATGGTACTGGTGCCATCATCTTGGCAGATGCTGAGGGCAATGGACCGGGGTGGCTCGAAGTTGTGGAGTTGGTTGTTTAGCAACCTTCTTCATTAAGAGCCCCGCGCAAGGCGGGGATGGTGCGGGGCTCCAGCTGCTGCGCATTGCAAAAAAACGATTTTTCTGAAGGGGGGCAATGTAACACCCCTTCGCTAGGGGGCTGGAAACAGTTTTCCTCTTTACGGTGGTGGAAGACCCTTTTGAGATAGGTCGGGGAAAGTGATAGATTGTAGATACCTACTAAAGAAAGGGGCGTTATGCCTAATTGGTGCAATACGAGAATGACAATCACTGGTTCCAAAGAAGAGTGCGAGCGTTTTGTCGCTGGCGTTCGCCACGAGGAAGTAGAAGAAAAGACCTACGACTGGACAACTACTCCAGCCACGGAGACTGGAACAAAGATGGTCACACATCTTTCTATTTTCAAAGGATATCTTCCTTGCCCACAAGAACTCTACGAAGTCAAATCTCCAGTGCGTGAGGAGCAGACTGAACTTGCCCAGCAGATGATGGACAAGTATGGAGTAAGCAACTGGTACGACTGGGAGCATGAAAACTGGGGCGTCAAGTGGGGAGACTGCCACACTTGTCTCCTTGACGAAAGCGAACTTCCTGATGGCTCCTACGAGGTGAACTATCATTTTGATACTCCTTGGGGAACTGCTGATGACGCATTTCTCAAAATCTCCGCAATGTTCCCGACTTTGCGCTTTGACTTCTCCCACGACGAAGAGGCTGGCTTCTTTCAGGGCTCTCAAGTCATGAAGAACGGAGAACTTGTCTATGAGCGTTACTTCGCTCCCTGTGAGTACAAGGTAGAGGCTCCCGACTGGGACTCGCCTAAGTACGACGATTGGAGCAAAGCCTACGACGAATGGCGAGAAGCAGAGCAGTTCAAGATTGACTGCGAAGTAGATAAGGTGGTTTGCTGATGAGCGCATATTGGGTTGAGACCATTACCGAACTCAGGTTCCCTGAGGAAATCAAAGCGAAGTGTGAGTTCTCTTTGACTCACTGGAAGTACGACCACTTCTGGGTTGATGATGACAGCACTCTCCCTGCGAACTGGAATGAACTTTCCGACGACGACAAGTACGACTTCCTGAATAACAATGGGTACTGGGACAGTGGCGCATTTGACATCTCTGACAAACAACAGAAGTGGCTGGATGAGCATGACGAGTTTGCTGGGATGCACGACGAGGTTGTCATAAAACTAGATACTCGGGAAAGAGAATAAAAACGCAAAGGCGTTTTGAGACAGGTCGGGGACGTTGATAGAATGCAATTACCTACTAAAGAAAGATGAAGCATGAAAAAATTTATGGTTCGAGTTACCGAAAGCATTAACCACGATTACCTCGTAGAAGCCGAGAACGAAGATGAAGCAGTAGAGGCTTATTATCGTCTTTCCGCTGAAGAGTTGAAGACTAAGGACCTTGATGGTGAGAGCCATTGGGATAAGCCTTGGGACGTAGCAGAAGACGGGGAGTTGTAATGATAATTTTTCAATCAACACCAACGTACGAGGAGTGGTGTGAAGAAAACGGCATAGACTCTAGCGAAGACGAAAACTACAATGCATACTGCGAATGGAAGGCAAACTCATGACAAATATGGATGAATTGACAATTGACGAGCATAATCAAATACGCTTACTTCAAAAAGAAAAGCAACTTGAATTTGCTACAAATTTACTAAATCACCTAATGGAAGACTTCGTTGAATTAGAGGAAATGGACCCGCTGGACTTGCTAGACGCTCTAGGTTGCCAGGGTCTTTCTCTAACTATTGGTAGCGACGCTTCTGATACCTATATAAACCTGTTGTCAAAGGCGGAGGCGTAATGCCTCTCAATCTAAAAGAGACCACGGAAGACTGGCTTGTTTGCCAGTGTGGCAACATTCCCAACGTAGACGGGTTCTATACCTGCCTAGAGGATGGACGACCAGTAGAGCCCGATGTTGATGGACCGTGGGAGGGCTCTTTGTACGTCTGTGCGAGTTGCTTTTCTATCTACAACATCTATACATACGAGGAAATCGGCAAAGCCTCTGACATCGCTATTCAGGTGTTGAGTATGGGGTTATTTTAATGAAAGTTAAAGATGTAATTAAAGTTCTTCAAGAACGACTAGACCCTGAAGACGACATCATCATTGACTGGTGGGACAAAGAATGCTTTGCTCGCGTATGGGAGATGGACGACCACTTGACGGATGACTATCCGCCTAAAGACGTGTGGGCAAAGGTCGTGGCTGAATGGGAAGAATGGTCCGCAAAGGGCAACAACGCTATTACTGATGAAGTATGGGAATGGGTTAATGATGCCCTACTTGAATACATCCCAAACAACTAAAGGACAGCAATGACAACCAACAGCGAACTACTGGACATCTCTGAGATTCTCTACGAGAACTACTACACGTTGGGCGTCACTGGAGCAGATGCGATTGTAAATATCTACGATGAGATTGACGCTGGTCATTTCGCTGACCAAATAGTGGAGTGGGGCATCACCATTCACGACCTATATATGGCAGTAGCGATGATGCGCAAGCGGCTCACACGTGAAGGCATGTTGCCAATCTTTAGATATTAGATTTGCAACATTAGAGCCCCGCCGCAGCGGGGTGGGGCCGGGGCTCGCAAGCTGCGAAAGTAATCCTTCAATTAATTGCTAACGCAAAATATTTGCTCCAGGAATTTTTGGGGCGGGATATTAGTTTTCACCTTTACGGTGGTGGAAGAGAATTTGAGACAGGTCGGGGGAGGTGATAGAGTGATGGTCTAATACTGATGCGACGATTGCTACGATACATGGTGCACGAAATACAACATTCAACCAATGGACTAAGGAAACATAAATGCCGAGCACAAAGCTTTCACTTGAATCTCTTGAGATTGAGTTAAAAGAAAAATGGGAAACTGCTTCAAAATTATATGGCGATAAGTTTTCCATCCCTAAAGAAGAGAGGTTCAAATTGGGCGAGCACGAACGTGCTTTACATGTTCTTCTCGTGTGGAAAAGAGAAGGTGAGAAGGGAAACCCTGCTCGCACCCTAAGGACGTATGGCATCAATGAATCAACGACGGCGGAAGTCCTTGCTGACTGGTGCGATATGGCCATTACTGAAGAAGAAGTTGCTGACATCAAGGTTGAGAAAAGAGCAGATAAATATGACTCTTTTATTGACTGGACAAAAGATAAGCTTTTTGAGCAATACACAACAGAAGCCCTAGTTGAAGTGGCTGGATTCTCCTACCCAACTGTTCTCAAGTTCATCCAGGACTCTCCGTACTTCCGAAAAGTGAAGAAAGGTCTATGGGAAATCAGAGACCCCAAGGCTGACAGGGAATCCGGGAAGTAGTTTTGAGACAGGTCGGGGAGCCTGATATATTAAAAGTGTTACTAACCAACCAAGCCCATGAAAGGGGCAAAAACAATGAATACATCTATCCAAACATCAACCAACCAAAACCTTCCTGAGTGCTGGCAAGCGCTTGACGAATGTCTGACTAACGGTATCGACCGTGTAATCCTTTATGGTCCGTCAGGTATCGGCAAAACTTATGCTGGTCTCTCAATGGGTAATGTTCAGGCTGGCGCATTTCGTCTCGTCTGCACAGAAGACATGACCAACGCTGACGTCACTGGAGCATTCATGCCCAATGGCAGTGGCACGTTTACTTGGAACTATGGCTCTGCTGTCAAAGCATGGGAAGGCAACGGCATCACTGGTGGTCGTCTCATCGTTGACGAAGTAGACAAGGCTGGTGGCGACGTTTTCGCTACCCTCCTCTCAATGCTTGACTCTCCTGAGTCCGCATCGTGGGAGAACCCTGAGAACGGTCGTGTGCATCGCCCACGTGAAGGCTTTTCAGCAATCATGACTACCAACATTGAGAACATGAACGAACTTCCAACAGCGTTGGCAGACCGTTTCCCGATTCGTATCCGCATCAACGCTCCGCACCCTGACGCTCTTCTCCGCTTGTCTCCTGACTTGCGCAAGTACGCAGTGCGCATGGCTGACGCTGGCGAACGTCGTATCTCATTGCGAGCATTCATGGCGTTTGACAAACTGCGCAAGTCGCTTGGAGACGAACGCTCTGCTGTTCTCACGTTCGGCTCACGTGCTGAATCTATCATTGATGCAATCGCAGTAGACAGGGTTTCATAATGACTGCTGTGATGGTTGAACCTGAAATGCTTGGTCGTAAAGACACTGAGCATGGTCGCTGGACAGTAGACACTTGCAACCCACGTCGTGGGGAGCCATACACAAACCTCATCGGCAGAGAGATGAAGATTCCTGCGCATGACACCGCTCTCGCACGTTGTGTACGTGCCCATGAGATGATGCATGCAAAGGTGTCTCCTGCTGGAGAGTGGACTGCATGGATAGACCGCAAGTTTGCAACTAGGGAATCAATGACTGTAGTTGAAGAACTACGTGTAAACTTCCTCTGTCAAAAGGCTGGCTTTGACGTCAAAGGCAATCTCTCCGATGGGGGAGAAACTGCCGATGGTGAGCGAGTCAGTGCAACCAAAGATTGGGCAGGCGCAGTGCGCATGGCGTTTGCAACTGCTGGCACTGCATCAAACAAAGCGTTTCTAAATGGTGTACGTCGCCACAATCGCCAGTGGGGAGAAATCCTTAATGACATTTCCAAGCGAGCAGTGAAAGAGATGACCAAGGCGTTCAAGACTCACACACTTGCATCAACAGATGTAGATGCTGGTAGTGGTCTTGCTCCATACGGATTCTCTCACACTGAACGCATCGCTGAGTGGGTAGACCGTTTGTGCGCAACTGTTCCTGAAGAAGAAGAACCCGAAGGTGCAAGTGCAAGCGACGAAGGTCAAGAAGGCGAAGGCGAAGCAAAAGAAGTCAGCAAGCAAAAGCATGGCGGTGCTCACTCCAATAAAGGTGCTCACTCCAAGATTGGCAGTGCGACTGGCAAGCCTTACCCAAAGATAACTGCGACTGATGCGTCACGTGGCTTGGCTACTTGGGGGAAACTCGTCATTGAGCGTTGCGCAATGCCAAAGCACACCAAAGGAAGCATTGGCAAGAAGCGCACTGCATCAAACGTCGGACGTTCACCACGTCGTATTCATCGACTTCTCACCGACCCTGAAAAGAGAATCTTTGACAAGGTCACAAGAGGAAGTGGTGGCGTCGTAGTCATCGACGGTTCAGGCTCTATGTCTTTCACTCATGAGCAGATTCGTCAGATGGTTGAGAATGCACCGGGAGCAACTGTGGCTGTCTATACAGACAAAGACCACGGAGCAGGCGCACCCAACATGTGGATTGTCGCAGACAAGGGCAAGATGGTGAGTGAACTTCCTGACTTTGGTCAAGGAAATGGTGTTGACTTCCCTGCTCTTGAATGGGCTGTAGAGAATCGTCAACGCTCATCGTCTCCCATCATTTGGGTGACAGATGGTGGAGTGTGCCCAATCAGTGGTGGCTACACAGATACGCTTGCAATGCAGTGCATCAACTTCTGCAAGAAGCACAACATCATTGTTCTCCCATACGTGGAAGAGGCAGTGCGTGAGTTGCAAAAGATGAAGAACGGCAACAAGGGGAAATCACGATGGCCTTCCCAACTCAGGCGAGCCTACTCAGATAGCATGGGTGGGATGCAGTTGACGTAATCGGTTTGCTCCACTGGTGTCCCTTTCAGCCAGTGGAGCAACTGTCTCAGATTCTCTTCTCGTTAAGAGCAGGGCTCTGAGACAGTTCCTGCAGGGCGGACTATGGAGTTAGACGTCCTACAGGGTTTGCTCGCCCCCATGGTCCTTCTTGGTTGAGACTATGGGGGCTGAGCATTTTCTCACTTTATTACAACGCCCCATGGAGGTGGAGAGATGACTAGTACGAAGAATAAGAAGAGACGGATGAGCTTGGTACCGGTGGAAGACCGGGTGGCGCACGAGGTGCGCATTGAATCAATGAGAAATCATCCGACTTCCCACAAGCCGCGGCCGACAATTCGAATTGTCAGTCCTTTTGAGCTTTCCGAGTGAAAGCTCGCTCGATGACCCAGGCAAGTTTTGCAAAAATCACGATTTTTAGCGCGGCCCAGAAGCTGAGGCTCCCCGTGATTAGACCACGGTGGTGGAAGACATCAACTATCCACATAAACAACGCTGCAGTGACGGAAGAAATTAAAATAATGAGCACAGCTCCGGCCAGAAGCTCTGCTGTTTTTTCAACTTTTTTAGATACTACTGGGAGCTCCCTTTTATGAAAATCATATCTTCTCAGCGGCGGAGGCACGGGCTGACCCCATCGATGACGATTTCTCGGATATTCACGAAAATTATTGATGCGGCGCGCCATCTGAATTCTTCACAATCTGGTGAATTCTCTGGCGGCTTAATTCAAATTCGTCAGCAATCTGGCGGAGCGAAGCTCCTCTGGCGCGCATATTCAAAATATTCTTATTTCTTTGATTATCGGTGGCCGGTCCCGGGCGAAGTGGCCCCCACTGCCAGCCTGGAAGCTCTTCGAGCTGCCGGGCCCGGTCTTCAGAAAGTTGATTTTTTCGATATCTCTGCCGCGCGTACCCAACCCAAGCTCCCAGTACAACCTCGGAATTTTCAAAAATCTCGATATGTATTGCCGGTACGATGCAGTGCCCCTCCCGCAAATAAAATTGTTTGAGGGAATTTAGATACAAATTGAATCTCGAGCTGTTGTCCATAGTCGCGATAATAATTCAATTTCCTCGAATTACCGGCAACTATTCTTTTAATAATTTTTATTATAATGTTTGACATCCGGATGTGCACTAGATATAATGCACCAAATACAGAAAGTTTTACAATGATGTCTGATGAAAATTACGGGTATTTTCTTAAAGGCAACCCATCAGAACCCAACTTCGACATCTTCGTCGAGTTGACCAATAAGCTGATGGCGCTCAGCGATTTCGACCCAGAACTTGCAAAACATATTGTTTCCGAGCTGCGCAGCACGCAAGACCCAAGTTCACACATTGTCCTGGTGGGTACCGACGGCGACTTCGCAGTGACCATTATTCACGTAGACCGAGCGACACTGGGCGGGGAAGACGGACCGGTCCTTTTCCCGACCGCCGACGAAAAAACGATTTTTGCTGCAATCTCGCGGGAGCTACTCGAAGAAACAGTGCAAATTTGTGAAGAGCTGCCAGAAAATCTGGGCGACCACGAATGGGAAGACTTCATGGAGCAGATGATGGTCAAGGTCACCCAGCTGCACAGGGAAAATCCCAAAACTATATAGGAGGGTTACATCTATATGACGGTGGTGGAAGACAAGCTTTTTTGGCACGACGGCCCAGAACCAGAATGCTGGGACGACGCAGCGCGGCGCTGTGTTTACTCCATTTATTCGATGGACCTCTATTCCATGGATACATTAGAAGACATGCGCGTCCAGTTGGACTGGCTAATAAATATAGGCACCGGCAAGATGGTGACATCCAAGGAAATGACCGAAGAAGAATACGCAGATTCTTGGCGGACACTGGGAGCTGTTGCTCGCAACGCTGCTAAAAAATTAAATATTTTAGATTATTCGCTCGAGCGGCCCGGACCAAAAATTGATGAGCTCACTAGTGTGTTAATAAAAAAGCAAAAAGATTACGGTCACGACAATATCTCCAGGTTTGGACGCCTGGGACTACTGGTCAGGGTTCACGATAAAATCGCTAGATTGGAAAATCTTGCGCGGCGCAAGGCGGAGCCGGAAAATGAATCACTCCGAGACAATTACATGGATGTAATTAACTACTGCGCCCTCGGTATGATGGTCGAGATGGAATGGTTCCCCCTCGAGCTAGCTAGTAATTAATTTAAAAAAATTGGAAAATTTAATCTGGCTGCGGCCGGGAGGAAAAAATGAAAAAGTACACAATTTTAATCACGGGAATTATCGCATCAATCTTCGGAACCGGGACACTCATCTGGTGGGCCACTGACGTTTTCGCGCTTTTCTCAACAAATGAGTTCACCGGCCGGATGCGTTCATTTGATGTGGAATATTGGAATGCCATCGCGGGCTCTGCAATCCTTATTATTGGCAGTGGAATTCTTAAGGGGGTCAAGACGCTAACTGCGCGCAAAGCTGTCGACTCCTGGTACGAAGAGACCGAAGACGTCCTGAGTGATGAACTGACCAGAAAAGTATTCGAGCAGCTCAAGTCTAAGAAATAGACTAAAACTAACAATCTAGATTCATAGGAAAATTATGAACCCCAGGGAGCGCGCGGCGTGCCACCTACAAACGCGCCGCTGCTCAACCTGGGGTTCAACCATTGAAGGGAAAGGGGGACCTTCGTTGGCAATATCTAAGATATCAGAGCCCCGCCGGACCAGATTGCAACTATGCAATCTGACGGCGCACGGGGCTTTCCGCTCAACAGCTTCAAGTTTCAGATAAATCTATCCAGAACCCCTCAGAAAAATCCGGGGATTTCTGTTGGAGTTACTTGACGGTGGTGGAAGACACTGCTATTCTCAGCTCATACCACTTAACGGTGGTAAAAACTAGTGGGCCCACACCAACTAGTACACCTACGACCCGTAATCACGAGGTCTAGTTTGTGCTGCACTGCCATAATCTATCGCAAAAGGTTTCCCCCAGACCCCCTTCCAAAGGAAGGGGTACACAATCTATCTTCAGAGAATCTTTCTTTATTACGTTGCTATCTCTACCAGAGTAAATCTTTGACAAGAGATTCTCTGAGTAGTAGTATCTGTATTCATGGGTAGAGGACCAACAAAAAATACAAAAGAAAAAATAGAAAACTCAAAAACAGTTCCTGAAGAACAGATTCTTGAAGTATTCAACTTTTGGAAAGAGACTCTCAAGAAACGAGTCGCAGCGTTAGATAGAAAACGCCATATCTGTATTGGCAATGCAATCAGCCTCTATGGAGTTGATGTTTGCAAAGATGCCATTAGAGGTTGTACGCATAGTGAGTTCCATATGGGACGCAACAAGAACAACGTCAAGTACAACGACATTGAGCTCATTCTCCGAGATGCTGAGCACGTAGAGAGATTCTTAGGGTACCTACCTGCTGACGGTACTGAACCAGACATTGATTGGTAGGGTGAGCGTATGACCAAAGAAGAGCTACAGAACCTTACGCTAACTGTTTACGCAACGTATGACAAGGTACTTCATGAGGCCGATAGGAAAAACGTACTGCGCGTCTGGTACGACCTACTAGGGGCCTTCGAGTATGAGGACGCATATAGAGCGTTTCTCAACTGGACTACCACGGCCAAGTTTATCCCAGGGCCCGGCCAACTAAGAAGGGCAACCATAGATGCCCAAACAGGAATGCCCCCACATTTAGATGGGTATTCCGCTTGGGGTATTTTTGTGTCCATACAAAAGAATGCTCATTTTGGTACCCAAACAGAAATACCCAGACCAGAAGCACTAGTAAAAACTTTGGAGCGTCTAGGCGACTCCGCCTACGAGATGCATACCAACGGAGACCGCGAGGCTTTCCTTCGCGTTTACGAGAAAGTAGTAGAAGAACTTGAACAACACAAATACAAAATTTTCTAAAAACCCAGACGGGCGCAAGCATTTCGACCCTTTAGTGCCTACTTTGGAAGAAATAATGGCATCGCGCCGTGAAGTTATTGGCCTTCGTGCTGAGCTATCTGAAGCTAACTACCGGCTACAGCGAGCTGAAGTCCAGGTATCTAACACTAGACGTGAGCTAGAACGTACCCTTTCTTCTAACTCATGGCGTATCGGCAGGGTTATTACATCCCCCGTTCGGTTGGTTAAGTTCGTCATTAAGTCAATCAGGAGATGCGAATGTCCCTAGGGAATCTTCAAGATATAACGGCTATCGACCAGATGTCTTTTGGTCTATGTAAATCCTGTCGGTATTGGCGCTCTTTTGACGACTTCTGGGGCTATTGCCACCGCTACGCCCCCCGTCCAAAGGTTGGCGGCTTGGCCGGTGACCGAGATGTCGTTTGGGCTCAGACCAGAGATATTGACTTTTGTGGCGATTGGAGCCCCAAATGAGACAAACATTTGCAGTTATGTGCGTCCTAGGCATATTTCTTGTTGCGTACTCCCATAAACTTACCGCATTTACTAGACTCACGCTTGTAGTTGTACTAGCATCTATCGGGTATCAGCTAATCCACTAGGGAGCAGTCATGAAGAGAAATCCAGGCCGACCAGTAACTCTGTCGGATAAGCCATTTTCAACCCTCACCCTTCGGGTGTCTCGGGAATTCAAGCAGAAGCTGATTTCTCAGTCTGAAGCTTTAGACCTCACCCTCACTGACTACCTTATCGCTCTTGTGGAGCGCGATACTCTGGTTTAATCTATGGTCCGGAAATACGAGAAATCTCGCTTTCCGAATAGATACTCAGAGCTTCACCTTCGTTTACTAGGGTCTCAGAAGAACGAGATAATTGACTATGCCAAAACGCAGGGTTTATCCGTTAATCAGTTGGTCCTATTTGCGGTCATTGATTTCATCCACAATGAGAAGGGCATACCGCCTCCAGGGTCTGCTCAGTTCACTATCCCTACGATGGAAGAGACGATAACCGCTTACATGCGAGGCGAGGATATCCTTACTCCATGCGGAAAGACTCAATGCGATATGGAGCTAGTTGATGTATCTGGCATGCAGTTCTGTAAGACCTGTAATGTCCGTGTTATCTAGTGGTCACTAAGCCATATCTCTAATAAAGTCAGCACTACTGCTAGAACAATAAGCATTACTACCGCTCCCATCACCTAGTCTCCCCACATCTGTGCAAGTGTTGGCCTTGTTGGTTTTACCTTGCGTCTTCTTTGTTCTGCTGCCAGTTGCCTACTAGTCAACCCGGCCCATACTCCATGCATATCTGCTGATGGAAATTCCAGTGCGTACTCTAGACACTGTGCTTTCACAGGGCAATCTAAGCATATCCTTCTAGCCTCTGCAATATAGGTAATATCCTTATGTTCCTTAGGAAACATAAGGTGAGTCAATCCCTTGCAATTAGCATGCCCAAACCAGTCCTTTTTGCCAATATACAGAACTTCTTCAGGTAGGGAATTATTATTAGTGTTTTTTAATTTACCCATTATTGTGCCTACTTCCTACTTTTAAACTATTTGTAGGTGGTATTTATCTAAGCACAATAGATATTCACATAAGGGGATTAGTACTAGCTCTATAGGGAAAATTCACATACTACTTTTAGAAACGTGGTGGCAAATTAAGGGGCGCTTTTTGCTTAGCTTTGTGCTTCGTCCCTCACGAAAGGTGTTTTTACTTACGCCACTTCTGCATATTGTAGAAATGCGTACACCACCACATAAGCGACATGGCTATAAATCCTGGCTTATCGTGGGTAATGCTGTATACAAACCATGGAATGCTGTGGGCTAAGACTATCCCCCACCCCCACCACTTCATCTTCCCGATAAAGAACATCCCGGTAACCCCTATTACCTCCATCAAAAAGAGGAGCCATGTCCAAGCTGTATCTGTCATTACTCACTCTTTCGGATAAATCTATCCAGATAGGTAGTAAAAGACTACCTAGTTCTATTTTTTAACTGGAATCTTCGGTTCCTGTTTTTCCATCTCCTGAACAAATGTCTGAAATGGAGCTCCGGTATAGGAATCATACTTAGATGTGATTCCTAGAGCCTTCAAGCAGGCTCTCTTGGATTGCTGGGCAGTAAGTGTCTTCTTGCCGCCAGTTATCGTTTGGAGGGCTCCCAGAGCATAAGCCGAACCAGTACCCGTTGCATATAAGCCAGAGGCTTCCGACATCCATGCGTAATCGTTCTCAATAATGTATATCGTTGCATTTATTACCGCCAAAATTGTTGAGCCTTGTTCGGACTTGTGTTCACTTGAGTCTTTTTCAGGAGGAGAATACCCCGTCGAGTCAAAGCATTCGATGAGAGATGGAATGAACTTCTGAGTTACGAAAGCATCCAGCTTCCTTCCCCTTAACAAAGGAGGTGGGCTAGGGGGTTGAAATACGTGATGCAGGATATTTATTGCCCGCATATCGCCAGCTGCTCCTAGTAAATATTTACCATTTTGGGCAACTTTTGTGCATCCCGGCCCCAGAGTGGATATCTGGTACGTGCTTCCATTGTCGTCTATGGAAGAGATTCTGGTGTCAACAGATATGACAGCAAAATCCTCTCCTTGGTAGCCGACGATGGTAGTCATTATTCGGCCCTGTACTCTTTTCCTCTGAACATTGTCCAACCGTCATAGATGGTTGCCAGCTCATATGAGAACTTGTGCTCATTGTCGTCTTCGAATGTAACCACTCCGATACCCTGTTGCCAGTTTTCGTAGCGAGTTAGTGGGCGACCATCTAGGTCTACTCCACCTTTGGTACTAGGTATAGCGCCATCAATACGAGCCAAGCACCCCGGGGACGCCGCCATAATGGTTCTAGGTCCATCAAAGTCCTCTCTAGTCTTGTAGGCAGTTTCAGTTCTATGAATATGTCCGTAGATAACAGATGTTTTTTCGTTGTTTAAGTATACATGAGCGGTGGAGCCACCAGACTTGACCCTGTCCCCGTGAATAATTCTCAATTTTTTATTGAGCCAGAAGTCTGCGGCTGGGTATCCAGGCTTGTATTCCACTCCATATTCATCCATTCTGCATAGATATGGAATCGAAAGAACGGGCCATGATTCTGGAGCGTTGCCTTTGCGTAAGCCATATGCTGCAGTTGCGTTCTGAATAAGGTACTTGGGCATCCGCTCTTCGTGGTTGCCTGCGAGCCAGACAATCTTTGAATCTGGGGCAGCATTGCGCATTTGTGCGCAAAACATTGTTGCTCTGTCAATAGATGCCTGAGTTGTGAGTTGGTATGCGGGGTACGTAATATACTTACCCATTTCAGGAAGGTCTAAGTTGTCACCAACACATACAATTAGCTCTGGTTTTAGTGATTTTATCATCGCTAAAAGGATTGATATACACTTTTCATCGTGTGTGGGCTCTAAATTTCCATCAAAATTGCGATAAAACCCGAATTGTATATCAGGTACTATGATGCAAGTTTTATACCCAGAGGGTGTTTGTGGTTTTGTCGTTGTCTTTTGTAGTTGTATTTGTGGTCCTTGCTGTATAACTGGCCACTTTGGACCCTCATCCCAAGACGGAGTAAACTGAATTGCAGTAAGGTCATGAACCTGAGCCTCTCCGTTTTCATCTTTTGTTAAGGACTGGTAAATTGAAACTTTCTTAATATCACCTATTTCAGAGATATCTATATTTTTCTTTTCAAGAAGTTCAGCGATGGAACCAAGGAGTTTTTGTCTACTGTCAACCCTGGACTCCTCTACAACTACTTTCTTTAGAGTGTCTTTGAGACTAGTGTTTTTCATTTTGTGCCACCTTTAATGTGCTGCTTTATACAGCAACTGTCTGTTGGGTTTTTGAAACATTCTCTTTTTGCACCAAGATGTTCTCGCCCAATTGGGTGACCTTCATCTTTCAGAACCTTGCATAGCGACATTGTCGATGCATCGCTTTTCATCGCCCCAGAAAGAGCCTCTTGTGTTTCTTCGTCAAGAGCCATATAAATGTCTCCAAACTTACAAAACTTGTTTGAAATACCATTTGCCATGTCCTGAAGAATGTTTTTGAGCATATTCCCCCTATAGGTTGCGAATCGAACAAACATGCCTCAGCCAAAACCGCATTAGCACTACGCTGATACTACACCATGACGGCAGCATTGTGTAGTATTTCCGACATGAAGGGCGACAGTCGAACAGCAGAACTTAGAAAGGCTTTGGAGGTGGCGATAGGGAATTCCCCGGTCGGCAGTTCAGAGGTAATTACTGAAAGAGTTTTAGAAACTCTTGACCGGCAAAAGGTATTTAGATACCACAACGACGGAGAGGTTAGCCTTCTGTCTACAGCTGGAAGGGTTTTGGTTGCCCTAATGGAAGACTGCACCATGACGCAACGTGCAATATCTGTTTACTTAGATTTATCAGAAACAATGATTGACAAGACAATTAAAAGCCTTATTTCAAGGGGCTTAATTACAAAGACAAAATTACATCGACAAAATATTTATCAGATAAATATAGACGAAGCAATGACACATCCCGACATACAACATTTCCTTGAATGTATATCACTCGCAAAAAACAAAACTAAAGTTGTCAAAGAGCGTGTGACAGATAAAAAACATCTTGAGGTTGTGGAAGAGGCTCCGTTCTAATAGTATTCCGCCTCGATGAATAGGCATGAAGAGTACATAGGCCCAAAAGTTTCATTCAGGCACAGCGGAAGTACTTACGTGGTATTGACATTCTTGAAAATGAAAAACTGTCCTGTAAGTGCAAAGAAGATTTCAGAATGTTTTGTTGGTTATTTCAGAAAACCAAGCGACGCTGAAAAATCATTACAGGTACTTAAGAAAAACGGATGCGCAGAGAAAAATTTATCCGGTAACTGGTATATAACCCAAAAGGGGAGAGACGTCATTCGGTACGTTGCTCGTACAAAGCCCGAGTCGGTGACTATCCGAGGTTTTGGGATGTAAGCCAAGCGGAAAATACATCATCAGCTAAAGGCATAAACCACACTTGAGAAGCGTCTATATTTCTCTTGTCACCAACGAGCGTCCAGCAGATTTCCAAAAACTCTTGCGGAGGACATGTACCGGCATTGCAATCCATGCCAAACCGTCCAACAAACCATCTGACCAAACACCCGTAATCCTCTGTCGCGCACTCTGAGTCAGGCTTGTTTGGGCATTCTACGTGAAGCACTTCCAGCTCTGCTTTATTTATCTGGAGAGTTAGTTTATGTCCGTCGTTATGCCAATACTGTTCGGCCATGTTCTTCCTTTGGATAAATTTGTAAAAAGTAGGTCGTCTTCATATAGGAGATAAGAATAAAGTACCATTGATTAAATAACCCGAGGCGTAAGAGTTCTCCGGTAGAATGTTTGCACACCTGTCCATGTTTTTAGGCGAATGGCTACATATGTCAATAATTTACAGCAAAGAAGAAATGGAACATAAGCCAACATCTGATGGGGCAATAGCCGCATACAGGAAGTGGTTCGATATGAATGGTATGGACTTTGAGATTCAGTGCAGGGATAATAGGTGGTCGTGCTCGGCATGGTTCAGGAACAAGTGGGGCGGAGCTGTAGGAGATACAAAGCCTGTATTAATTGAAGCTATTCACTCATGCTACGTAGATGCGAGGTCTGAGGTAGAGAAACCGACGGTCAGGAAGAGGAACTGGTTCCCCGCCTAGATGAAACCTTTGAGTCCTCGACATCACCCTTTTTATCAAACTTATTGAATACGTTATTAATCTCAGAAAGAGTAAGTTTACCATCGTCTAAAAACGCTCTGGATAAACCCTCTATGACGGTAGCCACACCTGCTATACCAGCCATGAAAATTGCTTTCCACAACGGAACCCCTGCAATTGCTCCAGCGCCAACCACGCCCAAGCCAGAAGCGGCAAAAGTGGCAAGGATGCGCATTAATATGTTGGTGCATAATTCTTTTTTCATTGCCATTTTAAGACTCTTGATTTTTTTCGTCTTGCTGTATAACCCATGTTGCGCAAGATTTTGAGCAGTAAAGTTCATCCTTGTATTGCCTAAGAATACCCTTGCTTGTTTTTTTACCACAAAGTCCGCAGCGACTCATTGTTGCCTTATTCATACTCACATACATAATAATTTCGCCTTCGTTTTTCTTTTTAACTGGGGCGCTGGTGTTAGTTATGTTTCTTTTTGCTGGTTTATTTGCCATTAGACATCACCTTTTGCGTGGTCTCGAATATGCTCGTCAACTTTTGCCTCGGTACGCTCAACGCCTTTTTCTACTCTGTCAATAGATATGCCAAGCGTTTTTCCGATGTTTTCAATCTTGTCAACAACAAAGTTGTGGTCAGCCTTGTTCTCTTCCCAGCGAACTTTGCTCGAACGCCGGTCTTTTTCAATTAAAGCAACAGCGACACCACCAAATATGCCAATCAAAGCAACAATTATTGCTTCCATAGATTATTTTCCTTTGGCGGCTTTTTTAGCTTGGTTAGCCTCGTAACGGGTTTTTACGGCCTCTGGAGTTGCGTCACCACAAACGTATTGCCAATGCCAGTTTTCAAATTCTGGAGACTTTGGGTCATCACTCTGGAGGTAGAAACCATATTTAGGAGCATTCTCGCAAAGCCAGTTAAGCACTTCAGCTTTTGTCACATTAATGTCAATCGCCAATCCGAGACCATGATTCGAGCGGCCTGGGCTGGACGAGGGGCTCATGCCGGGCTTCAAGTAGTAAGTCTTGCCATCCCATGTCCGAGTAACCTGAGGTTTGCGACCACCGTCTTTTGCCGAGTATCTTTCATTAAACATGGCAAGTTGCTGCTCATAGGAGCGATAATCGCCAATGTTCTGTAGTTTAATGCCAGCTTTTTCGGCATCATTAAACATTTGGCTGAAAGCAATTCCTGCCCAATTCCAGAATTTTGCACCATTTGGGGCAACCTTTAGTTGTTCAACCGTCAGTTTGCCAGTTTCGTCCTTCATTGAAACCAGTTCTTTAGGAAGAACCATTTTTTTGTAAGGGTACTTAGGAGGCATTTTAGCTCTTTTCCACAGTTTATTCACAACTTCAAATATTGTACAACAAAATGAAGCGCTAAAATTTAGAAATTATAATTAGTCTTGAGAACTGTCACTAACTTTGTAGATGTAGTGAAGTAAGCCACCAGCGACTGTCAAGTAAAGAGCAATTTTTTGCGTATCGCCAGAAAGCGTGATTATGACAATGGTGCTTCCAACTATTGTCCATATTAGGTCGCCAGTTATATTCCATAATTTTTTTAAAAATTTCATTTTCTTCTCCTGCCTCGAGACTTGTTGCTACCTTTATCTTCAGACGGAGCAGAACCTCCGCCCGTGTCGCCTCCACTTGGATTACCTCCAGATGGACCACTATTGCCCCCTGATGGGCCACTTGGCGCTGACGGAGCAGAAGCAGCAGAAACTGCTATTACAGATGATACAACAGTTACAGCAACTACAGTTCTACGTTCGCCAACACTAATGCTTGAGTCTGTTGGTACATAAGTATCAAAGGCGCCATCAAAGACATTTATCTCCTCCTCAAATGCTTCTTTTATTTCTATTGGGGCATCTTGCACTGCATCAACAATTGCCTGACCTTGTTCATCGGATAGTCCATCTACTGGGATTTCGTTGAATATCTCAGAAGCTGCATCCGCAGAAATGCTTTCAAGAACTTTCTCGCTTGTTGCGAGTTCAGTGGCTTGGTCTTCGGTTACGCCGTTTTCAATCATTGAATCAACTGCGTCCGCAACCTGTTCTTCAGTAACCGTGCCGGACTCTAGTACGCCAACAAGTTCTTCAAACTGCTCACCTGAAAGTGGCTCGTCCAAAACAGCATCAATAATTGCATTAAATTTCTCATCAGAAATTTGCTCGTCAAATACTGCATCAAGAGCATCGCCAAACTGTTCGGTTGACAAAGGCCCATCAAATACTGCTTGCACTACGGTGTCAAACTGTTCGTCGCTCAATGTAGAAGTATCTTCAAATACTGCATCAACCGCAGCAGAGAAATTCTCGTTAGACATAGGTCCATCAAACACTGAGTCAATAACAGTTGAGAATTGGGTATCCGTAAGTTCTTGGTCTAGAAGCGAGGAGACAACAGCAGTTAGTTCTTCTGGCGTTTCGGCGTCTGCTACTAGGTCGTCCACAGCATTTGATAGTCCCAAATTGGACATAGGTCCATCAAAAATGTCAGCAACTGCAGCGTCTGCGGCATCTTGGGTGTCTAGCGGAAGTTCTGGCGAAGTTTCTTGTGTCGGCGTTTCATCTTGGGAGACTGCTTCTGGTTCAGGTATCGAGTCTTGAACTGTAGATTCTGTGAAGTCTCCTGGTCCGACATTTTCCTCCTCAGTTATGGGGATAGTCTCCGGAACTGTCTCCATCGTTGTGGTTGTTTCCTCTACTGTACTGCTTGTAGTCCCAGTGTCCGGTAAAGGAATTGTTGTAGTTATTTCGGGTTCTTGAATTACTTCAGTAGTAGTAGTTGTATTTTCACTGGTTGTGGTTTCTGGCTCGGTTGTTGTTGTAGGGGTTGGGTCAATAACGGTCGCATCAACAGTTACTTCTGGCCCATAGACACACGGACCTACGCCCTCACCAGAAAAACAACTTTGATTTCCTGCTTTGATACCAAAGCGCACGGGTCCAAATCCAGTAGTTACAGGATTGCTCCCAGAAAACATATATTCCGCAAGCGAGTAATTAGTTCCTTGGTTAGTCCAAACACCCCAACCACCCGATGTGGTTCCACCAATTTCGTCAAGGTCATAAAAACTAACCGAGTAAGCGTAGATATCAACATTGCTTGCTGTTGGTGCGTCCCAGTCAAGGTCTACACTTCCGTCAGGATTAGCAACTGCGGTTAGATTTTGAGGTGGATTTAAGTATGGGGCAACAGTCGTAGTAGTGGGCGCATAGGGAGATTCGTTGTTCTGTGTAAATGCTTCTGCTGGAACAATTGAGTAATTACCTCCGAGGCTCCATGAAAGTTGCACCCAGTTACCACCGCCATTTTCATAAAACCATAAAGTGATTGGTTTTGGTACTCCGGCTATAAAATTAATCGGCGTGCTGGGGTTACCTCCGCCACCTTTATCTCTCCAGTTGTCGTCAACAAGAACATCGTCAATATAAAGTTTTGTTCCATCGTCGGCGCTCGGGTAAAAAGTAATTGTTTCAGTTGTGGGCGAGGTTATGTATCCTTCGTACTTGACTATAAAGTCGTCGTACAGTCCACAAATATTGTTGCCGAAGTTTTGGTCAATAGATAAATATGTAGTAGTGCACTGAACGGGCCTGCCGGACACAGTGGGCAGGGGCGGTGAGCCGTTGTAGCCGTAATTGTTGTAAACAGTTACTGCGAGTCCAGCCTGAGCTTCTGCCGTAACGCTCTGCGGAGAAAGCCATGCAAGGATAAGCGCAGGCAGAAGTATCCATGCGCCAGGGCGCAATTTTATTTCTTTCCCACCAATTTTCAATCTCTGTCCTCCGACAGAAACAATTTTACACCAGACTATTTATATTGTTTGTAATCAAATATTTCTATCAGGAATGTTTCTTTGCTCAACAGGACTGAGTCTTCCTTTATGTTGAACATCTAAGTCTTTTCTCACCCATGTCATACCGTATGGGGAGTCCATATTTTCTACTCCAACCCTCATAAGTAAACGTTCAGCCATTGACTGGAATGAAGGGTCATCACTTAAATTTAAATATGAATTATGGAACCATGGAAGGTCGTAGAAGGCGGGAGAGTTGACAAGCAGGCACCCAGCAGTGGTCCAGTGTTCTTGAATTGGTGGATTTTCGCTTATCACTTTTCCAGACAGACAATAAGCGCCAACGTTTGCTCCAACGAGGGGTCTATCTACCTCAAGCATTTTTTCAACTATGTCAAGCGTTATCTCTATATCTGAGTCAACGTATAACACTGCTTGGTAGTTAACTACACCAATATTCTCCGCAGTGCAGTCTTCACCCCAGTGATGTCCAGATGTGACACGGTATCTTTGCGTAAACTCGCGTATTAGATTTCTTCCTGTTTCAATTCTAATCCACCTATTTCCTGACTCAATTTTTTTTTGCATGTCATTTATGGAGTAGGTCCAATAGTCTCCATTTATTTCACGTAGTGCATTAATTACTTCGCTAAAAGGCTCTATACCTCTTGCGTCTAGTTCAAATGCTGCAAACCATTTCACGTTTGGGAACTTCTGAGATATGGCCAATCTGTCTTGCAACCAGGTCATGTGTTCTCCAGCGTCACATTTCCAACCGACTAAAGGAGTTCCAATTACAAAATGTTTTTCATAATCAACTGGCTTCAACATAATTTTTTTCCATTTCAGCTATAAAGTCAGAACATGTTCCGTAATAATTTTTAGTGAGTAGCCCAACCAATCCTTCTGCCCTTTCAGGCAGTACAGATATGCAAAGCCTTGATGCAATTTGGCTACCTGGGTATGCCCAAACAAAACTACGACTAGTTATTGTGTAAGCGTCAATGTTGTGAAAGAAGCAGTGGTAACCCATATTCATGGAGTGGTCAAGTGATTCAAAGTCTTTACAATGAATCCACAAGCTGCTTGAGTACATTTGTAGCCATTCGTCGTCAACTTGGTATTGGGGCTCGTTGTGACCAAGATACGTTTTACCTGAGTGCTTTCTGAGGTCTATCTCAACATCGAAGCCTTTTCTAATAGCATCAACTACATATTCTGGTGAATTTTCAAACTCTACATTTTTACCAGTTAGATTTCCTCTGTGCGATATAAATCTCATTTTTCAACCTGTACCCATATCCAGTTTTTATGATTATCTCCAGGTCCAGTTTGTCTGATGTCTGATTTATAGTTTTTATATCCGAGTACATTTATCAAGTCGTCAATTAATTCAGACTCATCTTTTATGCTGACATCGGCATGACCGTTTGTGCTGCCAGCATCATAGTTGTTGTCATAATATGACGCAGTTTGAATTTCTCCCTTGCCGCCATAGCCCATTTGGAAGCAAAGCCGACCTCCCGTTTTCAAAACTCTATGTATATCAGCAAGTATTGCTAGGCGAATTTCATGAACACATATGTGCTGAAAACATATAACAGCAAAAACAACATCATAAGACTCAGATTCAACTTCAGAAAGATTATCTCCTGACGTAGTAAACAATAGTGAGTCATGAATTCCATTATGCTCAAGATTTATTTTTGCTTTTTCAATATTTATACTTGATATGTCGATGCCATCAATGCGTTCAAACCTTGGCGAGAACTTGACTAGATTTCGGCCAGGCCCACATCCATACTCAAGAGCTACAAGTCTACTTGTTTCAAAGTCTTTGAACAGATAGTTATCGTAGTCGCTCCAATTATTATGCGCATCATATGAGCCAACTACTGGGTCTCGGAATTGCAGGCTCCATTGACTTGCGTACTCGTCATAATATGAGTTCTGCATGTCTAGGTAGTCTTTTTTATCTTTGCTCATTTGTTGTTCTCCAAGTAATAGTTGAGGTCTTCTGGCGTGCCAATTCCCCACATTTTTGAGACTTCCTTGATGCGAATCTTTTTTCCGTCCTGTATTGCTTCATTGAATACCGGGCAAACATAGAACTCATTATTTGTCCTAATGTTTTTTTCTATCATCTGGTTAGCATATTTAACATAATCTGAACCATGCTTCCAATAGTAAATTCCGACTGTTGCGTTGTCTGAAATTGGATTCTTCTCTGCAACTTCGCTAACCAGTCCGTCTTCACCAAGTTTTGCATATGACCACTTTGGATGCGTTGCCTTGAATGTGAGTATTCCACCATCAACACCTTCTGCGCCAAACGCATAAAGACATTCATTACTGTCCCACTCGACTATCTGGTCTGAGTTTGCCATTAACAATGGTTCATCATTGTCTATCAACCCAGAAGCGAGCAGTGTGGTGCATGCAGCACCCTGCGTCATTCCATCAACGATAACAATGTCGCATCCAGGCTTGATTAAGCCAAGGACTTGCTTAAGGTTGTACTTCTCATAGTGTTCTTTTTGCACTAAGAAAATGAAATGCGCATCAATATTGAGGTTCTCAACAACTACTTGAATCATTGGTTTGCCGTTTACCTCGATTAGGGGTTTTGGGAATGTATATCCAGCCTGTGCGAATCTTGAGCCAGCGCCAGCCATTGGTATTAAAACGTTCATTTTTTCATTTCTCCATGCCACAGGCTTTTTGCCCCTAGTTTCTATTTCTTCAACAAAACGCATTAGGCGTTCTTTATTTAAATCTCTAGCATTCTTTATTGCATGCAAGTTTGCCCCAGAACTTAGCGCACCCTCTCTACCAATATGTGAATCTTCAATAATTATGGTGTTTGCAGGGTTCGCATCTAGTGAAACCATGCACTGCCAATACATCTCTGGATGTGGTTTATGGTTTCTTACATCTTCGTTGCTCATTATGTAGCTGACGTATTTGAGAGCGCCAATTGCATCAAGTGCTGTAATTACTGTTTCCCTTATAGCATTTGAGGCAACAGCAATTTTCCATCCTTTTTCTTTAAGTGTCTGCATTATGTCAATGGCAACGTAGTTTTTAGGAAAACTAGAAAGTATTTTAAGGGTGGCTTTTTGCTTATCTTCCCAGACCTGTTGATGAAAAGCCTCTGGAAGACCTTTTTCTTCTGAAAGCATTCTCAGCTTTGTTGTTGTTCCCAGACCGTCGTACTTGGAAAGATGCTCTTCTTGGGAAATTACGTATTTTGTGTCTACTCTGCTAAGCGCGATATTGAGAGAATCATAGTGAACCTCTCTTGATTCAATCAATACTCCGTCAAGGTCAAAAATAACAAGAAAATTATTTTTCATCTGGATTCTGCCCTGCATGTCTATGCCACTTGTTGTGACGAACAATGCTGTTTTTATTACACTTCATTACATACTTGTCTCTAATGCGAAGTGACCACTCAACATCTTCTGCTTCGTTCCATCCAAACGACTCGTCAAGCGGCTCCTTTAGCATCACATGTTTCTTGACAATAAAGAATCCACCAGATACGTACATATATTGAGTTTGTGACCAGTCGTCGTAATCTAGGGACCATGCTCTGCCGTGTCCGGGTTTGTCCCATAGTGACCAATCCATTGGATTGCGTGCACCAGTAATCAAATACTGCGGACAGGAGCAGATATCCCAATCTGTTCCGAAAGACTTAAAATTTACATACCAGTCTTTGTCAAAAACATGGTAGTCATGCATGATTACCATGTTTTCATACATAGCCAAATTGGCTATTATATTTTTTTTCTTAGTAATCCATAAAGGTTTTTGCGACTCATCAAAGTCAATTAATTTAACTTGTGGGTAATTGACACAGAAGTCACCCCTATCCCCTCCAATTATTAATATTTCAAATTCTGGTATGTTCAAAGAAATTATGTTGTCAATAATATTTTTTAAACGTTCACTATCTTGGTAACCAGTTACTATTCCAAAAGTCCACTGAATGTCCATAAAAATTACATGCTTTGCTCAAGTATGAAACGCATTGTTGCTTCCCAGTTGTCGCCCTGTGCTTCAATAGAGAATTGTTTGACAAGTTCTAGATTTTCTTGTGATTCATCGCGTCGCATTTTGCGGTTGCGAAGTTCATCAAAGTGATACATCCACTCTTCGGGGGTGTTTGCAATTCGCCCAATGCCTGCATCAAATAAGAATTTATACTCAGGAGATGGTGAGGCAACAAAAGGAATGCCAGCAGCCACGTACTCTAGGCCCTTTATGTAGGACTTTGCTTGATTGAAATTGATATCTCTAAGGGGAACTATCCCTATATCTATCTTTTCAAAAAGCGTTGGGTAGTCAGATATTGGCACTAGGTTCATTGTACTTACGCGATTTGTGTTAATCATTAATTGTGAGGCGGCGGTAGGGGCATTGCTCGTATGCCCGGAGTGGTGAAAATTAAGATTATTAGCGATGAGATAGTTGTTCAAAAATCCAGATAATTCTTCTAGGTCACCAGAGCGCCAAGGGGTAGCTCCAACCCAGCCAATTGTTGTTTTTCTAGAATCGCTCATCATGTGGTTTTTGTGGCGATACCTGTGTAGGTCTATGGCGTTTCGTACCAAGAATACATTTTTATGTATTTTTGAGTAATAATCAAACAAAAACTGAGTTGAGCAGATAATGGCAAAAGATTTTTTAATAATTTCAGCGTATATTTCTCTGTTGTTATCTGGGCTATTATTTGGGTCAGTAGTCTTAAATGCCCTATTGGTTGGTGCTAGCCCGTCAAAGAAGTCATCTACGTCAACGACGACTTTCTGGCCGAGCTCCGCAGCTCTATTCATGTTCGTAAGAACATCCCGGTGCATAACCAACTTCATGACAATTATGTCCCAGCCATGAACAGCTTTATTTGCGCCTGTGACCATGCCGAATCCATCTTTTTCGTTGTATCCCGGGACACCAACTCCACATACCCAGCCTCTTTTTTCAAGTTCAGTCCCTGGCAGCACACATCTGTACCAAGCGCACCCATTTGGCTGAAGCGGCTGAGTTCCCCATGCCCAGTCTGTCGTGAGATAGCCGATAGTCGGGCGTGTCGTTTTTTTCACATCAACCCCCACTGACTTTGAGCTTGTGTCATTTAATGTTGTTTTTACTATACCTTGTACAGCGGTATAGGTTTCTTGTTGGGGGAACGGCAAGGTTCTAGGCATAAGTCCTCTTATTGTTTACAGAAATAAAAATCAGATAATCAGAGTCTACACATTGCTTTACACCGCAAAGAGGACTTTTCAAATTTGCTAATTTAAGGATTTTATCATTGTTGTCGTTATTTATCTAAGACTTCAATGTTTTAGGGTGTTAAGTAATCTAAAATCTTTTATAAGCGAAGAGGAGCTTTGTCAATGATTGCTGGGAGCTACAACTTATTCATAGAACAGGGTGCAACTTTTACAAGATTAATTGAGATTGAATACCCAGACCCTGATGATATAACAATAATGCTCCCGTATGACCTAACTGGATTCAGCGCAAGTATGCATATTCGGAGAACAATTGACTCCGCGAACACATTGGCAGTGCTCAATGACGCCAACGGAAGAATAGAAATTCAACCTGGCGGAGTGGAAAATGCTATTAGGCTCAATTTGAGTGCATCAGTCACATCCGATATTACATCTGATGGTGTTTATGACCTTGAAATAACCGACATTAATGGAAATGTTCAGAGAATACTCAAGGGTTCAGTCACCTTATCTCAGCAGGTAACTAGATGAGTAATGTTCCAAATAACGTAATTATTACTGAAGATACGCCGAATACAGTAATAATAAATCAAGATGTGCCAAATCAGATAGTAGTTCGACTTGGTGGGGCGGCTGGCAACACAAGACGCCACGTCCATACGCAATCTAGCCCATCTACTTTGTGGACCATAACCCACTCTCTTGGCGGCAAACCGTCAGTAATGGTTGTAGATACTGCAGATACGGTAGTCATTGGTGAGGTAAAATATGTCAGTAGCACGCAGATAACTGTGGAGTTTACGGCAGCGTTTTCTGGGTACGCCTATCTCACATAAGGCAGGATAGATGGCAACTAAATTTGTAACGAATCTCGACCTCAATCAAAATCAGTTACTTAAAACTCGTTTTGAAGCTCTATCTACCGACCCCAATAGTGGCCTTTTTGAGGGCTGGATTTACTATAACACTACATCTGACACGTTACGGATATATGCCAATGGCGTTTGGCGTACATTTCTTGATGGAATCTCTGCCGCTGGTTCGGCCTCCACTGCCTTAACTGTAAACGAATCCGGCGGTGTCGTAACTCTCACGCCAAACCTTGCAACTACATCAGCAGATGGTGTCATGTCCTCTGCGGACAAGACAAAACTAGAAAACGCAACATCAGAGGCAACTGCAAGTAGGCTTGCAATAAGGGATGCATCTGGAAATTTAAAAGTTGCTGACCCAACCGACCCAGCCCACGCAGCAACCAAGGGCTATGTAGATGCTGCAAGGTCTGGATTAGACGTAAAGCAGTCTGTTCGTGCAGCAACAACTGCAGCTATTAACATCTCTGCAGACCTAGAAAATGGCGATGTAATAGATGGAGTAACGCTTGTTACTGGTGACAGAGTTCTTGTAAAGAACCAATCAACCGGTTCTGAAAATGGTATCTACGTTGTTGTCGCATCTGGCGCGGCATCAAGAGCAACAGATGCGGATACGAGCGCCGAAGTTACTTCTGGAATGTTCACCTTCGTTTCAGAAGGTACAACAAATGCCGATTCTGGCTTTGTATTAACCACCAATGACGCCATCACGCTTGGCACAACAGCGCTTACGTTCGCTCAATTTTCTGGCGCTGGACAAATAACTGCCGGAGCTGGTCTCACAAAGACTGGCAACACAATTGATGCAGTTGGCACAAATGACAGAATAACTGTAAATGCCGACTCTATTGACATTGCTTCAACGTATGTTGGTCAAGCAACAATCACGACTCTTGGCACAATAACAACTGGCACGTGGCAAGCAACGGATGTTGGTATCGCCCATGGTGGTACGAATGCGTCAACGGAAGCCGACGCTCGAGCAAACCTAGCTGCTGGTGGAACGCAGGGGGCTGGAGTTTCTGCTCCAGTGCTTACTAGAAAAGTTTCAAAAACAATCGGTGATGGCTCCAACACTGCATTCACAGTTCAACATGGTTTTGGAACTCGTGAGGTAATGATTCAGGTCTACGATGCCGCAACATATGACACCGTCATTGCAGACACGGTGAGAACTGATTCAAATAACGTGACAGTTACGTTCTCGTCTGCACCTTCAAGCAATGCTTATGTTGTAGTTGTAATAGGGTAAGAGTAGTTAGCCCTGAGGGGCCATAAAGGAAAGCGATTGAGGTCGTGACGAGATTTGTTGGAACCCCACTTAGGGGGACTGAATTTAGTGCCCCAGGTGATGAGGCAATCTCGGCACGTGTTGCTGGCGATACTATTCCTAGATTCAGAATTGATGCTGGCGGTCGCATCACGTGGGGTGATGGAGCTGCTGCAGGAGACGTAAAGCTATACAGGGCAACAACTGGAGCAATAGTTACAGATGGATATTTTGCTGCCAGTGGTGGTCTTCAAACTTCAGTAGTAAGCGCATCCCCAACCGCCGCTGTCCCAGATGGTGCTATAACCGTTGATACTCTTAATAACTTTCTTTATTTTAGGTCAAGTGGTGAATGGGTAGCTGCAGGCACGGGCACTGGTGGGGGTTTAACTTTAGATGGAGGTACTGCATCTTCTGTTTATGGTGGAGTTGATTTGATAGACGGAGGAGGGGCCTGATGGCTTCACAAATTCAATTAAGACGTGACTCTGGTGCTAACTGGGCATCGGTAAACCCAGTTCTGGCTGAGGGTGAAATTGGAATCAACACAACCATCGACCAATTTAAAATTGGCAACGGTGCAACTGCGTGGAACTCTTTAGAGTACTCGTCAGCAAATATATCGCTAAATGATATTGGGGATGTAACTATAACAAGTGTCGCTAATGGTGATTTCTTGCGCTGGAATGGCAGTGCGTGGATTAATGACGCAGTAAATCTTTCAACCGACACTGTTGGTGATTATGTAACATCACTCGTTCAGGGTACGGGTGTAACAATCAGCAACAATTCAGGGGAGGGCGCAACCCCAACAATTGCTATTGGTCAAGCTGTTGGAACAACAGCGAGCGTATCTTTTGCTCAAGTTTCAGCGCCTGTTACAGGAAACTTGACTGGCAATGCTGATACGGCTTCTCAACTTCAAACGGCACGAACAATATCGTTGTCTGGAGATGTTTCTGGTTCAGTGTCGTTTAATGGCTCTGGAAATGTTGACATTGCAGCAACGGTGCAGCCCAATAGCGTTGCCCTTGGAACTGACACGACCGGAAACTACGTGTCTGGTGTTTCACAAGGAACTGGCGTTACTGTTTCCCACACTCCAGGGGAGGGCTCGACTGCAAGTATTGCTATTGGGCAAGATGTTGCAACAAATGCGAGCGTATCTTTTGCTCAAGTTACAACAACTGGAGATATTACGGTTGGTGGAAACCTCACCGTCAATGGAACAACAACAACTTTAAACACTGAAAACCTAGTTGTAGAAGACAACATAATTGTACTCAACTCAAACGTAACTGGTTCTCCGTCGCTAAACGCTGGTATTGAGATTGAGCGTGGAGACTCAGCAAATGCTGTTCTTCGTTGGAATGAATCATCTGATAGCTGGGAAGTCACAGAAGATGGCTCCACATACAAGAGCATTGCTATTGGCCAAGATGTGGAAACTTCGTCAAGCGTCACTTTTGCGGCAGTAACTGGGCCGTTAATTGGTAATGCAAGTACTGCATCTCAGCTTGCCACAGCTCGAACAATTTCTCTGTCCGGGGACCTATCCGGCTCTGTATCTTTTAGCGGAGCATCTGACGTAACTCTCAGTGCAAGTGTTGTAGACAGCGGCGTGTCACTAGATGAATTAGGTGATGTCGTCATCACGTCGCCACAGAATAATGACTTCCTCAAGTACAATTCCGCTTCAGCGGTGTGGGTTAATGACCCAATCAACCTCGGCACGGACACTGTTGGAAACTACCTGGTTGATTTAGCACAGGGGACAGGCATTTCTATCTCTCACACCCCGGGCGAGGGTTCGACTGCTTCGGTTTCGCTAAATGCAACTCTCGACGACCTTTCAAACACAACGGTTGGTTCTCCATCTAGTGGTGATTTCCTAAAATGGAACGGAACTGCATGGGTTAATGACGCAATAGACCTCGGAACAGATACAACCGGAAGTTATGTAACTTCACTTGTTCAGGGTACTGGCGTAACAATAACCAACAACTCTGGCGAAGGCGCCACTCCGACTATAGCCATTGGTCAAAGTGTCGCAACAAATGCTTCAGTTGAGTTCTACCACATAGCAATGAGTGGTCCTGTCGATAGCTCAAATACTGTTGCTACAAAGCAATATGTAGACCAAGTTGCTGCAGGAATTGACTGGCACGAGTCCGTTGCTCTCACTTCTGCTGCTGCCCTGCCAAATACGCCAACTTACGACAATGGGACAAATGGAAGTGGAGCTACTTTAACCGCAGCCGCTAATGCGCGCCTGATTGTAGATGGCGCAAACGCAGTCACTGATACAAGAATTCTCGTAAAGAACCAGGCCGACGCCACTCAAAATGGCGTATATGACGTAACCCAACAGGGAAGCGTTTCGATTCCGTGGGCACTAACAAGAGCTGAAGATTTTGATGGCGATACTGGGCATGAGATATATGGTGGTGAAGCAGTATTCACAACCGGCGGAACAGTAAACATTCGCCAAGGCTTTACCGTCACCTCAACCGGAAGCGGAACAGCTGGGGCCCACGAATTCGGTACGGACAACATATCCTTTACTCAATTTACAGGAACGGCCGCATTTGTTGTAGGAGATGGCTTAGCTCAAAACGGAAACGAAATAAGCGTCGGCACAGCATCTACTGACAGAATAGTTTTATCTGCTCACGCTATAGACCTCGCTGACGTTACTCAGACAAACACAAACGGCTCTGACGGTACTTCTTTTGTTCAGTCACACTCTGTTGACTCGTATGGAAGAATTACTGGAACAGTAACTGCCACCGTTCAAGACGGAGGCACTACTCAAAAAGGAATTGCTCGGTTCAACTCCGCCCATTTCTCTGTTTCGAGTGGTTCCGTATCTATCGGGCAAGCTGTTGGAACTAGCTCTTCAGTAACATTTGCAGCAGTTACCGCTCCCCTGATTGGCAATGCCGATACGGCTTCTCAACTTCAAACGGCACGAACAATAAGTCTCACTGGCGACGTTACTGGTTCTGTATCATTCAACGGTTCCGCAGATGTTTCTATCGCAGCAACAATCCCAGCTAATTCAGTTGCCCTCGGAACGGACACAACTGGTAACTACATAGCAACAATTGCTGGAACAATAGACCAGGTAAACGTAACAGGTTCCGGCTCGGAAACTGCAGCAGTGACACTTTCTCTTCCGCAGAATATCGCTACTACTTCTACGCCAACGTTTGCTGGACTAACACTAAGCGGTACGGCATCTGTCGCATCAAATGCAAGCGTTACTGGTGAATTAACCGCCGCCAGCGCAACCGTCAAAATAAAATCTCCAGCATCAAACCAAACACAAATTTCTATTAATGCAAACACATCAAGCAGCGCTGAAATTTTCAAAATAATTAATAATTACGACATTGCTTCTGATTCCATGAACGCTGTATTTCTCATGCGTGATAACTCCGGCATGAATACACAATCTGGAATGCTATTTAGACAAACTGCTTCAGTTGCTGGCGTTGAATTCGGACCGAGGGTTTTAATAGATGCAACAAGCAGTCTCGACACACCTGCTTCTTTGACTGAGAACGCTGCTGCCTCAGTTGTTTTCTATGTAGATAGACATACAAGTGGGTCAGTTGGTTTAGTAATTAAGGACGGAGCAAGTAGCTCAACTAATCTTCTCGAGTGGCGCGACTCTACCGGAACGGCCTACGGCTCAATCGGCGGGAATAGTGCGAGCTACCTGTTCACTTCAACCGGTGCAAGCATTTCTAGTGCATCTATATCGACAGCAAGCATTTCCACTGCAAGCGTTAGTGGAAACCTCACAGTCGGCGGCGACCTAACTGTTAACGGAACAACCACAACTGTTAACTCAACAACTATCACAGTTGATGACCCAATTATCACTCTTGGTGGAGATACAGCCCCTGGTTCAGATGATAATAAAGACCGTGGTATCGAGTTTAGATATCACTCCGGCACAGCGGCATCTGTTGGTTTCATGGGTTACGACGACTCATCTCAAATGTTTACGTTCCTTGTTGGAGCAACAAATACTTCAGAGGTTTTTTCGGGAACAGCAGCTTCCATAAATGTGGGAATGCTCTATATAGGCGGAGCTCAAATTGCTGCTAGCAATCTAAGCAATGGAACTACTGGCTCTGGGTCCGTAGCGCTGTCTTCAAGCCCAACAATATCCTCTGCCAGTCTTTCTGCAAGCACCGCAGTATCGGGGAGTGTCGGGTTTGATGCTTCAGCTTCAGTCACGCTTCCTGCCAAGACTTTCTTCCCAGAGGAATATCTTACGGTTTCGTCAAGCGTTACCTTAAACTCAACGACCCACCGTTATGCGACACTGGAGATGACGGCATCTGCCGGAACCTCGGTAATTACGATTCCAGCTGACGCAAGCGATAACTTCCCAGTTGGTTCAGTTATACAGATAATCAGAGTGGGTGCAGGAGAGGTTCAGGTCACTGCCTCAGCTGGAGTTACCGCAAACAATGCTCTTGGTTCTCGTCTCCGCGCACAGTACTCAACTGCTACACTACGCAAGAGGGCCGCAAACACTTGGTTGCTGTCTGGTGACCTTAAGGTTTAAGGAAATTCAAAATGGCTGGCGGAGCAAACGCAGAAAAAGAACCGGATGCCCCAAAAGGGACAGTTCCAAACCTTGTTGGGCTTAGCTCTGCTGCTGCGCAAAGCAGCGTTACGTCAGCCGGATTTGTTGGTTCTGCATCGGCTACTACACCAATCAATGACTCAACTGGGTCTATTGGTGCTGGAAACCTAGATAAAGTTACATCTCAGACAGAGACTGCGGGAGTAGTAATGCCTGTGGGGGAAGTGATTGATTATGTAGTTTCCACTCCGTATTTCCCGCCGTTCTTCCCACCTTTCTTCCCACCGCATTTCCCGCCTTTCTTCCCACCGCATTTCCCACCGCATTTCCCGCCTTTCTTCCCACCGCATTTCCCGCCTTTCTTCCCGCCTTTCTTCCCGCCGCATTTCCCGCCATTCTTCCCGCCATTTTTCCCTCCCCACTTCCCTCCCCATTTTCCTCCCCATTTTCCTCCGTTTTTCCCACCATCGTTCAAGTAAGCAATTACGGTAAAATTAGAAGATATGAACAATCTAGGAATACAGCAAATTGTCGAAGAAATAAATCTTCCTATCTGCGTATACGACATTAAAGTTTCGTCATCAGATGGAAATTCCAAAGACATGCTTGCGTCGAGAAAGGGTAAAGTTACTCTTTTTTTCAATGTTGCTGCCGGGTGCGGGAATATACCTCAACACTCAGTACTTGAGGAATTAAATAAAAAATATGAGAATATAAATAATTTTGGAATAATAGCTGTCACTGTTGATGATTTTGTATGTCATGGATATCCTGAATTTCAAAACGGATTAGATTCATATATAAAAGAAAATAAAATAGACTTAACTCCCGGGCAGGTTGCAAAGAAGTACGCTCAAGATAATTTTGACGTGACGTATGATTTTACTGAGTTGACAAATGGTAGACACGATAAACATACATATGATAAAAACTATGTTCCAGGAAGCGTAAAAGTTCAAGAACAGCATGAACTATGGAAATACTTAACAGGCGCCTACTCTGCCGACATTGCCGATAATGGGGTACCGTACCACGACGAGGATATTCCTTGGTCATATGCGGAGCCAATAAAAAAACCCGAAAATGCTAAATCATTTTCCCCATTGAGAGGGAACTTTGAAAAGTTTTTAGTTAGCAAAGACGGCAGAAAAGTAAAAAGATACGCGAATGGATTCCTGCTCGGAGAGAGGGATGTAAGCAATAACACCTTCCCGTGGATTGAGGAAAAGTACAAGGATGACGGCAGGCGTGACCACGCTCCGAAAGCTAGCGATGGTGACGAAAAATGGCCTACAAAAATTCAACGTCGCGGAATCGAAGTATCACTTGATATTATAAGTTCAGATATTGATTTATTTCTATCAGAATAAAAGGTCCACAGTGAGGCATACCTCAAAAGAATTTGGGAATAGACCACCTCAAGTTCTACTTATTGATAATTTTCTTTCAAATGATGAATTAAATTACGCAGCTGATATTCTCATTAAAAAAACACAATGGAAAAGAGCATCGCATGAAAGTGGTGACACAAACAGAAATCACTACACATTACAAACTGTTACAGATGAAATAATGAATCTCGACGAGATATTAAAAAATAGGCTTTGTGCAAAGATAGAGAGTTTCTTTGGAGACCTATTCTTTATTCCAGAAGTTTATTCATATAGTAGGTGGATGCCTGGGGACAGCCTTGGCTGCCATTGCGACAGTGGTCATCCTGGCGGAGAGTTAATGATAGAAATGCATAACGAAGGGCAGCCACACAGACCGTTATCGTTACATCTAAACGACATTGCTGCTGTCACATACTTTACGGATGGCTATGAAGGTGGGAAGTTGTTCTTTAGTAATATTGATTACCAGATAGAGCCTGCGGCTGGCACGACAATAGTATTTCCAGCTACGACAATGTATGAGCACGGAGTTACTGAACTTGTTTCCGGAGAGAGGTTGACGATGACGTCATTTTGGCCTCGAGTTAAGACAGTTGTAAATAGTGTTATGCCGAAGATTCACAACGACTGGCACACGCTCGTCAGGAATCCACAACAGTTTTATAGGGTTGCACCGCAATCCCTAATAGGAGAAGTCGAGCCACATCTTTTACCAGCAAGGAAATGATTCGATACAAGCCTTAATATAAAAAATCAACCGCTACTTAACGACAAACACGATGTAATTATCTGGAGTTTAAATAATCCAGAAGTAGGAATTGTGTAGATTAACTAAACATAACCAGTTTTCGTACCGTTATTCCGTATAGGATTTAACTCATGAGCGAAGATATGGAAGAAGTATCACTTATTGAGCCTGGTCATTTTGGTTCAAGCACTGAGAACATTATTATCATCAGGAACTTTGTTGACAGCGACGACCTTAAAAGGATTCAGGAATTTACCCAGACCATAAATGAATGGGACAACCCTAAGCAGGATGAATTCAACGAGGACGGAACATGCATATACGACGCTTCTTACTGGTGGAACAGGATGTGTAGCGGCGAAATCATTAAGAGACTTTCGCCAGAAATTTACGATTTAATAAACAAATATATTTTTAAAATGGCATCGATAATTGAACAAAAACATTCAGTTTCGGTTTATTGCAGACCCCCAGTACTTATAAAGTGGAATCCCGGAAATCTCCAGTCGCCACACGCTGACAAGCAACTCAACGACGGCTCGCCAAACCCATTCCCAACATATGATTTGAATTCTGTTATTTATTGGAATGACGAGTTTGAGGGTGGAGAGATTTACTACCCACAACACAATATTGAGCTAAAGATAGAACCCGGCATGGCTGTTGCTCATCCTGGCGATATCCACTATATTCATGGTGTTAAAGAAGTTTTATCTGGCTTGCGGTGGACAACGCCATCATTCTATACGGTCACCAAATTAGGGAGATGAAAATGAAAGTTGCTGGCTATATCGGTCACGAAAATGCTGGAATTGTTCTATACAAAGATGTCTGGCCTAGTGATTCAAATTTCGTTGAGCGCCTTGAAGCGATTATCGGGGAAAGTATGCACGAACGGTATAAGTGGAGCCCTGCAATGGTTGGCGACCAGGTAATAATGAAGGACTATCGCGACTGTTTTGACTTTAAAATGCGCCAAAGTGAGATGCCAATAAACGAGCCTGGGTATGAAAATCTTTCTGTAATCTACTCAGAAATAATGGCTGGAGTACGTGACTGTATGAAGCACTATTCTGGCTTATACAACTTGAAACTCGAGTATGAAGAAGCAACAAATATCGTTAAATACGGAGTGGGTCAACACTTCTCGGTGCACCCAGACTCTGGATTTTCTTATAGTTGCGCCGTCTCAAGTATTGGATATATCGCCGATGGGTATGAAGGTGGAGAATATTTCATGCCGTATCAGCAATTAAAATTTTTCCCAGAAAAGGGAGATTTAATTATGCACCCTTCGGATTTCATATATGCACATTCTTCCATGCCTGTAACCAGTGGAACAAAATATTCCGTAGTGACAATGTATGACTACAACGACAGAAACCACCAAAACAGTTCTTATGGTTCAAATGTTGCATCGCCATCTTTCGGTCTTTCAAGCGCTAGTGGTCAGGTTGTTTCTTCCTAAATGGATGTAACGCTGACAAGGACGCACCAAAACCCACCGACTATTCGTCAGTCTCAGGTGCGCAGGGAGTGGATGGACGACACTTATAATAAACATGCGTACAAATGCTTGCCCATGACAGAAGCAAACGTCGCTGGGTGGGAAATGGTCCTCCAGCAAGATGTTGTAGTCCAGTGGGACGGTGGTCAGTCTGTACCGAGAGTTTTGTCAGGGGAATTTGCAACTTTTGAGGTAGATGGCCAAGAGTATAAAAAAGCAATAGTTATGCCAAGCATTGTTGGAATAATGTCTTTCACAACTGGCTGGACATTTTCAACTCCCCAAAACGTATGGACTTGGATATCTGGTTCACCAAACTATTTCATAGATGGTGCTGTTCCATTGTCAGCAACAATACCCAGTGACTGGTGGCCAGACGAATTTAATATGAACTGGAAAATCACGAAAATTGGTCAACCAGTTACGTTTGGTGCTGGAATGCCATTTATGTTTTTTCAGTTTTACGACACTTCCACAATGCCGTCTGTTAAATTTAACGTTGAGAACTACTGGGACAAGCCCGAATTAATGAATGCTAGAGCGTCATATGGTGAAGCAAAAATGAAAAAACTACATGATGAGCCATGGACGTGGATGGGCGGAATACGTACTGGGCTCGACGAAAATGGCAACAACATAGGCCCACGCCACAATGGTCATATACAACTTGAGGAACCAGTTCTGTGAAAAAACTTAAAGGCGGGATAGCTGCTGGACTAAGACTTGGAAACCTTGGATTCAAGGTTAGGGGCGTAACAACAGAGCAGATAATAAAAGACTCTGACTATTTTGCTGAAATATTGATACGAAACAAGATGATTGGCTTCAAAGAAGTAAATCCTACAAATGAAGAGTTTGTAGAAATAATGAGACTTCTCTATCGTGGAGATAATGAACGCTCTTCTCTTCAGCCGGGCTTGCTGGTAGACCAAAAACATCAGGGAAATAAAAATACGCTAACAAATGACGTTGAATGGTTCATCAACTCTCAGTGGCATATGGATAACCCATTTCTTGAAGAGATTCCGTGCTATACGGGGTTGAAGATGGAAAAGTTTACGTGCCCCCCAACTTCAGGACAGACTCACGTTTATAGCCTTGTTAATGCATACAGAGACTGCCCAGAGCACATAAAGCCACACCTAGAGAACGCTAGGTTTATAAATGGCACAGGCTTTGTTGGAGAAGAGACTGACTCAATACAGACACATCCAGCGCTCAGAACGCACCCCTCCACTGGAGAAACAATGCTTCTTTGGTCAGGCCATGACATGAGCTTGCCCGGCGGAGAAGAGCCATCATGGTTTGTGGATTTAAAAGCGTACATGCGGTCACAGCTTTCTTTCCCAGAACTTCGCTACACGTGGGAATGGAGTAAGGGTGACTTGGTTATTTGGGACAACAGGTCAGTTCTGCACTCATTTTCTCCAGGTTGGACTCATGAACAAAGAATATTTACACGATGCGAAGTCGGCAGAGAAAAGCCAGTATACGAACCGCTCCGTAAAGTTTTTATAAATGATGAATTTGGCGATACGTGGCGCAAAGAGGGCATATCTAAAGACGAAACGACCGGACCCAATCCAGACCATATTCCGCTTGTGTTTACAAAGGGTATATATGGGTTTCCTGAATACTCTCATCTGTTTCAAAAAGTGACACTATTTGTTTACTCAAATGATGGTTCATTTGGTGATGATGTAATAGCTTTTGAAAAAGAGATTAATAATGAAGATTTTAAAGTTGTCGCAGTACTGCCATATGCAAACGACAAGATGCATAGATTTTCAGCCTCGCACTTATCAGGCAATGAAAAACTAGGTCAGAAATTCTTATTTACCCAAAACGGTGACCTTGAGCGCGCTTTTTCTGCGGACGAAGATTTATTTAGAGTTGAACCATACGATGACGGTAGGCCATCTCCTGTTCCGCTTGTCAAAACGCTAGTAGAGATGCATCCAGATATGCGTCACGCTGGGCACGCATGGCATTATCCATGTTGGTTCCCTCATCAGAGAAATCTAAAGTTCCGCCCATGGGATTGGCATAATCTTTCATTTTTTGAGTACGAACAATTCAATGGTGGTCCACCACCAAATGATTTTCTTGTCCAGTTTGCAATTGACACCGTATACGGTTGCTTCAATCATCTTGAGACAAACGAAGAAAGAAAAAAAATTATTGAATCCATAATTGACTACATGCAGTACATGCTGGAGCTTGGAGAGTATGAGCGTGATAGGTAATCATCTTGGCGGTGGAGTTGTTTTATACAAAGAGGCATTCAATTTAGACTGGAATTGGATGCGCAACTTCTGTCAAGACACATTGCTGGAAGAACGAAAATCAATGTACACGCCAGGCGCGGACCCGATAACCGGTGAAGATGGGTACATAAACAAAAGTAATTATTTCTTCAAGAAAGATTCTTTAGACTGCATGCCGTGGCGCGGCAGTCTTATCCATCAAAACTCAGATACTCGGGTTCAGGAGACGATTGACCACCTTGAGGACGTAAAAGACGCATGTCTACAGGATTACTTGCGTAAATTTCCGCTAGCTGGGAAGTGTTTGTGGTGGAGAATTCGTGGACATATTGTTTCTTACCCAAAAGGTTCTTTTCTTGGACTGCATGCAGACATTCAGACGGAGTATGAATTTGGGAAACCCCACCCCAAAGACCAACTTGCAACACGAAATGTTGTTTCTGTTGTTGCCTACTTAAACGACTGCGTAGACAGTGAAGAAGATATAGATGGAACAAATTTTACTGGCGGATTGCACTACTTTAATTATCTAGACATAACCATAAAGCCACAAAAAGGCTCAATTATATTTTTTCCTTCAAACTACGTAGCGGCACATGAGGTTCAGCCAATCACTGCTGGTACAAGATACTCTTACCTTGGCTGGTATTGCCAGGGCACTCCCAATCCTGAAGTATTAGAAAACGTCGTTGACCCAGTCGCTGAACCGGAAGCAGCTCGCAAATCATCAAATCTTTATATGCCGACTGGCTATAAGTTAATGGAGTCGTAGTGTCATTGAAAATTGGAATTCTAAGTACCGGAAAGATGGGTTCTTCCTTAGCAATTGCTGCGAAGCAAAATGAACACACCGTAATGTGGGCATCTGAGGGTCGTTCTCTGGAAAGCAAAAATAGAGCAATAAAAATTGGTTTACATGATGCTGTGACAATTAAAAATTTGTGCGATGAATGCGACGTTATTGTATCTATATGCATGGGCTCTGGTGTCATGCCAAACGCAATTGCAGCAGCAGCAGCTGGGTTTGATGGCATATACGTAGATGCAAATCATGTAGGTGATGTATCTCACGAAAATCACCTTAAGTCAATATTGGACAATGCCCGAATTCCGTATGTTGATGCATCGATATATGGGTGGCCATACCCGCACGAAAGCAATCCAGAGTCGGAGCGAACTCTCTACCTATTCGGAGATAAAGCACAAGACATTAGTCGAATATTTAATGGGCACATATTTGAGTGCAAGATTACAGATATCTCGGCTAAGGAGATAAAAAGGCAACGTGAGATATCGGATAGGTCAAACTGTGCCCCACATATAGACCACGGATATGGAGTCGTTGAATTTCCGTCGATACTAGAGATAGATGATTTATTTATTGATGAATATATGAAGAGACGAGAAATATGCGAACCACAAGACTATGTAATAGATGAAGAGGGATTTTATATAAATAGGGGTGGCTACAAATTCACAAAAGAGCACATAGACGAGGCTCCGAAAAGATATTTAAATCTAACTCCAGACGGGTGTCCGGACGAGGATTTAAATTTTCACTCAAAAATAGAAGATGCTATTTCTAAATGCATAAATGCTTACCGAGGAATATATCCAGAAGTTCATGACTGCATTAGATGGAGAACCGATGCTCATATAGCTTCGTATCCAAAAGGTTCTGGAATGGGGATGCATCATGATACGTCAATAGGGGCTGGAGGCAAGAATGAAAATCCAGTATTTAACGTTCTGTCTTTATCACTAATTCTTGGGGATAGGTGTGATGGAGGGGAGCTTATGATTAAATATGTAAACAAGTCATTCAGGCCACAAAAAGGAACAGCTATTTTGTACCCATCTGGATTTCTTGGAAGTCACGCTGTAGCTGAGGTGAAGTCTGGAAGTCGCATATCTTACCTAGAGTTTTTTGGGCAGGGCAGCGTCAGCGGACAGACCAGGCCGATTTAGGAACATTGTTATATGAAAATATTAGATAATTTTTTAGACACAAAACTGTGCAATGAAATAATCTCAGATAAATCATTTTTCCCACAATCAATGGGAAATGATGAGAGAATTGCTTCAGAAATAAACTCATATCATGATGGAAGGTCAGACTGCTTTGCCCCCTATATGTTTTGGGAGGGTTGGTTGAAGAGTGAGCCAAAAACACTGAGGCAAAGGGTGATTATGGAGATATGGAAAGACAATCTCCCCTTTCCAATAGAGGAAGTATGTGGTTTTGAGTACTGGACAAGAACATTCGAAGCCGGTCAGTACCTAGCTCCGCACGTTGACGAGGACACGTTTAGGTATGCGAAGACGAAGGTTCTTACTGGCCCAAGAATTGGGTGCGTTTACTACGGTCCAGAAACAGATGCTGAAGGTGGTGGTTTTCTGGAGATTTATCCACACAACATAGGTGATTATACAGAAAATGCACTGGAGTCGGATATGGTTACTCCGCACCTCGTGGACATCTCTAATAGGGAAAGAATATCCTGTAAAGGAAATAGGATAATAATCTTTGATGCTGGACACGTTCTGCATGGAACAAGCCCTGCTAGTTCAGGGAAGAGGAATGTGCTGATTGTAAATGTATGGCACAATGATGTTCGCCCTATAGCGATTGAAACTGGTAACTTCTACTACGAATAACCCCATATTTTGTAAGGGTTGCAAGTAAATTCTCAATCATTAACGCATGGTATAATTTAGTGTTGTAGGAGGAAAAATGCCATTAAATATTTCTAGTTTCATTTCAACAGAAGCAAAAAGAGAAATTCTGGAGAGTGTCATACTGCAAGCTAGTACAGACATTTATCAAGTTAGCCTTGAGCTGAATATCAATCCAGACGGCATTGAGGAGACGTGGACTGCTGACGACTCTGGAATTTCAGACAGCAGTTCGCTCAGGTCTGCTGCCGAACGTCTAGAGTTTCACGTAAGTAGACTTCATTCCGCAAAGAACAAATTAGAAGCTCTTGAGGGCTAATGGGGACATATGTCGCTGACTATAGAACAAATAGAAAAATCTAGAGAAGAAGCCAGAAGGTATCTGGAGTACTCCACGTACACATTGTGCATGATTCTCGGTGTAGATGTTGATTCTCTGTCTAGTGATATGAACATCCCTGTAGGTGCTGAACATCAGCAATATGGGTCGTATGTATGTCTACGTAATCAAGTTGTAGCTTTAGAAAATCTATAAAAATGATTTTCTTATTAAAGAATATTGAGTCATGCGCTCCACCTATGTGCATGGAGTCAAGAGCTGAAAAAAACAATAAGCAGATATATACAACAAGCGAATCCTCCGATGAGAATTCAAACCCAATAAAGAAGTACAAGCATTCACGTACCGCAGGCACTGACAGAAAAGATGATACTTTAGTATTTAATAGTTCAACTTTTTTATTATCTTTTTCATCAGATGATTCATTAGTTCACTGTCCTATTTATACTGAAAAGAATGATGACATAAGTAAATCTGTTGATTTTTCTCCTTTGTCATTGCTCATGAAGTCGGCACTGGAGGCATAACGTGGCAATTATAAATTCTTGGGAAACCAACAACAGCACCTATTCTGCTTCTGATTTTATTTTAAATATAGAACAAGAATTGAGCACAGTGCTTTTCATTTGCGGCCTTGATGGCTCTGCTCTGGAAACATATGAGATTGATGAAATAGTGGACGCAATCAGAAATTTGTTCTACAGCAGAACAGATACTGCGGCAGACATAATTCTTGATAAGTGGTTACGGCAACTTTTGCTAGTGGCAAGAAGAAACAATAGACGGCATAAAATAGCAATGCATTCGAGGGATTATGTCAACTAGCGGATGGATAACACGGGCCAGAATCGCTAGGAGACTGTCCAATACCGGAACAAACGAGATATTCTTGTCAGAGCTTGATGTGATGTCTGAGTATGCTTCTAGGGTGGTTCAATTTGCAGAAGAGGCCGCCATTGATAAGAGGACTATTGCTGTCAATGGAGATACTGAGCGTTACTTGTATGAGGCAATTTCTCAGAACATGGACAAAGATTTTGCTCACATAACATGGCAAAATCTTGCGCAAATAAAAATGTGGCATGACTTACTTTGTGACGGCGGAACTGTTGAAAACCCCCAAAAAATACTTATGTACATGGGGCTGCCTTGTTCGTTTGTTTTGGAAATGCTGGCTGATAGAACAAAAGAAGTTTATTTTATTAATAATAATGATTTATTCTTTTTTGAAAAATTCTTTTTACCATATAACGAAGTTTTTTCATATGGAGACATAAGATATTCCTCTGTAGATATTAGTGATATTCAGAGTGAAACCTTAGATGGATATTTTGACTTTGTCAGAACAACGGGTTTTGGAATTCAGAAAATAACAACGGACGTTATTGGCTCGTTGATGTCTTCGGTCAAGGTTGGCGGTTCCTTCATACTTTCTGATTCCTCCGATTATGGAGACCTCTATACTGCGCCAATAAAAGAATTCTTGTTAAATGCATGGGATAATGGTAAATATATATGTGAACGCAATGAATTCATTTCGTATCACCTCCCATACGATGTAGGCTTGACCGTGGCGAAGAGAGTTGCTTAGCCGGTCGGGAGCAAAAGTGCAATCATCTAAAAAACACCTAGAGATACCGAAACTTGGTCAAAATGGGTGTGAAGAAGTTAATGCAATCCAGTATCTGAATCATGGTGCTGGGATTATGCAGTTCAAAAATGCTCTTACTATACCCTCTGAAAGAATACTCCCTTATGTTGATGAGTATTCCTATGTTCCGAGCTGCGGTTTGGAAATATACGAAGAGGACGGAATAAAGAAAGCTCGCGACTTCGAAGGAAACGAGCAGCCGTACGAGAACCTTCTTTCTTTACCATTGAGACTCGGTGGGTTTGGTATGGCTGGTCCTGTCGAGGATTACACGCCCGAGGACATAGTTAAGTTTTTTAATGATTGCGAGAGGTCTTTGTATCTTTGCCTAATGAGATACATTGATATGCACCCGCTAATCCTGAACACAATATGGTGGAAGGGTCGTGGTCACGTACTGAAGTATCTGCCAGGCGCAGCTCTCGGCATGCATAACGACAATGACACAAATTTTAGGGTTATTGATGGGCAGAGGTACTTTAGTCAGCGTGAAGTTGCAATGTACCAAGTAGTAAATGCAATTATTTATTTAAATGATGACTACGAGGGCGGAGAATTTAGATTCCCGTATGCTGATGTAACACTAAAGCCCAAAGCTGGTGACATTGTATTTTTCCCTGCTAATTACGTTGGAACCCATGCTGTTGCGCCGGTCAAGTCGGGGGAGCGTTATACATACTTAGCTCAATTTGGTCATGGTATCGCCAAGGACAATGAAGTTTGTGAAGCTCAAGAAAGTAAAGATTGGCTCCCTCCCGTATACCTTCCATTTGTTTACCAAGATGCTGAAAAGTTTTCGCTATCTGGATATTCACATTTTGACGACATAAAGGAACGCAATCTTGGGCTATTCAATAACACTGTAATTTCTCAAAATAGGTCAGTTGAAGGACCAGCAACTGGGACCAGAATTCAATACGATGAGAATAACTGAAAAAAATCAGTACATAGTTGATTATCCAGGCATCAACAAAGTATTTGATGGATTCTGGTGTTTTGAAAAAGGTACAGATTCACCCCCAGATGGGGCAATTAAGGTAAGGTAGAAAAATGGAACTAAATCCACAGATGGTCATTGATGAAATGATGAAAAAAATCAACTCACTTACGGCTGAGAACATTATTCTCAGCACTCAGGTAAGAGCACTTTCCGACAAGTTGTCAGGCTATAACGAGGCTTCTCCATCACAGGTGATGCAGGGCACGATAGACAGTGAAGGAAAGTATGAAGAAGCAATAAAAGAAGGAAGAATAGGCTCTGGTAGTTAACTACCACTTATTAAGTGGGCAAACTGCCTCGGCTAGTTTTACCTTCAACTTCATGAAGCAACCGCATTCTTTGCACTGCTTTGTTGTCTTGGTTAAGCGGTCGCACGAATTGCAGGTTGCGTAGCGTGATTCCTGAATTTCCACTGGCGCAAAGTCTGTATCTTTCTTGACAAAGTCAAGTGGTGATACTTTATGGTTCTTTCCCGATGTGCGCTTAAACATCATTATTTCATGACCCAAAAATGTACAGAACCCATGCCACCGATTCTTCGTCCCACGTAAACCTATGAGCTTCTTTGTATTCTCCAAACTCAGAAGGCCAATTTCCTTGTGTGTAGTTGCTTGGCATGGGAGTTGGCGGAAACCAAGAACCATCTTCCTGGAGAACCCATGATGGGTAAGACTCCGGCTTTTTATCTATGAAACGGTCAGATGTGGAGTCATATGTTCCCCCACTCATGGCAAAACGTCCTCTATGCCCACCGTCGCGCCATGTTTGAATCCACGTGTGTTGGTTATCTGCTTCGTTTAATTCGTTTAAATCTTGCTCTGGGCCTTCAGAGTTTTCCCCAGATGCCCCTACTTTTATAACAAAATTATTTTCATCAAGTTGAGCGTAATAAAAAGTTTCCATAGGGCTCCTAAGCTGGTCCTATCCAAGTTATATCAGTGTATCCATTTGCTCCGGCAGTGTTTGCTTTTCCTCCAGCACCGTAATTCCCCTCTGCGCCGCTGACGTAGTTACCGTAGCCAGAGCCAAATCCAGTATCAAAAAACCCAGGCCCACCAGGACTGACTCCGCTTCCATTTCCTGAACCGCCATCTATGCTGTTAGCTGCTCCGGAAACACCACCACCACCGCCGCCTGAAATTCCTCCTCCAGCAAATCCAGCGTTTCCATTTCCACTGCTTCCACCTTGAAAGTTTCCTGAAGCGGGATTGCCTCCCGCTGCGGTAATGGTTGTGAAACTTGCTCCAGAGAGTGTTGTTGAGTTTCCTGCTACTTCTTTGTTTCCTCCTGCTCCGGCGACGCTAATGGTAAAGCTAGTAGTAGATACATCGCTGCCGGTTTGGGTGTTTCCGCCACCGCCACCGCCATACCCGAGGAAGCTTCCAGCAAAATTTCCTCCGCCTCCGCCTCCTCCAACAAGTGTGTACGAGCTAATCGTTATATTTGCGCCATAGCTTGGTTTGGTGACCGTATGTTGCCCCAAGTTTGTCCGAGTTCGTGTTGTGTATGTTGCAAATGAGCCAGTTGTGGTTCCGTTATATATGTCTACGGCTCTCGATATAGTTCCAGATGTCTGCACCGAAGCTCCACCGGCATAAGTGGCTGTAGCTCGCCAGTATATTGGTGTCGCAGTGCTGGAACCTAAGTCCCATGAGGATGTTACTTCAGATATTCCAGCACCTATGTTGACCGAACCAGCACTAGAGCCATAACTCTCAGAGGTTCCGTACTCAACCGAAACTGTTGTTGTACTACCATTTGGGGTAACTCTTGTAGTTAAAGCAAAAGTTGATGAAGTATTTGTTGTTCTTACACGCCATTCATGTGATGTGTTTTCAGCAAGACCAGTTAATGCGTTTCCGACCGGCGTAACTGCAGTTCCAGAAATCCTCGAATAGTCGTAAAACGCAGCATTAATGCCGAGGGAGTGGCTGAGTGTTCCGGTTGTTGTATATACGTTAGAAATGCCCGTAGTTGAAGCGCCTGGGGCGGTAGCAGTGGAAGACCCTGTTTGTGTTCCAAAGGTTGGCGGATTAAAGGCAGTAATTGAGCCAGAAGCATTAGAAGTTGCAGAACTTATTCCCGACCCAGATTGCTTGACTACCGTAAAGGTGTATGCGGTGCCAGCGACCAATCCAGTAACCGCTATGGGAGAACTGGCGCCATTTGCGGTAAACGAACTAGGAGATGAGGTAACTACGTAGTTCCCACCTTTGCCTGGGTTGGTTGACGCCACGAAAGATACTGTTGCTTGCCCACCCGAGACCGCCGTAGCAGAAACGCTCGTTGGGACTGTCGGAACCCTGGCACTAGCGCCAGGCTGAGAGAGCGGTCCTAGTGGCATGATTAGGCCTTCAAATCGCCTATAACGTACCAATCATTCGTTCCGCGGTTTATCAGCGTAACGCTCGAATATTGCGTCCTGAGGACAGCAACCGTAGAAGAGGCAAGAGGAGTCCCCCTCAGTGTTTGCCCTGGGAAGGAAAGCGATGCAGAGCTCGTGCTTGCACTCATCTGCATTACTGTCACCTGAGCTCCTGGTGCCCAGCCAGTGCCAGTGACAAATATTGTTCCAGCAGAAGAAGAATCAGTTTCTATAAACTTTCCACTGGTAGTAGCCGATATTGACGCACTGTTTGCAACGCTTGCTGTAGTGATGTTGTAAACAACGTTTCCTGCAACCGAAGCGCTCCCCGTTATGGTCATTCCAGCAAATGTGGCGCTTGAAGTTGTAGCTATGTCCTGAGGGAGGCTTAATGTGACGGCAGCCGTTTCTGACCCAGAACCGCCGACGGTTATTTGATTTGCTGTACCAGCAATGGTTGCTACATAGTTTCCAGTCGTGTCTGTTCCCAAGGCAACGTTATTTGCGCCAATTGATAAAACTCCAGTATTGGAGATAGTCGCATCTCCGGAAAGCGTCACGTATGTTGGTACTCCAGAAGAGTTTGCAACAATTATCTGTCCAGATGTCCCAGATGCAAGTTTTGAGAGCGCAATTGCGGCACTTGTGTTTATCTTTGCGTTAGTTATAGAGTCGTTTGGCGTGGTGAACTGTGAAGAGTCAACCCACGTAGAACCATTATAAAACTGGATTACTCTAACGTTTGACCCATCTCCAAGACTGTCTTGCAAAAAACAGATGCGTCCCGATGACAGCAGTGGCTCGTTTGCTCCACCAAAAGCATTGTCTCTCTGGGTTGGGTCATCGAAAACACAGACAGCCTGGTCCATGAGGTAGCCATTAACCTCAGCGGCACTCAGGACTATTCCGTCCTGGAAAAGTTTTACTCCAGCTCCAGCCATTTTATCTCCTATTTCATCAAAATACTAGCATTAATCATTGTTAAGTTATTTGCACAATTATTTACATATTAAATAATTATGGCCCAGGGAATGTCGGGTAGTTCCTTGGCAAAACGCTTGCGCTGCTAGGAGGCGAAAGCAAAAATGAATTCAGGATGCCCAGTGTGTCGTCACCCAGGGTAAAGTAGAACTGATTAACAGCTGTATGAGTGATTTTGTACCCGAGGGGCCTGGCATCTTCCAGTAGCGCGATGATGGTCGGGCTTGAGTCTCCGGATATGGTTACATCAGGTGTTTCGTTTAGAACAGTCTGAACCCTTATCGCAAATGGGTCACCATTGTACCTCGGGGTTATAGAAACTGAATATGTTGAATCAGTACCGTCGTCTGTGAAAAGCAAGCCACGCTTTACCGCTTCGAGCATTGATTCTCGCGCCCCAGCTCCAATTCCAAAATATCCGCTGTTTACCTGCCACCTTGAGTAGTCATTTTCAACATCGTAAGACGGGAGCAGTTTTGAGCCATCGTTTAATATAATGTTTCTTTTTAGTCTTGTCCCCATGAACTGCGATAACCAAGAAAGATAGTCTTCGCTTGCATAGAGTGGTTCTACGAGGGAGCTGTGAGAGCTACCGAGTAGTTCGTCGGCTAAAGATGTAAGTTCACTTTTCTCAAAAGGAAAAATCTCTACATACTTGTCGTATGTAATGCCAGCAACATGAGATAGTGCATCTATTAGTTTATGAAATGGTGCAACTGGGTTTTCTTGAATAATATCTAAATCAAAATAAAAATCAGGCATATTTTTTCGTGATTCAGAAACAAAAATATTAGAGTAATATAATTCGTCGTTTATTAAATTGGGTGAAGTAAAATGTAAGTTCTGACTGTTATGTCCAGATATTGTTAATTTTATAGATACAGAATGTGCAATCCCATCATCTGGGATGACTACGTTATTTGCTCTGACTGCATTATATCTTCCACTGTATAAAGTTTGAGAATATTGACTTACTGCTGGTTGCCCATCAACCTGAAGTGATGCGCTTACGGTTATTGTCGAGTCTGGTTTTATTAGTGCATTAAATGAAAAACGATTATCATTATCGGACTCGTAAAGTCCAACCGAGCTAAGCGTTAGTGTAATGTCCGCATCCGTATCGGGAGCTAAGCGCATTGCGTATCGCGATAATTTCGATATCTCTGTTGAGCCGATTGTTCTAGTGACGCTTGAAACCCAACTGGTGCTTGCCGTATAGTTGTCGAGAGAGAGCGTTTGCAGTGTTGTACGTGACGAACTATACAATCCATCGTAGTCACTAAGGCGATTTATCGTTTCCGACATTTACAACTCCAAGGATGTGAACGTTATGTTTATATCCGCAGTGGACAAAGATGGAAGAGTTCCTTTATCTCTGAATTGCAAATTGTTTCCGATTTTTGGCAACCACCCAGAACCAGTTCCCGTCAAGGTCAAGGACTCTACGTATAGAACTCCGGGGATTCTGCTAATTAACGAAATGAGAGAAGTGTGTCTTACCGTATATTCTGAGAACGGAAACGTCATTGGGCTTAGGTAATCAACGAGCGCTGAATATACTGCATCCTGGAGTGGTGACTGGTCGTACGCCGCATCAAGTACTACGTCTCCATCTATCTCTAAAGTAACCAACGAAGCATCATTTACGTTTATTGTTAAGCCAGCAGAGCATCTGTTAACCAAGTCAGCTTTTAGTGCTATCTTGTCAGGAGCAGAGACCGGTTCGTTTAGTCCATATACGAACAGTGTTACATATCCAGCTTCGTCTTCCCCAACTGTAACTGAACCAACAGATGCTGATATATCGAAAAATGCAACGCTAGCCCCAGCTTTTGTGTAAGATATTGTTGTATCTGTGGTTGTGGATACTGTGTAAAGAGTGTTTTCTGCCGCATAAGTTGATTCAAGATTAGATACCATAACTTTCTCACCGGCTACAAACTGGTGAGCGCTTGGGAATGTCAGCGTTACAGTATCTGATGCTCTTGACAATCCAGTTGGTGAGTCTTCCCTGTAGACTCCAATGTCCCCAAATGTCGTATCACCGTAAGTCAGGTCATATGTTTTTACCCTACCAATAACGCCGTTATAGTTAGTCAGAACATATGCATCAACTTGACTAGCCTTATTTAGCGTGCGAGACAGAGAAGCAAGATAAGTTGCTGCACGACTTAAGTAGTCCGAGTCGGTGTCAGCGTTAACTCCATTTGTAAATGAATTTCCAGACACTGAACTAAGTATTTGCACACCAGAACTTAGAAGTTCTAATTCTGTATTTTCATCTATTACTGGAATTGCTCCAGGGCTTGTGCACTGGGCGTATACATTTCCGGAAGGAAAAGGCCCAACTTCCGCTATGTCTGCAGGGATTGACAATGTATCAACTGTCTGAAAAACAAAATCCTGAATCTCATCCTCGAATGTTGTTCTATACGAAAACAAAGTTCCAGCTGGAACTGTTGCGCCCTCATATGAATCAGCTGTAACGGTGAGCTCTACTTCAGCAGGGATACCTTCCTGCCTGGTCACTCCCATCATCAAAAGAATGGCAGCCATTAGTCTGTCTGGCAAACGGTTTATGGCTGCAATATTTAATGCAGAAATATATGCCATCGCTTGAAATATTGCATCTTCTGGAGTGCCTACCCTCAAATTAAACTCAGGAAGCGTTAGACTGGCAACATCTAGAGATGCCAAATAGATATCCCCAGGGGAAATATCAAATATTTTTAAATCTATATAGTTTGAAAAATCTGCTGGCATTTAGATTACATCTTTCACTCTAAAAGAAAATGCTGCATTTACAGTACCACTATTATCTGTAGTGCTGGATATAGCAGTAATTTCTACTTCTGGTACAAATCTCGCTGCATTGAGAATAAATAGACCTCTATCTATGCCACTAAACGCTGGGTCATAAACTCCAAATCTTGGAGAGAAAGGATGTGTCAATGGTTCTGTTAATATCGCAATAGTGAGCAGTTGCGAATAGTAGTCATCAGACCCGTCGGTAAGCTTGACTAGTCCAGTGCTGTCAAACTTTAGGGGAAATTTTATTGAGTCCATTAATTTGCTCCATTTGACTCTAAATGTTCAATTCTTGATACAAGGTCTTGAACTGTTTTTACGAGTATTGAAATGACTGCATTCTGCTGCCACATATTTGGGTCAGGAATCCCATCTTCATTGTCGTCGAGATATGTAACAAGTTCTGGAGAAACCTGATGTACTTCTTCCGCTATGAATCCATACTCCATGCTTGCTTCAGATATTTCATTTAGCAGAGGATTTGAGGCATCTGGGCCACGGAATTCTTTCTTCCACTGGAACTTAACCGGACGAAGATTTTTTATAAGACCAACTGCCTCTTCGGCTGACACGGTTTCAATATTTTCCTTATACCTCAAACGAGAGCCCTCTATTAAAAAATAACCATCTGCGTTTCTTCGCCTTAAATTGGTGCTAACTCCTGCACCGACACCAACGGTTCCATAGCCAACAAAATAGTTACTATCAAGGCGTGCATCGCCAGAGTATCGAACCGCTAAGCCGCCATTAAATCCGCTCGACTGTGGCGTAAAGCCGCCACATGTATCCGAGTTGCCCGCGCTAGTGGCGTAGTTGACGTTCAGTGCGCTCGTTAGATATGAGCGCAGGTAGTCGTCTCCACCATTTGTTCCCCAAACACGTGGGGGGCTCGAGTTATTGCCCTCGTTTCCATTGCTTGAATTTATATAGCCACAGAGTATGTAACCGTTTTCTTGTGTTCTTACAACTTTATTTGCTTCATTATTTCTTCCACTATGCACTGCAAGACCTGCAACAGTGTTCGCGTTGCCTGCGCTTGTAGCGCTTGTAGCGCTTGTAGCGCTTGTAGCAGTAGCAGAGTTTCCGGTGCAAGAACCAGATGACCCAGATACGTTGCCGGTTACATTTCCGGTTACGTTTCCTGTAAGTGTTGCGGTAATCGTTCCTGCGGAGAAGTTTCCAGAAGCATCGCGAGCAACAATTGCTGATGCTGTGTTAGCATTTGTTGCCGTAGTTGCAGAATTTGAAATTTTTCCTGCAGTAGCTATTGTTGCTAATTTTGTATCCGCTATAGAAGCGCTAGCACTTATGTCAGTGTTTGTGATGGTTCCATCAAGAATCATTGAGCTCGTAATTGTCCCGTCTGGAAGAACTACTGTTCCGGTAAACGTTGGAGAAGCGCTTGGAGCTTTTAAGTTAATTTGAGCCTGAATACCTGAAGTCACTCCATCTAGGTAACCAAGTTCTGTTGGCGTTATCGTACCTATTGTTGTGTTGGATGAAAGATTAGAAGAACCGAGCACTGTTAATGTAGACGGACCAGTTACAGTCAAGGTTCCAATACTCGCACTAGTTGCAACAAGTGTAGATGCGGTTATATTCTCAGAATTACCAGTATCAATAACTGTTATCCATTCTGTACCGTTATATATCTGAAGTTCATCAGTGTCTAATAAATAAATAACTCGACCCTCTGATGGACCAGGTACTCCAGTATCACGCGCTTGACTGTCCGCGTATATTGATATTCCTGCTTCTGTCTGGGCGTATATGTCTGATTTTTTATTAGAAGAACCAAGTATTACCAAACTTGTATTTTTTTCATCAGTAAAAGCGCAGACTACAATGTCGTTTTTGGATAGCTTATTGAGTGGAGTCGTGTTTATTGGCATTATTGGGCCAAGCGAAAGATTTAAAGAATGTATCTTTACGTAAACACGACCATCGTCACGTACTGACGTTATGGTGCCTTGATATATTGTGTTTGGAGTACGTAAATGGCGAGATGCTTTATCTCTAGAGACTATTAGGTTATCTAATTCCATGATTCACCCACCTCACAGTGTTTCTTGTATCCCAGACGGGAAACGATTTTTCAAAACAATAAATTGCTGCTCAATCAAAAGTTCAATATAGTTCTGCGCGTCTTGATACGTTTGACATCGAGCAAAGAAATATCCGTCTTGATAGTATTTACTAAGAGCCTGGTCTTTTGTCAGAAGAGACGTCTTTGAGCCCTGTGTCCATAGTCCATTTAGCACTAGAACGTATGGGTTGTTGTTATACGTTATGGGTGAAACATTTGCATGTGGAGAAGATATTGTCACGGAAGAAGATACCAATGAAGGTATTGCATCTATGTCAATACTAAGCGTTGTTATAGATGAGGAATATGATGTTGACAAGACTTCGCGAACACCACTTATCTTTGAGAATGCGACGCTAGACGTTGATGTCGGCCAATCAGAAGGAAACAAGACACTTGACGAATTTGAGCCGTCCATGTAGGTGTTGGTAATTGAAACACTTGCGCTCGACTCATATAGGTTTGTATTCGTATTTGGAATTGTTAATGTAGCGTATCCACTGGTCAGCACCATTGAGGACGCTGTTCTCAAAACGTTATTGTTTGGCTCTTTGTACGCAGTACATATATACGGGAAGAATGGTCTTGGCTCACCTTCAATTATTTTAATTGGAAGGTTATAAAGGTCTATGTTTCCTTTTTCTATTAGCCCACTGTCTTCTGCCATGTCTGGATAGTTATACACAGACGCAGATGTTGGCAGGGGATATATATATGAAACCGGTGGAACTCTATTTTGAAATCTTTGCCCAATTACTAATGATTGCTGCAAATTGCATAAGCGCTTATACTCTTCGGCTCTTGTTGCGTCTGCAAATTTAGCTAAATACACAGGACTAGCTGAGTTTGCTGAATTTTGAATAAAAGCAACAGATGCTGCAGAAGCAGTTGCAACAAAATATGGTTCATTTGTGGACTGATTAACCAGAACTCTTGGTATTACAGCAGTATATGGAAGCCCTCCATAAAAACCTGGCTCTATTACGTTACTGACTACCATTGGAGTAAGAGAGGATATTCCGCCAGATGTAGTTTCAACTATGGGTCTTGAATACATGTCCAAAGAGATTGAGCCAGAAGTTGAAGTATTTATTGCAATTGCCGATGGGTCTCGTGGAAGCCTGTAGCGGTTTTCACGGTTTGGCAACGGGTTAACCAGGTTGTCACTTGTTAAGTTTTTTGGCATTTCGCTAGTTGGTATGTCTAGGTGTATGCGTGCTTTTTGTGAAGCGGTTTTTGACCTAATTGCTTTACCATTTTTATCTAGCTGAGCAGCATTTAGGTCTTCAATATTGTTTGGGTTAGTAGAAAAGTTGTAACGCTTACCAATAACTATCTGTTTAATGTCTTTTGGTTTTCTTTCTGGTTTTATAAATGAAATCTGCACAGGGTTTGGTGATTTGTCTTGAAAAGATACTGTGTCAATTAAAAATAAACCATCAGTAGTAGCTGATATTGCATTAAGCATAGTTGTATCACTATCAAAATCAAAAAATTCAATAGTCATTCCTGGTCTTAGTAACGTTCCATTTCTTCGTGAAATTACCGCTGAACCTGTTGCGTCTAGGGGATTGTTGTCTGAGCGCGTAATACTTGGCCGCTGCAGAACCTCAAAGTATTTGAATTTATTCTTTACTGGCGTTATTGCTTCACGTTTGGGATTGAAGAACAGTGGTATGTAATTTTCTGTTTTTCTCTTCGGTCCTTTTGGTTTTCTGTCTTTTATGGGAATATCTATAATTCTTTGTTCAGTTCCCCAGCGAGCTAGTAGAAACTTTTGAGAACAAAAAAACAAAGTTCCATCTGCTTCAAATAAAATAAATTTTGCATCAGTGGCTAACCCACCGAGAACATCCCATAGTGATTCTGCTTGATTCGCACCAGAAGCCTTGTTTATTTGTTTTTGTTTTGATGTATTTTCTGCAAATAAATTAAGTCCATACTTTTTTGCTGCTCTTTTAACAAATGCTGTTCCATCTCCACCAACTGAACCAGGCTCTCTATCTCTTTTCATCTGCTGAATTGCTTTTGTGTAACACTTAACCTGAACAAGTGGCGCATAACCAGGGCCTGGGCCAATTGTTACATTTGCAATTTCAAAAATTAAATTTATATTTCTTGCCGCGCTTTGAAAAGGATTCTGATTGAATTCAGCAAAAGGAGAACCAGTTTTTGTTGTGTACACAACAGTGCTTCCTATCTGAAAGTAATTATTAGAATACATCAATCCATCAAAATCGATTACGTCAAAACTTAATTCGCTTGTCATGCTCATTGAATAGTCAATATTTATGTTTAATATGTTTGCGTCAATGCGCGACTGTTTGCCAGCGTCTATATCAACAATTGTTATTGTTCCGGCAGCGTTATTATTGTAAGACATTACTAATTACTTGTCGGCAAATTCGCTTGTTTGAGAAAGCGTTGGATTCTCGTTTTCTTCTGTTGGCTTTTCTTTTGGCTTTAGCTTGACTCCTGGTATTTTTAGTTTTGGAAATGTAATCAAAGGTATTGCGTCGCTTTGTAGCTCCTGAAGGGTTATGTCACATTGCGCTCTGTTTATTCTTCCGTCAATTGTTCTGTAGAGAGAGGTTATATTAAGTTCAGTTATTACGAAGTCAACGCCACGGCCAGAAATATAGGGGAAGCCAATTTGCTCGCTCATCATTGAGTCAAAACCCAGAAGCGTTACTGGATAAGGGGCAACAGACATTTTGCGCAGTTTTGCTATGTCATTTTCCACGTCTAAAGATATTAAAGACTCACCTGTTACTTCCTCGAATGTTCCCTGTCTATCTGGAGCTATTAAAAACTGAAATGAAACCTGGAGAAGTTTGAACCCCTTCCAGTCAACAAGGGGTGTAGCTCCAGAACGCTCAACTGGTGTCCATTCAGAACCAATTCCGGTGTAGTTTATTTGATTTGGTGGAAACATAAATTCAAATTTATTGTCCACAGGCTCGGCAAGTCCATCGACGTTGTAGTACTGAACCATCATCGGTTTCGATGTTGCGCCAGCTGGAGTGAGCAATGTTTCATTTCGCCCAACAGGCCGCGTAACATTTCTACTTCTTGGTTTTCTGGATTGAGTTGTTTGATTAGGTGCTCTGCCTTGCCTGTTTCCGATTGTTTTAGGTAATATTGTTCCGCCGTTATTTACTGTATTTAAGGCTGCTCTTGCCGCTTCTGGTGTTAACAAATTGTTTTCAATCATGTACTTAAGCAAACCTCTTTGAATGCTCTCAGTTAGTGCTGGAGAGTTCGGAGGTATCAAGCCAATTGCTAATTGTTCAAGCGTTTTTGGATTGTTTTTACTATAAGTATCACCAAGCAATGAAGCAACATATGTTATGTATGAAAATCCAATAGTCCCAGGCAAGGCTCCCTCCTGCGCAAATATGCTTTCGATATTACGAACGGGATAAAATTTTTTCTGTGTTGGGTGATACCAGAAATAAGCTATAACTATGGAACCATTGCTGTTAGTAAAAGAATATCCACTTTCAGAAGGAGACAAAATCCACAGAGTTATATTGTCGTATGAATATGGATTTTCAGTTATACGGATTCCTGAAGTTCCCGTTGGTATTTTTTGACCGCTAGAAGAAAGGCCTACTGCTGGTTTACCTGCAACAAGTCCGATAATTTCTCCATACGTGAGAGGCGGCACAAGTTTGCTCCAGCTGCTTTTTTTAGTTGTTGCAATGTACTGTTTGCCACCGTATGTAATTCTTGTCCCAGGTTGAAATGATTCTTCACTTTTTCCACTAAGAAATGAATTTATTGTTGGTGAAAAAGGTTTTGTCCGTGGGTTTGGAGCGAATTCATCACCATTGTTATATACCCTGTATGGTTCTCCAGCAACCGGTTGCCACCACTCTTCTGCTCCGTAAGGAGTTTCCTCTTTCGTGGCGACGTTTACCTTAAATCGTTTAGATATTGGGTAACCTCCGTAGCTTGAAGTGTTCGGAAGTTTGCGAATGTGTTTATGTACGTATGCAAAACCAATAAGCGTAGAGGGGCCTGTATGTAATGATGCTGGACCTTGTATGTCTAACATTATGAACGCTCTCTTCTTGCTCGTTCGACATCTTTTAGTTTTGCCATAACGCGATTTGCAATCTCTTCTGGGGAAGAATTTGCTCCATTTATATTTACGGTAACAGACATAGCTCCACCGGAAGTAGAAGAACTAGAACGTGCTGGTTGATAGGAAGCTGGTGCGCTCCTGTCTCCGATTGCTCCTGGCACGGCATGAACGTGACGATTTGGTCCTTCACCGTGGAACTCAGCAAACCCGCCATTCCTTTTAATAGCATCTCTGTAGGAGACTAGATTGTCACCAACTACGTCCAAGGCACGTCCAGTCAGGTGGTCGGAACCAAGAGAGCCAAGACCCCATGTTCTGTATCCAGACGTAACTGTTCTTTTTCCGCTCAATGTTCCGTCTATTGCAGAGTGACGAGACATCGTCTGGCTAAGTCTGGAAGAAGTTGTGTCACCTATTGCTCTACCTCTTGGTGAGGACGTATCACCACTTGTAACCGGAACTTTATCTTTGCTGAGTAGCTTGTTTGCCTGTCCACCGTCCTTTAACCACTCTGGCGTGGATATGCTCTTAAAAATTTCCCCAGTTTTTGATGTGAATGTTTCTATTGCAGTTTTAAACTCTTTAGATGCACCTGTCATTGCTGTAGCCACTGCGTCTAGTTTTTGAGTAGGCGTTTCCTTCAAACTGATTTTTGAAATATCTATGCCAGCGCCACTAAGACCAACTCCAGCCATTGAAGCTTCACTCTGTCCAGAGAAAAGTCCGATGTTCCGAGAACCGCCATAAGGGTTAAATGTCTTATCCCCAAGTGACGTGAGCAGTTTTCGCTGTTGGTCTTGTGGCAATTTGAGTATTTGCTGTTCCAGTGCATATTTGTCGACAGACACGCCCTTACCCGTATAGATATCTGAAAGCTGCTGAGCAGCAACACCAACAAGACCTTTTTCTTGGGTAAACATTGCTGCATCAAGCATTGCTCTTTGTGAAGCAGTCTGTGTCTGTCCAGCAAAAACTCCACCAGGCCCATAGGCCGCGCCCTGCCTGCCCTCGTAACCGAGCTGATTGCTGAAGTCGTAGAACGCTTTTAGCGGGTCTCCGCCGAGTCTGTCTAGAGTTGCTGTCCCTAGGTTTTGTGCAAATTTTGCAAAATCTAAATCTGTTGCTCCACCACCAGCAACAAGAGCTCTATAGTTTTCTGCAATTTCGTTATATGCAGACGCTGCTTCTGCTGTCTTAATAAATTTTGAAAATGTATCAAAACCTTTTACGTAAACATCTGTGTATGCCTGGCGCATCTGGTCTGCGGTTTTTTCCATTGCAAGACCCATTTGTTTTAAAACATCTTTAAATTTGACTGTGCTGTCGTATAGGTCTACACCCATTGACTGAGCAAGCATTTCTAGTTCTGGACGTGATTTGCCAGATATTCTTTCAAGTTCAGTAAGCCTTCTAGAGTATGTCTTATCGAGCATCTTTCCGGCTTTTTCTTCATTCTGAGTACGTACTTCAAACTCTTTAATAGTTGCTTTTCTATTTTTATTCATCTGCTTTTTCTGAGCATCCGATATCATTGCACCGTTTGATTCCATCAAAGAGATGATGTCTTTTACGGCTTTCTTCTCGCGCTTTGTTTGTGCAGACTCTCCGGTAATAAAGCCTTTCAACTTTTCGCTCATGTTGTCAGCAAAACCGAGGCCTGGTATTCTTGCAATCTGGCGAGCAATAAATGCTCCGCCAACTTGGTCGTAAACCTTGCCTCCAAGATACCTAGCAGCTCCACCAAATCCGCTTCTTATGCTTTTTGTTGCTTTTTGATTTTGCTCACTAAGACCTTTTCTTTTATTTATTGATTCACTTGCAAATCCCTCAAGTGCACCAACATTTTCAACCGTGCCACCACTCTCTATGATTTTTTTATTTTCTTGCATAACTGCATAGCGTGATGCCGTCATTGAATTAAGCATTGAATCCATGCCAGCGTTAACTGCGGCACGTGCTTCCTTGGCTTGAATTTTTATCTTGCGCATATTGCCGAGAAGGCCACCAGTTATTGCTCCAAGAGCAGCTCCGATTGCTGGAGCAAATGCGGCAAAAGGTGCCGTTACCGGGTTGGTTAGCAATAGTGGTGCAAGCATTTTGCCCGTCGCAAATCCGGCTCCGGCTCCGGCTAGTGCTCCGCTCTTAGCGCTCTTAGCGTTCAATGCTGCTCCACCAAGTCCGACAGCTAAGCCAGCCAATGGGTTTATTGTTGCGATAGCTCCACCAAGAGCTAGTGAACCACGCATTTCTTCTGGTGCGTACTGAGAGGCGAGTGCTAGACCCAATCCAGCTCCCATTTTCATACTAGCTTTTTGGTTAAGGCCAACTTGTCCTGATTTCTCATTTCCGTACAATTTTGCATAAGCCTGGGTATTGCGTGTGGCGCGAGCTCTTTCCCTAAACGTAGCGTCAGGGTTTTTTTTCATGAGCTCAGAAGGTGTCATTCCACCCCGCCCAAGTGGGCCATAAGATGCAGCAGCACCTTCTGCCAGCAGTCTGTCTTGTCGAGCAGCAAATTCTTTTATTCTGAGCTGTGGATATTTTGCTCCTAGCGCCCTTATGCCAAGACCAGTTCCACCGATAATTGGGTTAAGCGACCGACCAACTTGGTTTCCCACCCTTGTTGAAAATCGTGGACGTTTTGATGGTCCTGTTGGTATGGGCGGTGGAGCGTAGAGTGCGCCATACCCAGCAGCAGGCGTGGACCTGCCTGAAGATGTTCCCTGTTGGCCAGGTTGCCCACCAGGTACTGGACCACCCAATTTTGTAACACCAGGTACATTTGCAACATTTAGATTAGCAACATTCATGTTCTGAACATTTTGTGCTGCTGCTGTGCCGCCAACTCCAGGCAGGAATCCACCCTTGAAGGACTGCATCTTTTTGCTCATAACCATGAGGCCCATCAATCCGCCAAGACTACCAAGCGAACCGGTGAACAAGCCTATGAATCCTTTAAGGCCGTCAAACATGGATTTTACGCCAGCTAGAACATCGTTTATGAATGGAAGTGAATCCGTAAATATTTTTCTAAACATTGCTCCGAACTCCATTACTGAAGTTAAAAGTGAAGCAATTCTTTCGCCAAACTCTTTGAAATTGTCAGCATTGGCTTGAAGGCTCTTATTAAAATCCTTCATTCCTTCAGAACCCTGCTCTTTAATCGCTGCCCATATTGGACTAAAGATTGATTCGATGACTCTTGCTCCAGCTATGAATGGACGTAGTTTTTCGAGGACCAAATCCCATCCGCGCCCAAAGTTTCTAATCCAGTCACCCATTTTTGCAAGCTGACCCTGAGCCTGTGGTAGCCAATTCCGAATCAACTTAACAAAAAGACCTGATATTTTTTCGACTGCAGTAACAATCCCATCAAACATTCCGCCTGTATTTACCTGGTTTAACTCTGCGTAAACCCTCATCATGTCGCGGCGTATGATGTTCTTAATTTCAAAAAATGCTTTTTTAGCTGGGTTTAGGAATTTGTCACCGAACTGTTCAAATTGAACTTTCAATTGCGAGAAGAATGATTTTGCTTGATTTATGAGCGTCCCGTTAACGGTGTCAAATTGTCCGAACACTCCACCTTTTTTAGCTAGGTCTCCAGACATAAGCATTTCTTTGAATTGTTTTTTTGTTTTTATCCCGGATTCCTTGAAAGCTTTTTCCATCTCTGGACTAAGTTCCTTAGCTGCTTTCTGAACGTCTCCTATGCTTTTCTTGGCATCATTAAGTACAGAAATAAGAACTGCAACTTTTTCTGCACCAGCAGCAGGGTCTTGTCCTGCCGAACCAAAGTCCATCAAAGCTTTGAACATACCTCTTGAGCCAGCTATCTGTGAAGATGACATGGTCTTGGACATTGCGGCGTATGACTTGTTTAGTCCCTGTGTCCCTATGACGGCCAAGTTTGCGTCAGCAGCAAGTGAACGCATTGCGGCTCTGGTTTGGTTTAGTCCGTTGCCAAGCTGTTTTGCTCCACCACCTTTGTAAGCAAACATCGACGCTTGCTGTTCGCGCATAGCCGCCGCTGCCGTAGCTAACGCCACCGCCACCGCCGCTCCACCTTGAGCGACTATTTTCATCGCCCCCGAGTACGCCTTCATTAGTCCACGGCCAATAACAAAAGAAGCATGGATTGCAAGCATTGCTGCAGCCATGAGACCCATTTGTATTATTGTGCCCTTGATTGCAATGCCAAGAACCTTGCTTAGTACTTTGCCTGTTTTTTGGATTGCCTTATCAAAACCATCAAAATGTTTTTGCATTTTGCTAGTTTGCTTTTTTAGGTCTTTTTCTAATTTTTGAGAGCCGCTAGATAGCTTTGTTTTCCCAGCATCATTGGCAAAGCTCTTGAGCTTCTTCTGAGCGAGAGTCATATCGCGCATAAAGCTCGCGATATTGGCTTTAAGTTGGACTACTACATCTGCTTCTGCCATAGCAAAACATCTCCACGATTTGGCTAGAATCGCGTGAGTGTAAGAAGCGTACGCCTATATCTAGGCGCTATTGGCCCGGCGTTCTTGCTCTTCGCGGTCGTTACTTATAACTTTAGCACAAGCTAGCCGTATTAACCATTCCTCATCAGTGCAATCTAAAAGCTTTATTGGGTCCGTGCCAAAAAGCTCTCCAACACGTGCTGCTGAAATAATCCTGGAGTCATCGACTAGTTGTTCGAAGACTCCTTCGTAGGGTCCACTGTTTCAACTGTGTCTGAGTATCCAGCAGCATCAAGAATCGCAAGAGCCGCTGCCTCAATGTGAGGGTCAACTCCAAAGAATGCACGAACAGCGTCTAGTGAGCGTGTTGTTTCTGTCATTTCCCACATTTTGTCGGAAGCAAAGTTAATTTCGTAATCATTTTCATCACGTACTTCTTCGCCATTCAAGCAAATTCCAACAGTTGTTGAACCTATTACTAGGCAGGCAAATTTTGTGGCATCCATGCCGTTGCGTGAATCTTCTCCGGATTGCTTGCGCCATTGACGCATTTGATTCTGCGTAATGTTGGGGCTAACTCTGACTGTTACGCCAGCACGTTCAGGAACGTCAAGGTGAACTATTGGTCTCTCGACCTTTGCCTTAATAACGGAAGTTAGTTTTTGGAGAGGCGTTTCCTCAAGAATTGTGACTATCTTCTGTGGCTTAGAAGCCTTTGAAGTAGCATCGTCTGCGTTTGTGAAAAGTTCTGTATTTTCTGACATGAGAAAAATCTAGCACAGCAATTTTGCAATGATTGTAACTAGCTGTTTACAGAAACTATATTAACTAGCCGCGAATTACGTCGGATACCGCAAATGTCAAAGCAAATGTTGCTGGTGCGCCTGAAGACGAATCACCATCTGGTTCTGTGATTCCAACCAAAAGAGCACCTTTGTAGAGACGCCCAGTACCAGTGACTGGCGCATTAAGGTCGCAGTCGTATGACTGGATTGAGATATCGTAAATAGCTCTGCCAACAAGTGGACGAAGTACATTTATTTTTGCTTCTATGCCAGTTGCCGTAATGACATTACCTGATGTTTCGGTTAGTGTATCGGCGTCATAATGAGCCGTTAGGGTAAGGTCTCCGACTTCTGACGGAGCACAGATAATCGTTGGCCGAAGTTTGCCACCTTCGTAAATTTTTTCTACGTTTGCGGTTATTTCACCACCAGATACCTGAGCAAACAAAAAATTAGTCCATGATGGAGTTGAGGTTGCCCCTGTTGGAGGGGTTATTGAAGCGAGTACTTGCCTCTGAGATACCTTTGCCATTGTTTATTCCTCCGTTATTGAACAACGCTAGCTGTTAGATTGGATTTTGTAATTTCGACTTCAATCTTGTCACCAATGGTGCTTGTGCGAAGCCCTACTTTAGCTTTTACGGTTCCACCAGCGAGTTGTGAAATTGGGTTAAGGCTTGCATCACAGCGAACCGTATACCCAAGGTCAATTAGCGCACCATCAGCAGAGCGTGACTCAAACAAAGCACCAATGTCTTTTAGTCTTGCGCATATTGCTGTTAGACGTGTTGAGATGTTCGAGTAAATCGTGTTTCTGCCGTCAATGGAGCTAAAAACAAGTTCCTCTAGCGAGCGCTGCGCGTCAATAACAACGCTGTTAACAATGTCCTGGGTTGTGATGTATCTGAAATTTTCTATTTCTGAAGATATAGAACGAGCTCCGTAAATGCGAATTGTATTTTGAATAACACGAATTGCATTCACTGAGTTTTCGTCCAGGTCGTCACCGGTTGCTTTATTGATTTCTGTTTCTGTCCCAATAATAAAACGGGAAGCAGATTGAATTCCAGCTGCTGGCACGTGAGGACCGGTATTGTTATGCGCAAGTGCGCGCTTTGCCGCAACATATCCATCAGGTGGGATTAGGCGACTAATACCTGAGACTGTTGTTGGAATGCTCACCCATGGGTAGTAGAGAGCTGCATGTTCTGCACCATCTTCTGCCTGCAATGAAGAAACCTTAGCTTTGACTGCTGTAGCGTCATCTGACTCTGCGGAATGAAGAATTGCGATTCTACTGTAGGTATTTGCGTGAGCAATAAGAGCTTCAGAAGTTGTGTATGTCGTGTTTCCAGCGGTGTTTTCGGCATCTGGAATACATACGGCTCCAGTGCCTAGTGCATCATTGAACAAGTCAAGCGCATCAATTCGCTCTTGCGCAGTAACCGCTGAACCAGCAGAACCAGCGCTGAACGCTGAAGCTGTTATAACTGCTGCAACAGTTGCTCCAGAAGCTGGAGTCGCCAGCACGTACTTCGATGCAATAACGTTTGTGTTAATTCTTCCAGCAGCCTGAGCGACCGTAGTAACTGTTCCTGTGTTGTAAAGAAGAGTTCCATCGTAAAAAAGCTTAATCCTAAAACTGGTGTTGGCAACAACATGCTCTACAGTTACCGTTAGAGCCGAGCTCCACGTTCCCTCACCTACTGCGTCAAGAGTGAGAGCCGCCGTAGCAGATGCTGAAAGAACACCATTTATAACTTTTGTACCAGCTGATGCTCCAGCTCCGACAACTCTTGCTACATAAGCTTGAGTGCCGCCCTCTTCGAAAAAAGTTTCAATTGTTGGATGAAGATATGAAGAGGCAAAGTATTCGCCGAACTTAAATTCAAAATCTTGCAAACTCTCAACGACTACAGCCTCGTCCGACGGGCCGCGTTCTGCCAGACCAACAACGAACAACTGCGATGACTCGCGGACTGTTGTCGATGAAGGGCCTGTTCTTACTGCTGTGGAGATGACTACGCCTGGCATAAGACCTTCCTAATGACTCTTGTCTTGGGGAAAATATCCCATCCAACGTTTTATATTGTACAGATGATAAATGATTTTCTAATGCAACTCTAAAAAAGAATAACGTAAATAGTTACTAAGAAATTGAGATACTTGCCGAAATTGGCAACGTAGAAGTATCAGAAACCGAAATCTCTTGCTCAACTCCTGCATTATGGACCACAAGCCCGATGTTGCTCACCGTGCCAATGCTCCTCCTAGATATTACCTCATCTATCTCTAATGTATAACCAAGATAAGCTCCAGCCATGGCGCGGTCACCTTTTAGGAGGCTTATGTCAGAAAATTCTTCAGACATTGTGCCTTCATCTATCGACGCTCTAAATGAAGTTCTTGCGTCATAAGTTTTTAGACATGGATAATCAAGTAGGGCCGTTCTTACCACCGTCGCTAAGCGGTCCCTCATCATCGTTACTTCTTCGTTTCCCTCGGTTCTGACCCAGATGTATGTTCTCATCTGGTATGTAACTCTGTATAACGGGTCAGCCCCAGCATGGCCAATTCTATCAAACTTGCTTGTTGATGTAGCTACGGTGATAATTGTTGGCCATGCATCAATAGCTAGTGGCTCATATGTTATGAACGCTTCAGGTGTGGGGAGGTTAAAGTCGTCGACCTGCCAACCATTTCTGTAATCAACCAGTCTGACCGGGATGTCTATTTTAAGATAATCATTTACATATGACTTGGCAAAATGCGAGCCGTTCATTAATGAGTAACCGGGCTGGTCGGGCATTTTAATCTTCTTCCAATACGTGTTCTTTGACTTTCCTAGCTAGGTCATGCGTAAAGCCCTTGGGCTCAAATAATATTTTACGTGCTGGCATTTTCGTTGTTCCGTACTGGTGGAACTTTGCGTATTCAACATCTGTGCCAAATTCTGCGCTAAGTAGAGTAATTTTGTTTATAGAAGATGAACTAAGGTCAGCAATACTCCTAAACAAACTTCCATCTATAAACATCTTCTTGGCACCTGGGAAACGAGATGCCTTCCATGCTGCGTAGTTGGGGTTCAGTGGAGCCCACCCTCCTCCTGGGACAAGGTTGCCCCCACCGAGAAAGTTTGCCGAAAAAGCGACCTCAAGTTCACGCTTGGCGTATTTCCACACTGGCCGCATGTCTTTTGACCGCTTGGAAATCTTTTCAAGCATTTTCTTTGCATCACTGATGTCGATGTCAATTTCGACTAAAACTTTACCCACTTAGGCTACTCTCACTCTTCTGTATCTTCTTACGGAAGCTAGTTCTGAGTCCAAAAATCCGGTTACGAGTGGAGCAACGTTTCTAGTGTTGAGGTCCTTAACGCCAACTACGTCATCGTGCATATTCTGCATTTCTCTGGTTGCAGCTCTTAATATAAGTAATTTAAATATTGGGATAGTGGAGCCATCTATTCCCGCAGTATATGTAACCGTAACTACATCATTATCGAACCCGTAGAAGTAGTCAATTCCGTATCGTCTTACTACAAAGTCAGTATCCTCGACGAGTGTTCTTGTGGTCCCATTCTGAGGGTCTACGGTGACGGAGGTCACAGAAATTACAGGGGAGTTTCTAAGATATATCGTGTTTGGTGGCTCAGCATAAATCATGTTGTCAACCGGACTTGTGCGATAAAAAGAATCGCTGTACATGGAACTATTGTCCATGCTAAGGAATGTGCCCATGGGGATTCCATGCTGACTTGTTTGGAGTATGTGTTCCTCAACGAATTGGTCAACCTCAATGGGGCGACGCAAATAAGACTCAAGTTCACTCTGTAATCCAGCAAGAACCATTTCAGCAGCGTCCTGTTGACGCAGGCTGAATCTAATGTCCATGTAATTTGTTAGGTCAGAAACGGCGACCAGCATTAGTCACCTCCCGTTACGAAGCTTTTGGCTTCCTTGCTGCTCTTGGTTTTGCCGCTTTCTTTGCCGTGGCTGCTTTTTTAGCGGCTGTACGCTTTGCGCGGCTTATTTTGTTCTTCTCTTTCTTTATGTCCTTCGCAGCCTGAGCACGAGCTGCAGCCAGCTGTGGGCCACCTTCTCGCCCAATTGGGTTTCTTGCAGAGGTACGTCCTGCTCTACCAACAGAGTATGCAGAAGAGCTTCCTGGCGTCTGGCCGAATCCCTCTCTGTTCTGGCGAGCACCAGCACGTGTGGCAATTCTATGTGCAGACTTTGAAAGCTTTGGACGGGCTCGCATATTCGGGTTTGCTTTCCTAATTCGGTCTGGAAGCAGCTCGGGGTCGCCATCGTATGTGGCGAACTTTGAAAGGCTTCTTGCTCCGCGCTCTGAACCAAAAATAGATGCTGTTTCAGCTTTTAGCCCACGCAGCTGAGATTCAAGTTGCGACCTTGTTTTATTGCTTTTAGCTGCGCTGATGCGAGAAGTCAGGTTATCTATCTCCCTAACACGCAAAGCCGCTTCGTCTGTAATATCTGAACCCCAGCGTACACCTGGCATATTCGCCTCACTTTATCGAGATATGAATAAGCCAAATTATAGCATTATGCACAATTACTGAATTCACCTATCCGAATTGGGTGGTCTTTCTGTGACATGTCCAGTATCAATAGTGCCTGGAGGGGCCTCCACTGGCACCCATGCGCGAGAATAATTGTGTTCTGGAATGTTTCTTGTTTTCAGAAGTGAGCCATCAAGCATTAATTGAATTTCTTCCCTTTTCATGCAAAGCATGGAATCAAAAGCTCTAGCATCAAATTTTCCAGAAATATAAAGTTTCTTTATTGCGTTTGACATTTTCTTTGCCATCACCATTCCCCTGCCCCTATTTAACTGAAGGTGAAGCATCATTGCTGCGAGTGAGTCGACGTCATGCTCAACGACGGGAATTATTCCTCCTGTTTTTTGGGCTATTTGCTTGACCTCTAGCGTCAGCTTCACTCTCTCTGAGCCATCTATAACTTCATTTGTATTTTTTCTTATATGTATTGGCTGTATAAATCCCCATTCTGATAAAGATGAAGAGACAACCAGCAGGTCTGGTCTTAAAATATGCGTACAACGCCAATCTGGAATAACTAATTCTTTTGCTGAAATATATTTAATATCCATCTGAGTCCTCTCGTTCTGCTTCAAGTATTCTTACTGCGTTTGCCTTTGTTCTTGGACCAACTGGAGACGGCGAGTTTACATCTATATCATTCAGTGCCAAGTTTCTAATTAGCAAACTAACTGGGTACCCATATGGGTCCTCAAGATACTTTTTTCTAAATCTTGCAATGTAAGCCCTTGCGTCACGCTGACGAATTTCTCCGACCATGTAATCATCTACAAAATCTCCAGCACCATAAAAACCATCACGAGAATATTTTTCAATTAACTTCTCTATGTCAAAATCTGGCCACCAACGACGCTGAGAGTCTATTTCTGGAAAACATTCAAATAAACGGTCATAAAACTCTGGTTCGGTTGCCACAACATCACCTATTCGTCTAATGGCAACACTGTGGAGTGGGATGCCAACACGGGTGTTGCTTCCGGTTAATGCAGCGAGGTCGTAATACTTGCAAAACTCTGCACCGTGCTCTTCTGATATGAATTTAAAGACATCATTAGTGTTCCAGTCATAGATAACCTTGGCAAACTTAAGTGGGATTCCTCGTTTGAGTTTGTATGGGGTAACTATGTAGTTTTCATGCAGTTTCTGGACTATGGAACGATATCTGACCATTGACTCGCTAGCTCTGACTCCAGTAATGAAGGCAACGTTTCCAGTTTTGCCCTGCATTGTGTAGTAGTCAGTTTGCTCTGGAAGGGAGAAGTCATGACCGACGCCGAAGTGTTCTCCGGTGATTGCCCACTCGGGCATATCTCTTACAAGACGACCAAGTTCTTTACGGGCGTTACTCCATAGAAGGGTAGTCACACGCGTCCCAAGAACCCAAATTTCTGCAGGGTATGGAAGGCAGTACCACTCCATATCAACCCAGTCGTAGTTTCTCACTTTTTCTACGTAGTCAATAACTGTAGGGCTAACCATTTCTTCATCCCGAAAAATTACTTTCACAGGACCAAGCCCACGTTCGTCATGCACTTCCTTAGCCAGGTATAGAACTGCTGTTGAATCTTTACCACCGGAGAATTGAACACATACTGTGTCAAATGTGTCGTATACGTGGCGGATTCTTTGTCGAGCAGCATCTATGCAACTCATGTCAAGAAACATTCTTTGACGCGTCATGCTGGAGTATGGTCCTCAATGAAATTTATTAAGCGTTCTGCAGTAGTACCACCGTCTGTGCCAGCGTCAGACTTTAGCCACTTTATGAAGTCGTACCATTTCGTCTGCTGTTGTGGATTGTCAAAAACAATCGTGTACTGAACAACTGCTTGTGGAGCGTTTTTGCCGGAGACAGTAGAACCTCTTACCGCTATGTCTGACTGATTAGACGTTGGGTCAGCAACAATTCTGCGCTCGCCTGATTTATCTTCAGTAACATGTAAGACGCGCTGTTCCTGCTCTGGTTTGCTCATTTCTGGATTGATGATTACAGGTGGGACATACCCTCCACTATCAACTAGCTCGGAGCCACTTCTCCCTGATTCGTATCCGATTTCAGCCATATCAAATTCATCCCATCCAAGACCCTCAAGTAGTTCTGGATAGAATTCGCTTATCTCCGACAGCATTCCCTCAAGTATCTCTGGCTCGGTATAGCCAAGTTCCATCGTTCTGTTGTCTGCTATTGCAAAAGCTATTGCACGTTTATCATCAGCATCCAGATAGACAACTGCAATTTTGTCCCACCCTAAAAGAGTGGCAGCCTGTAGTTGGTGGTTGCCAGCAATGACTGTTGCTGTTCCATCGTCATTCTTACGGGCAACTATTGGTTTAAGTTGTCCAAATTCTTCGTATGACGCCATAATTGCGTCAACGTCGCCAATGCGCGGGTTGCCATCCAACAAACTGAGAGTTTCAATATCTACAGCCAACTGCTTTAATGATTCATGAATTCCGTTTGACATCTTTAATTTCCTTTAGTGTTCTTGCAATATCTTCGATTAGGTCATGCGTTAATATGCACGACCACCAAGAGTAACGAGGGTCTCCAACATTATTCTTACGCCACTCATTTCGTTGGTCAGATGCCAATACGAATTCATCTATTGTCTTTGGGCTTAGGTTCCACGGACAAGATTCTTCGTCGTCGCTAAGTGAGAAGTATTTTTTTGAAGGAGATAAGTCCCAGTGTTTTGTTAACTTTTTTGGGAACAAAGAATTATTGCGCTTTAGTAATTTCATACCTGAACCCTAACATTTGCATTAAGTGTTCTCATTGCGTCTATGCCGGTACGGAGTGATAATAATTTTTCACGTTTTGACTTAACTAAGGCTTCAGCAATTTTGTAGTCGTAAGCCAATTCGTCCATTTTGTAATCCGCCCAAGATTCACGCTCCTTAATCGAGCCCTTGGCAGATAGATATTCTTTAGCCCAATTTGATTTATATAGCGCTTCTTTTTTTGAGGCATCAACAGCAAGCACTTCAAAAGCTTCAGTCTCGGACTCAAGGTCTCCGAGGAGCCTTATTAATTCATTTTCAATATCAATCTGACTAATAGGATTGTTATATTTCAGCAATTAACCCCTCCAATGGGCTCCAGTCGACCTTCTCTAAGGCTGATAACTGTTGGTTGTTCCAAGCATACTTGGATAGGCCAATTTTTGCTATTCCCATTTGTTCTAAAATCCAGGCATCGCACATATCGTCAGCTCCCCCACCCGACCATACGATTCCCGTTTTTGCAGAAATTGATGAGATGACCTCGTTCTTGCCAGCATTGCCTTTCCCTGTAGCAAACTTTGCTCTGCAAGTTGGGGGAATATCAATAAATTGTATTTTTGATTCCCATAACTTCATTCTGACCGCTCCACCGAGTTCTCCGATGCTATGCGATTGACTATTTCTGGCACCAAAGGCATACCCTTCAATTAGCACTAATTTAATATCTTTAGCAAAAGCTGTTTCTAGTATCAGGTCTGAAACGATTGAAAGTCTTTCTGCGCCTTTTGATTTCAGTTTGATTACGAAAGATTCCTCATTTATGCATAAACCTGTCGATGTCAAGGATAGGTCTAGGCCCATTAGGTTCATTAGTGCAGGGTACTACATGCAGAAGCCGGAAAAAATTAATCTCCCGGCTTCTGCATCTGTAACGGTCCTAAGGTTTTGGTTGCGCCCAGGAGTATATTTTATAACAATTTTTATTCCTACACAGCAAACAACCGCCGGTGCCTGCAGAGCAAACCAGCGGTTGTGGGCATGAGTGATAGGTAGATGTGTCCCCCTATGCGACCTCAGCTTCCTTGCCGTGGATTAGTCCACTAGACATTGGACCACCTTACCTTTCTCTGCTCGAAAGTTAGTGTTGCTTTTGGTACCTGGGAATATTTTAGTCTCAAAACATTTACAGAAATAAGCAAAAGTTTTATGAATTATCTCTTTCCCAGCCATGTTTAGCTAGACCCAAATCAAAAGCTAGCTGTGGATAGTTTCCAATCCTTACGTGGCATGGCCTACAGACTGCCAAAACATTTTCTTCGTCAAGGATAGAGCCACCTTGAGAGCGTCTTATCATTTCATGAACGTCGCGACTCATATGAATGTTGAATACTGTTTTGTTGTCGTGTGCAGCAAAAACTCTGCATGCCTCGCATAACGGCCGTTCCCTGAGTATTTTTTCTACGAATGGACGTCGTTCATCATAAACAGCTTTCATTTTCTTTGAACGCTTGTTAATTGGCTTTGTCTGTTTAGGGAATGACTTCGCTTCTAACGGTGTTTTGTTTTGTAAGGGTTTTTTGCGATTGAGCATAAAGCCCCCTTTAAGTTAGTTGCCTACAGGGAAGAGGCGTCAATAGAATCAAATGTCCATTTGCCATTAAGAGTATCCCACAGCGCTCTGTCAACCGATGTTTCTTCAAGGTCAAAATCTCTGAGCATTGCTCGGTGTTTGATAATTGCCTTTTTGAAAAGAGCAGCCTCTTCCCATCCGTTTGACTTAATTGATTCGCCTGTTTCAATCATGTTCACCACTTCATCAAGTCTTTTATTGACGTGGTAGAGAAACCTAGCTATCTTCGTTTTGCGGGAACTATATGCTTGCATCGATTCTCGAACAAGTCTTTTGCCGTCAGCTCCCATTGACTCGTATCTAATTCTGTCTGCTTCAGAATCGTATTCAATTTGCTCTATCTGCTCTTGCAGGTTATCTACGAGTGCCAGGAGGGTTTCTTTCCACCTCTCCCAGTTTTCTTTTTCCATTAGCTGCAATCGCTGCTTATTCGAAAGTTTATTTTTTACTTCTTCCGCAACCATGCTTGCAAATGCGTCGTCACTAATCATCACTTCTTACTCCATGCAGGACATATAGATTTATAGTTACACCAGTTGCAGAGAACTGATTTGTTTGGTTCAAAATAACCGCTTGAACAGCAGCTATCTATGTTTTCTTTTGTTTCGCAAATAACTTCAACAGCAGAAGCAACACCTGCGTCTGTTATCTTCCGAGAGAGACGTTTGCCGTCTTTTAAGTAAAGAAGCTCTGCCCTATCAGCATCTCCAATACCAAGAACTGAGAGCATTTTTGCGTACACGTTAAGTTGGAAAAACTTATCGTCAACATACGGCTCTCTAGGTGTTTTGCCAGTTTTATAGTCTGAAACAGTAAGCATAAGTGAATCATCGCTTTTGCTAAATCTGTCAATAAAACCTTTTATGGTCACCCCTTCAATCTGAGTATTTACTTCATACTCAAGACCAAGTGGGCTTATCTTCTCGGGGGTTTCGAGAGCCCAAAGATTTTCTATGCACCACCATGAGTTCCAACGAAATTGTTTTATCACTTCTTCACGAATCAAAAGGTTCGATACAGGCTCTTCCCATTTCTCATCCCATAGTTGCTTAGCGAGAAAACGTGCCGATGCTTGTGTTCTATTATCTGCATCCAACTTATAAAGTTCTTCAAGAACATCGTGAACAAAGTTACCCATAATTGATGCTTCGCTTGGGGCATCGGGAAGAAGGTCTATCTTGCCGTACTTGAACTTCAATTGACACTGGTTAAACGTCTGAATTGAGGATACGGAAAGATGTGGAGGTGGTTTTAATTCAGTTTCCAGTGGTTGCATATTCTCCACCAAAAGAAATTCTTACTGCCTCAGCCAACAGTGAATCAAGCATTTCATGTGTGGCTGTTGCTTTCGTTGGCTTTGGCTTGCCACCGCTTGACTCTGACCAATATGTATTCAACGATGCTTTTTGAACGTCAGTGAAGTCCTTGACGATTGAAGTGAAACGGTCCCACTTTGAAAGAAGTTCCGTATCAATCTCGGGCTGTGGAGCAGATGATTCCATTGCTTCTTCAATGTCCATAGCTTCATCTGAACGTGCCAGGTATAGACCAACCCCAAGAGTCTGTGCTGCTTTTTTGAGAGCATCAGATACCGCACCCTTCATCTCGTCGCCAAGGTCGACAATGTCTCCCTGCTTAGTTCGTTTGATTTTTTGACCACCGTAGCCATCTCGTGAAATCGCAGTAGAGCGGTCTGCGTCTGCATACCAAGTGAGTCGTACATGAGCAACGATGTAGTCGGGGTCAATTACGTCACGATTGCAAACAATGATTTCAAATGACCACTTATCAACACCAAGAACTTTATTTAGTCGGTTGATGACTTCGCTGACAGGGATATACGTAAGACGCGTTCCGCCTTTTGACATTGAACGTTCCATTTCTGGAGCAAATGGTTCTGATAGTTGTCTAATAATTTCAGTGCTCATTGGTTTTCGCCCTTCCTGACGATGATGCTTGTTTTTAATTGACCGACTTCGCAGTAGTTGTCTGCGTTGATTCCTAGTTTCTGTAACTCTTTAATCTTCCAATAGGAAGGAGCACAGTAATTAAGCATTTCCGTTGCAATCTGATACGGAGTTTTTACGATTTCACCAGTGTCCATATCTACGGACATCTTCATCAACTTGTCAGCAACAGCAGAACCAAGTTCTTTGTGTTGCCAGCCCTTTCTATCGTAAGAGCACTTTCTTTCAATCTGAGCTCCGTTAGGCAAATTGACCATATCGATATCTTTAATCAACTGAGCAAATGCATTACTGAATGAGTCGTAGACAATTCCTAGGTCTCTTTTTGCTAGATTAAGTTCAAGAAGTACTGCTCCAGCTTCTTCTGCTGTTGTTTCTTCCGAGATTGTAGAGAGCAAAATTTCTTCGAGCTCAACAATCAACTTACGCATTTCTACGAGTTTTTCAACTCCCATTTTAGTATCCTTTTTATGTAGGCGGTTTATTAATTTAGACCACTATAGAGATTGTTCGCTTCTGCGACAACCCCAAACCAGTTAAATGTGTAAAAGCCCCAACTGCCGAGTCAACTTGGTCATCGTGCTCCGTTGCTTCCGGAAAAGAAGCAAACTCATCCAACCATTCGGTTAACCACGGTGCCCTAACAACCCTTACGTTCCCATTGGCCGCTGCCGCTGCAAATGGCCTTGCTCTTGTTATTTTGTCGCCAGTGGCCCGAATTGCTTGAAAGTCATAGCCTGGAAGCACATATCTAGCATATTGGTCAGCAAGGGCTTTTCCGCTGGAGCCTGGCTCTTGTTCCATTCGAATCGGAACTCCATGTCCATCTTCATAGGCGGTTTGAGCAATCATCTGCTCCACTTTCTCGCCTCTATACCGGAATCTCTTAACATCCATCACGTAGGAAATGCCTTGGTCAAAAAGCATTAACGTACCCACGCTCCAGTCAGGGTTGGGATTTGCAGACGATGGCTCGGTAGCTGCCAAGTCCCAGAATCTAACAGCCCGTGCCGACCCGGATATTTCTGGAATTTCGTTAGAATCGAGTATCACTATTGAAGTTCTGTCAAAAAGACTGCCCAGTGTGGTGCTCCACCAGTCGCCTTCTTCCAGTCTTCGTCTTTCAACAGGGTCAAGAGCAGAAAGGGCCTGTCTGTACGACGCTGCGTCAATTCCGGGGTTGTCAGTAAGTTTGCTGGGTACAAATATTCTTCCGGTAGTTGGTCCTTCCACTATGAAACGCTGTCTAACCCAGTTCGGAGCAGGGTTAGATGCACACCTCATTCGCAGAGGGACCTTGGCTAGTGGGCCAGATGATGGACGGCGTAGACGGGAGAACATATATCTGTAATCAGATTCTCTGATTTCTGTAACTTCGTCCATGCCGATGAATTGGAATTCTGAACCTTTGTAGCGAAGGTAGTCACCTACGTTATTTAGGTACCCGAAAGAAATTCTTGCCCCAGACGGGAAAGTTGCCACGAAGCTGTTGTTATTCCAGTGAACGTCATCGTAAAGACTTATCCAGCTTTTAAAGCGGTCCATAAGTGCGCCGGGAAGCGACAAGTCGGCAAATGTGCGTCTAAAAAGAATTGCTGAATAGTTTGGAATGTCTACATATTGTAGTGCGGACATAAGCAGAGCTGAAGATTTGCCTCCACCAGCTGCCCCACCAAATAAGCCTTCTAGTGAATTTGTCCTAAGGAACACCCTCTGGTTGATTGACGGCTCTTCTGGACAAAAGAGCGGCAGCTTAGGGCTGAGGTACTCAAGAACTTTATTCCAATCAGTTGTCATTTATTACCGTCACTGCCCGTCTCATTAAGTACGCTACTGTGTATCATATGCTAAATTTTCTTCTTCGAGTAAAAGCTAAGTTAAATCGTTCAACTTTCGCCTATGGATTGATGCTCTCATTTATACTATTATCAAGCATCGGCGCTGGAATGCTCTTTATTCCTGCTGGTTTCATTACTGCAGGAGCTACCTGTGGCATTTTTGGTTACCTGTTGGGTCGTGAGTAAAAAATATGGCATGGAACTCCTATAGCAATAAATCCATTAACGGCACCGAGGGAAAAGCGCTTGGGCCGGGAGCACCCGTCTCCCTTAATCCGGGCTACGCAGGTCGTCCGTATCGGGACACTTGGGATATTGAACGTGCATACAGAGAAGGAATGCAAAAGGTTACGTGGGTTGCCCGTTGTATCGATGCAATCGCAGGAAACCAGGCTCGCCTCCCAATCATATTGCGCAAAGACAACTCTCCTGACGGAGAGATAATCATTGGACGTGAAGCAAAAAACTCAACTCTGCTTGAGCTTTTGAATACAAAAACGAATATCGGAGAAAACTCTTTTATTTTCAGATACAGACTTTCTGCTCAGCTCCTGCTTGGAACACGTGGCGTCTTTATTGAGAAAGTAAAAGGTAGAGACGGTGGCATAATCGGCCTAAACCTTCTACCGCCACAGTCAACAGCACCAATTCCAGATGCAAAAAAGTTTGTTTCCGGCTATGAAGTGAGAATGCCATTTGGTCAAACACAAACACTAAGTCCTGATGATGTTTTATGGATAAGAAGACCGCACCCGATTGACCCATACCTTTCGCTTACCCCACTTGAGGCATGTGGCGTTGCTATCGAAATTGAAAACCTGGCGAAGCTTTACAACAGAAACTACCTAATGAACGATGGGCGTCCAGGAGGTCTACTTGTATTACGCGGAGAAATTGACGACGATGATAAGGAAGAGCTTAAGAATCGTTTCAGAGGAAATTTATCCAGAACTGGATATACGTCAGTTATTGCTTCTGACGATGGTGCTGACTACATAGATACATCGGCAAACCCGAGAGATGCTGCATACGTGCAGATGCGTCAGATTACTAAAGAAGAAATTTTGGCTTCATTTGGCGTACCAGAATCGGTGATAGGCAACGCAGCAGGTAGAACTTTCAGCAACGCTGCTGAGGAGATTCGTGTTTTCTGGATGGAGACAATGCTCCCTCACCTTGAAACAATTGAGCGTGGGCTTGATGAACTTGACGACAAGTATTATCTAGACTTCAACACTGAAGAAGTCCCAATTTTGATGCTCTACAAGCAAGAGCGCGAGCGTTACCTGATGGACGAGTTCAGCGCAGGGCTAATCAGTAACAACGAATATAGAATTGGTTCTGGTAGAAAAGAAACGGAGAGCGACCTTGCGGACTCGCTTCTCATGAATCCAAACCTTATTCCGATTGCAAATACAAAGAAGAAGATGGAACCGCCTTCCGCTGAAGTGCCAGGTGCGCCACCAGGAATGCCTGGTATGCCTGGAGAGCCGGGAATGCCTCCGGGAATGCCCCCAGGAGCGCCACAGGGTCAACCAGACCCCAATACGATGGCTGGAGCGTTGGCTCAAAGTGCAATTCCAGAAGCTGCTCCAGCTGCTCCCATGGGCTCGCCAGAGAGTGGGGTGGCGCCAACCCCGGAAGGCGCTGCATCGGCATCTGGCCCAATGATGTTCAAGAGTGAAAAACCCACAAACGAGCAAGACATTAATCGCTGGCAAGAAATTCTTGACAGAAGCATCGAGCGAGTTCTTGAGCGTCAACAGCGTGTAGTGCTAGAAAAAGCTACTGGTGCAAAAGCGAAGAAGGCTCTTTTTGCTGGAACACTTGACATTGACTCAATAATCTCTGTAGACACGTGGAATAAGCAATTCGAGGAAGACATAAAGCCGGTAGTTGCTTCAATCATCACTAATTCATGGCAATCAAAGTCTGGTAATTCTCAAGTGAGTGGATATCACATAAAGTCAAATATTGATTTTATTGCTCAGGTTGATTCTCAAGTCAAGAGAATTATGGAGATTAACGGGGAAACAAAAGCAGCAGTTACTGATGCAATGTTTAAATCACTGAACGTTTCTGGCGAAGAAGAGCGTGCCTCGGTATTTAGGGCATCCGTTGTTTCACACTACGTAAACCTTATGGCAAAGCGTCGTTTTGATGTTGCAGAAGCCGAAACACGCAGAGCGTGGACGTTCGGACAAATGTTTCAGTAAACCTTTTCTGTAAAAGAACAATAAAAACTAAATACTTACCCAAATCTCCTTATTTTCTCGTTTATTATCGGTACAAGACTTTAAGGAGCCTCATGTCCGCTACCGCTTTTAATGACATTAAATACAAAGCCAGTTCTGGTCAAATAAATCTTGACGAAGCGCAGGGAATAGTCGAATGTTTTGTTGCTGGAATTGGCAATAAAGATTCAGTTGGCGATGTTTGCTCATCGGGAGCTTTTACTAAAAGCCTTTTGCGTCGCAAGCCTCGCGTTGTTTGGGGGCACAACTGGAATGACCCAATCGGTAAAGTCCTTGAAATCTACGAAGTTCCACCATCTGACCCAAGACTTCCAGGAAAGATGCGTGCAGCAGGAATTGGCGGACTATACGCCCGTGTTCAATTCAACCTCAACTCAGAAAAAGGTCGCGAGGCATTTGCCAACGTAGCTTTTTTTGGAGAAGACCAGGAGTGGTCGATTGGTTACAAGACAATACGTGCGCAATTTGACCAAACATCTCAAGCGAACATCTTAAGCGAGGTCGAGCTTTACGAAGTTAGTCCAGTGCTTCATGGCGCAAATCAGCTGACTGGAACTATTTCAATAAAAGCAGATGAAGTGGGAATGACTTCTTTCTCCTCAGCTTCGGCTGCGCCTTACGGCGATGAATCAGCCAGCGAAGGCAGTATGCAAGCAAAGCTTGAAGCTGAGCTAACCACAAGACTTGGCGCATCAGTAAAGGTCGCAAATGTTTCTGATGGAATGGTGCACTTTACAAGAACAGAACAAGACGGAAAATCGTCAATGTATAAGTGCCGTTTTTCCTACGGTAACGATGGCGTGTTTATGTTTGGCCGTCCAGAGCTCGTTTCGCCTCCAGCACAAAGTCAACCAAATTCGATGCCAATGGTAAAGCCTGTGGAAATGCCATTAGCTATGCCAAATGGAATGCCGATGAGCCAGCGTCGTCCGCAGGCAGGTGTTCCAACACCTCCGGGACAAACCATAGTTGTTCCGTCAACACTTCCCGGAGCAACACCAGCATCTCCGCCATTAGTTCGTGTTAACTATCAGCAGCCATCAGCGCCAATTGGAGTGCCTAAGATTGTCCCAGAAGAGCGTGACTTGGCTGAAGCGTTGATAAAAATTACAAAAAGGTACGGAAAGTTCAACGAAGACTCAACTGGCGTTTGGGCTGGTTATAAGCCTCCCGCAGAGAACCCTGTAGCAAAAATAGGCGTCAAATGCGCAAACTGCGTCCTTTATGAAGGTGAGGGAAGGTGCAAAATAATTGCCATGGCTGTAGAGCCAGAAGGTAAATGCAGATTTGCTGTAATTCCTGACGGCGTAGTCACCATGGGTCCGGTTCAGAAAATGAACTACGACATGGAAGTCGAAGAAGAAGAAGTTAAATGGGTTGAAGATATTGAAGAAAAATACCCTGGCGAGTTCATTAGTGGCGTCCTTCGGGGAGCTGTTAAGCGTCGTCGTGGACGCAGGGTCAGGGGTAGGAAATTATTCACAATTGACGAATACAAAGAAAAATCTCTTGATGACTTTGCAGATATGAACCAACTTGACGTTCACTATGTTTTGCCTGTTGACGAAGATAATGCTTTCGAGATAAAGCAACTCCTAGACCCGATTATCGATTATCACAGAGTCGACGCTTATGTCGAGGACGGTGGAATCATCTTAACGAATGGAGTCACGAAAGATTTCGTTGATGCAGTCGATGCAGCTTTAAAAGGTCTAGGTAACTACCCTTTTTTTCAATCTGAAAAGGCCCTTGGGCAGGGCATAGGTGCAGGCGGAAACCTTGCTGGACGAGTTTCCCGTGCTGCTGCAGTGTTCAACCCAAATGCCTGGGACGGCGACAATGACGGTCTCGTTCAAGAAGGCACACCTTTTCAGCGCCCAGCAATACCAGGCGTCAACGACTTCGCAACACGCGGAAGAGTAAACCCAGAACGAGCACTTGACGCTTTTGTCAATGGACAGGGTGGAGAGGTCTCTGCGACTGGCCGAGTGCTACCACCACGCAGAACCATAGGTGCTGCAGCAGATGATGCAAAAAAGCCGCTCGACATGAGCCGCGCCAATACTCGTAGTGATGGAGGCGGTCTCTCTTCAGGCTCTGCTGACTATGACAAATCTTTCCTCAGAAATGGTTGGAATAAGGATGGAGATAAGTGGACAAGGGGCAACTGGGAGATAGAAGCAACAGGGCCCAATTCTCTTTCAGCGAGAAACATCAGAGATGGTGAACGTCTTGAGCAAGAGAAGGATGAAGGAGTTTCTGCGTTAAGACACTTGAACCAGTTCGAGAGAATTTTACGGGGAAGCGATGATGAAAACTTTGACGACGATGGAGGCGGTCTCTCTTCAGGTGGCGGTTCGTACAATAAGCGTACTGGAAATAGAAGAATTTCCGAAGATGATACACCAATGTTTGGCAGAGGAAAGTGGAATGGAAGACGACCAAAACGTAGCGATATTAAACCAGGTGCAGATTTAACTTCCGCCGACCTTGAAGGCGCAGCAGGTAAAAATTTGGCTGGTGCAGACCTATCCGGCGTAGACCTATCGATGGCGTATATGAATGGCGTAGACTTATCCGGGACAAACCTTTCCGGCGCAAATATGTTTAGCGCAAACGCAAATGAAGCAAACCTATCCAAAGCAAATCTAAGTAACGCAGAATTAATGTGGGCAGCCCTGAACGATGCAAACTTGGCTGGCGCAGACCTAGCTGGTGCAAATCTAGACGGCGCAATGCTAATGAGAGCCGACCTAACCGGCGCAAACCTTTCTGGCGCAAAGCTGAAGGGAGCAAATCTAAAAGGTGCAAAACTAGACGGCGCAACTATGCCCGACGATTGGAAACTGGGGGACAATCAGACAGAAATTAATACCAGGCTTTCTTCAGGAGGTGGGAAAGACTTCCTTCCACAATCCGACTCAAAACGTAATTCTGAAAAAGGTAAGGAAAAACTTACCCCAGAACAAATGTGGGAAGAGGGAATACTCGGCTACACGCTAGATGACCTAGCTGAACGCACTGGAATGACCCGTCAAGAAGTTCGCAAAGCACAACTTGACTTCATCAAGAGCAATTCCAATGACCCAGAATTTAGAAACAGGGAAAATGACCTGCGTGTTCATGCTGAGTACATGGCGCAGATGGAAAAACTTGGTATCTACCCTCCAGGAAACCCAGATTACTACTCTGGCAGCAAAGACGAAAAGATGGCAAAAGCTCGTGAAGCTGCTGCTCAAGTTGGTCTGTCTGTTGAGGAAGCTAGCGCAGAAGCTGACCCACGTTACTGGGATTATCTTACAAACAAGGGCACTACTAGCAGACTCGGGTTGTCGTCTGGTAAGGGTGGCGAGACACCAGAAGAACGTAACAATAGACAAATATACGAACGCCGCGTAACAACTGGCGAATCACTTGACGATGTTGCAAACGCCCTCGGAACGACACGTGAAAACATTCGTCAGGCAGAAATGCGCCATGCAAAGAGACTGCGTGACGAGTCATTGCGTATGTCGCTGAAAGATGAAACACCAAGAGAAAAACGTGATAGAGAAATCTTCGACAGAAGGTCTACTACTGGCATAAGCATTGATGCGCTAGCAGAAGAAACCGGCATGAGCAGGTCTGATATTCGTCAGGCAGAAATGCGCCATGCAAGCCGCCTGCGCAATGAGCCAATGAGTCCACGTGAGGAAAGAAAAAATAGACTCTCGTCTGGCAAGACAGCTTCAGATGGTGGAAAGATTAGTCCTAAGTCAAATCCTGAAAATGTTAAAAGAAGAGCATCTAGGGACCGTCAGAAACTTTCATCTGGAGAAAGTCTTGATTGGAGCAACCCATCAGATGGACTCCCATCAAACATGGATAACTGGACTGACAATGACTGGGAGACTTACAGGTCAAGAAGATACATTCAGCGTGAACGTAGGGGTTCTCGCCCATATGGCAAGGTGTTAAGTAACGGACTTAGAGAAGAAATAGGCAGTGGAGTTCTTCCTTCCGAGGATGGTTCTTCTAGGTATGGAGGACATACTTCCGATATGGGATATGCCTCCGTTGACATGGGGACCGACGGGAAATGGGTTGCTACCCGTTTAGTGTTTGATGATTATGTTGGTTATCACACAGATGACTATGACTATGACTTAGCCTATGACCAAGGTGGTTTTGATACACCAGAAGAAGCTTCTGACTGGTTAGCAAACAAGATAGAAGAAGAAGGCGCCTATATCTATGGCGATAAGAAACGAGACGACATAGCGGCTCGTCTTGGTGATGAGAGTCCAAGAGAAAAGGCATGGGCTGAGTACTACAAAAAACAAGATGAAGCTAACCTGCTCGGGAAACCAGATGATAGGCCAAATGACGTTATAAGAATTCAACCTGGCCTCTCTTCTGGCAAGAGCCCTTATCAGATGGGCGGGAGAATAGCCGCTCAGGTAAATAAAAAGATACCGCCACGCACAAACTACGACTACTCTCCTGACGGCGATAGAATTCCGACAGAAGAGCAAAAGACGGTAATTGATGCCGTAATGACTGGGCAAAATGTTCTTGTGCCAGCACTTGCTGGTACTGGTAAAACCTCTACTTTAGTTTCTCTTGCAAAGAGAATGAAAAAAGAACAACCCGACAAGAACCTTCTTTATTTAGCCTTTAACGCTTCGGCAGCTAGAGATGCAGAAAGAAGATTTGCAGGTTTAAACAACGTAGAAGTAGTCACCCTAGATGGAATTGGAAAGCGTTGGATTGAGGAATCAAGAGGGCAAGTTGGAAAACGTTTTTCCTCACGCATAGACGTAATATATGCTGGCAACAAAAAGAAGCAAAGCACCGTGCCAGGGGAAACATTTGTTCGCCTGGAGGGGAGAGCAATAGCAAAACAGCTTGGCTTAAAAACTCAAGTTGTAGACGGTAAAGAAATATCAGGAAATGACATTGCAAAACTAGCAATCAATGCTGTTAAGCAATTTGAAATTTCAAGCGATGGTCAAATAGGTCTCCAGCACTTCCTTGACAACAAGGGCAAATTAATACCGCCAGATGCCATGCCTGGAAATATCCTAGATATTGCAAACATGCACTGGAAAGATAAATCAGGAGATGATGGTACGTCCATAATTCAATTCAATACTTTGAATAAAATGTGGGCACTCTCTGAACCCGATTTTTCTGAAAAGGGATGGGGAACAAAAGGTCCAAAAGATTTAGTACTTTACGACGAAGCACAAGATTTGAACCCAGTTTGGAATGCTGCAGCAGCAGGACAGTCTGTTCAGAACGTTTTTGTTGGAGACCCAAACCAAGCTATTTATGGATTCCGTGGTGCAGTTAACGAACTTGACAGCATCGCTGAAAGAAGTGAATACGTTCTTCCAATAACGGAAGTATTCAGATTTGGCCCAGAAATTGCTGGATATGTAAACAGAGCATTGGCTATTCTTGGAATAGAAGACAACAGAATGGTCGGTAGGGGAAAACCTGGCGAGGTTGTGGCCCCTGGCGCCATGACCGATGCGACAATGGTTATCAACAGAACAAACGGTGGAGTAATCCGTTCCGCTTTGGACGAGATAAATAACGGTAGAACAGTTGCAACAACTCCAAATGCTAAATTAGAAGTTAACAAAACAATTAACAGCATTAAAAAGCTAAGATTTAATACTCCTTCCGACAATCTGCATCCAGACCTCGAAGAATTTGAAAACTGGAAAGAACTTGAGGATGCTGTTTCTAAGGGAACAGCGACTGGGAAACAGGAATCGCTCTACAGACTGATGTCGAACATCACCCTGAGCGACTTCCAAAAGGTCTCAGACAACTTGCAGATTTGGAACCCGTCTGCTGGCAACGATACTGAATTACCAGAAGATTTACTAGACGGAGCGAGCTTCCCTAACGGAATTGCTTTCGCTTCTGACAACGGAGTTATTTACCTAACAGGTAAAACTTTTGAAAATAAACAAAAAATTGGTGCTACCAGAGGTTTCACTTTCAACAAGACAACAAGCCGCTGGGAGCTGAACCCGGCGTCAGATGGAAAGCATCGTGAAATCTTGATGGCCGTTAGGGATATTTCCAGCGCCTCCCAGGGACGCAACGACAAGAGTGTTCCACGCCTGGAGATGCCCGACTCTCTTGATGTACGTGGAAACTTGGGCGGGGGAGTCAAGTACGAAATATCCGGTAGCTCAATCGCCCTTACCGGCAACACATACAACATGGGGACTATCCTTAGGGCTGCTGGATTCTCGTTTGATAAAACTGAAAAAAAGTGGAAGAACAATACAACACGGTCAGAAGCTGAGAGAAAAGCAGTTCTTGAGTCGATTGTCAACCAGTCCATTAGAGAATCAGATGCCGCAAAACTTGCTGGTGCCAAAACACCAACTGGCAAGCCCGACGTTATCGTTACTACTGCTCATCAAGCAAAAGGCCTTGAAACAGAAAGAGGTAAGCTTGGTGCTGACTGGTGGGGACCAAAGACAGACAAAGTTACTGGTGAAACAGTTTGGCCAGACGAAGAGCACATCCATGCGCTATATGTTGCTTTAAGTCGTTCTATGCAGGTTCTGGACCCAGGTTCAGCATCGTGGATAACTAACTGGACAAACGAAGACGACGAGCTTCCAAACACCCGAGGAGGACTTTCCTCCGGAAGAGCAAAGCGCACGAAGGGGAAGGCTGCCACACGTCGTCCATGGTCAGAAGAAGAAAGACAAGCCTTTGCTGGTGGGCAGCGCTTACGTGCGCAAACAATCCCCGGCAAGAGAAAAGAAGGTCCTTCGGCAAGCGAATTTGGTCCTGGTACTAACCGTAGAAACAGAAGACTTAGTTCTGGTGGACTTAGCTCTGGTGGATTCGGCATTGATGCGGATGGAAGATTCGTTGACAGCGGCGGAAGCGAGAGAGCAGACAAACCTGTAAATATGAGGCGTCGTGCCGTAGGTGGAAACGTCGGCGGGATTGGTACTATCGGTAAACGTGCACAGACCAAAAAAATATTCTCACCATTTGAGGACGGCGAGCCAAACTCAGATTTCAAAAAGAATCTTGAGCGCACAGCTGGTAGCTCAAGATGGAAGCCAACCGTAGGCAAGCTCGAAACAAATAAGCAAAGTGACGGCAAGACGCCTTGGATGCTAGAAGCAAGCAAAGTACTTGAGCTATTCAAAGATAGTGATGGTCGTCAGTTGGACGATGATGAAATACTCACAGCTCTTGGTTACATTTCCGAATCTACTAAAAAAGGTGAAGTATCTAGAAGCGAACCAGTAGGTAGGCAGCTTTTAGCAGAACTTCGGAAACCTGGCGCAGCAATATCGGAAGGTGATGCGGCAGCCATTCTCGAGGCTATATATCCAGAGGACGATACATTGTCGACTCCTGGAAACGAAAGAGCACGCGAAGTCTGGGGCTTCGCCTCTGCTCCTCGCTGGCTGAGAACAGACGGCACTGCAGTATCGGAAGAAGAATTTAATTCGATGTCTGCTAGAGAAATTGGCAAATTAAGTGTTGACCTTGGTAATTTCGAGCCCGAATTGCCTTCCGAAGACTTTAAGCCGTCAGCACCAAAAGCGGCAAAACAAAAATCTATCGGCGGAAGGCCGCTAGATGAAGTGAACAAGAAAGAAAACTTCACGGCAGACAAGCTATTTGACTATCTTGGTATAGGTAAGTCAGATATGAGCAAATCAGAGCGTGCGAAACTGGCGGTTGAGGTACTTAAGAATGAACATAACATTCAAGTAAGTGCAAAAACTGTTTCAGAACAGTGGTTCAAAGGCATCTCGACAGATGTTATTCAGCACTTGCTTGATACAGGAAAAATACCAAGTGTTTCGGAAGTTTTTGGAGAACAAAACAGCTCATTTGAACGATATCCAACTGCACTTTCTGCCAAGCGCAAGATATATAATTCACTGCTAGAATCTGGTCTTTCGGAAGATGCAGCACAAAGAGCATTCCAGCAAATATTTGGTGGTGGCACCGTGTATCAAGACATGCTCAATTCTGAGCAGAAAATGGCTGATTATAGGTCTGGTAAAATTCCATTTGCCGGGTCCGGCACGGTCATCAAGTACGACGAAGATAAGCTCGGCGAAATAGTTGACGCACTCAACGAGACGAGAGCAAAAAATGGCGCAGACCCAGTTGATGCTGGAACCCTGTTTGACATAAAAGAGACAGCAGAAGCTGCCGCTCCGAAGCCATCCGCTCCGAAGGCCGCTCCAGAGGCGAAGCCAAAGGGGGACCTCATAGAGCAATATCCAGAAGTAACTAGATGGGAGAATCTAAAAAGAGACAGTGCTAAGAATCTGTCTGATGATGAGCTGGATGAAGCAATGGAAGTCCTTGTGGCACTTTCAAATCCAGTAGTGAAAAACGTAGAAGGTAAACTTTCCTACCCAGATGGGTTTAAGCCTTCAGATGAAAGAGTCATCAACGCCAAAGATGCGCTGAAAGTTGTTGAAGCCGTAGCCGAGGATAGAAGAATCAAAAAAGGACTTGATGAGATTCAGGCCGAATTTGGATGGAGAAGTCCTGACGACAACCTCCCCCCAATCGAAGAAATGACCGAAGAAGAATACGCAGAATTCCTCAAGAGAAGAGACATTCTGGAACAAAGAAACTTGATTCCAACCCGTGCTAGAAGAGGTGCGATAAAGTCTGCTTGGACTGGCGTATCCGTCCGAACCAAGGGCGATAGAGCTCAGCGTTACAAGATTACGTAATCACTTGACATTGATAAATAAATTGAAGATAAACAGTTATGTGCTGTCAGAGTCCATAAGTGTTTGATAATTTAGGTTATAATTTTACGGCGAGTCATTTTAGGAGCCCCAAATATGGAAACTGATAATAAGCCAATGCTTAGCGTTGATACTGAGGGCAATGTCCTGAAGTGCGCCAAAGGTGCTGAAGTGTCTGCCTGTGGTTACACCGGCGGAGCTTTGTGTGCCAAGTGTGGAGCAAAGCCAGTAATGATGAAAATGGTTCCACTTGATGAGACCAGTGAGTCAAAGGGTATGAAGCCAATGATGGAAAATGAAGAGATGGCAGAGCCAGTAGGGCAAGCCGCTGGCGAAGTAGCCGTTCCGAAGTCGATGAGTCGAGATGAGAAGCAATATCTCAAAATGTACGGAATTACTAAGTATAAAGAAAAGTATGGAAAGAACCCGTACCTCGCAAGCATGTCTCCTGAAGAAATGAAATCAATGATGGAAAATACATCACAGAATGCAAACATGGAAGAAGAGCAGGAAATGGCTGCAGGTAAATCCAAAAAAGGCATGCATGGGGATATGCCCATGGACGAAGAAGACGAAGAAAAAATGTACGGCATGATGATGCCAAAGAAGAAAAAAGGCATGCATGGGGATATGCCCATGGACGAAGAAGACGACATGACAGAAGAAGAGAAAGCTGTAATGTCAGAGATTGACCGCAGACGCAAGGCTCGCGGTCTCATGAATACAATGAACTCCATGACTTCGGAAAAAGGCATGCATGAGGGAGAAATGCCAGAAGATGAAGAGGAAGACGAAGAAGAGGAAGAGCTGACCGAAGAAGAAAAAATGCTTCTTGACGCAGTTGGCAAGCGTCGCAAGGCCCGTGGAATGGCCGCAGCAGCAGGCGCGGTCAGCGAAAAGTCTTCAATTGACATGCTCCTCGCAGAGGCACGTGAACATCGAATTCAGTCAATGGGACTCAAGTGGGACGACCTCGGTGACGATGGCTACATCTGCTCAATTGAGCGCAAGTCGCACAGCGGTGGTCAGTCCGTATGTGACGACTGCGAAGGTGGATGCCTCGCAGAAAAGGGTCTTCCTGGATTGCTCCATGTTGAAGGTCTTGCAGAACAAGAATTCAAGGGCATAGTTATCGACTCTGGTTATTCAGCGGAAGCAGACATGTTTGTTGTCGATGTACAGGTCAAAGATGGAAGCGTTCGTGAAGTCTATATTGATGGAACAACAGCTGAAATAGTTGGATTCCACAAGCTTGATGACAACATCTTCGAGCAGAAATCAGCAGTAGATGAACTCATGGTTATTAGCTTCGTTGAGGCTGCGGAGATTGCAATCAAATCAATCGACGGCACTGTAATTGCTGTAGAGCCAGACGTGTTTGAAGGAATTGATTCATACGCTGTGGAAATTGATGGTTTTGACGGAAAGTCTTACGACGTATTCGTTGGCTTAGATGGTGAAGTTCTCGGTTACGACCGCTACGAGCCAGAAGAGGCAGAAGACATTGAAGCAGAGGCTGCTGAGATTGCTCTCAAGAAAGCATTCTCCGAGGACCGCAGAATGAGTATGGCCAAAGAAGGCATGGCCATGCCAGATGGTTCATACCCAATTGAATCCGAAGAGGACTTGAAGAACGCCATTCAGGCATATGGTCGCGCCAAGGACAAAGAAGCGACAAGACGTCACATCATGAAGCGCGCCAAGGATATGGGGAAAGAATCCATGATTCCATCGGCATGGGTTGTGGGTGGTGGAATGAGCAGAAAAGATGATTCTTCGCTTGATGCTGAATTCATGAGGTCTCTAATCGAATTTGAGTTGCTTCAGTCAGACGAAGAGCTCTCCTAAAGAAAGAGCGACCCGCCTATGACGGGTAAATCTCACATTAAAACGAGGGTCTATCTTAGCGACGCACTTTTGTCTCCTTTATCAGGTCGCAAATCATACAATGAGTCAGCTATTGACTTCAAGGGAAATATCTCTCGCTCCATCAATTCACCACGTCTTGATGCAAATATCGCCGTTAAAAATCTTTCTATAGGCAAAGCAACGAGTCAAGACACTGACGGTAAGAAGCGCACCAATAAAGGTGGGATTCCCGGAGTAGAAAACTTTGGTGGATTTCGCTACAACCCAAAGGCAAAGGGTGGGCCGGGGAAAGTATTCAAGCTAAGTACTACGTATGAAGACAGGATAAATCCGACCAAGCAGAAGCCAAACTGGGGATGGGCGGACGACCAGCGCCTACCTGAAAATAAACAAGAAGAAAAAGAATCTGACATTAGTATTCGCATGCGCAAATACAAGGTCAGTCCACGCACTGGTGAAGTCATAGAAGAGTCTGGTGTTTTACTGGACCCATTCAGTATCTCGGGTAGGCCAGCTCCGAAGGGGATGGAAGAAAAAAGACTTCCTGGTCGAACGCTATCTGAGCTGAATCCAGGCGGAAACATCGCTTCTCAAGCCGCTAGAGGCGCTGGAGTGCTGACGGACATGGACGGCAAGTTGCGTTGTCCACCAGGAACTCCAGCAGCAAACCAATTTACCGATGTGAATGGCTCTAACTGCTTTGGTCTTTCATCTGGACAGATAATGCAAGGCGTTAAAAAGTTCGCAGGCATGATAGCTCGAGGAGTTGGTGAGCTAGACATTTTTAATAATGATGGCTCGTCTGCGCCAACAGCAGAAGGCGAAGGTGGACTTTCCTCAGGAAAAGTAAGAAACGCGGTACGCTTCTGGAAAAACTTTGGCATCGACCTAGGTGAAGCAGGACGCGTTCCATGGGAATCTCGTTCCGGAAAACGCAAGCTACCCGTTGAGATGACTCCTGCCGAGTTTGCTGCAGAAAATAGTGATGAGTATCGCTTATTCCTAGATGGAGCAGAGCGAGGTAGAAAAAATCTACGTACGCGGAGAGAGCGCACTAAAAAAGCGCTAGAAGTCATTGGCGTTGAAGCGCCGTCTGGATGGGACCCGAATAGCGACTTAGAAGAAGCATTCAAGTCACTGACGGAGTCCGGTTATGTTACAACAGTTTTTACTGGTCGCCCAAAATCAGAAAAAGAAGTTGACTCAATATGCAGGCAAGTTCTTAGAAGAAGAAATAGCAAAGCATTTAATTCACTCCCCGATGCAGACAAAGAGAGATTAATAGCCGCAGAAAAAGATAGATACTTTAGAGCTGAGCGTTCAATGATGAGCGAAGTTCTAAATATGTACATATCGCATCCAGAACATATGCGCACGGTAGATTCAATTAACTGGACAAATAGTTGGAATGATGAAGCTAACGCAAACTGGAACTTTGTCGACGGAGCATTCGGTACTGATTCAACATTTATAAATATAAACATGGGCGCAATCATGGAGAGCATGGCCTCATACATGCCTGCAGTCGAAGAAAATGAAAGACTTCGTATAGACGCAGTTGGTGGTTCTGATGCGGCAAATGCTCAAGGGCTAAGCGACTTTATGGTCAGCACTTTTGCATTCTCCAAGCAGACAGCGGCAATGATTGGCGGAGAAGAGTCTTTTGCGCGTCACATAATGTCACATGAAATTATGCACACAATGCAGATACGTGCATTGTCCAAGATGATTAGGGATGACATTGATGCTGGAGGGAGCTTTACCTTCAACGGCAGAACAATCAATTCTGCTTATGATTTAACAAACGATGAAATACAGTCGATGCTAGTTAGCGTCATAATGGATAAAGTTAAGCTAGACAAATTCGATGAAATAATGGGGAAAGCTGAAGTAATTGAATTCCTTTCAGGTCGATATATAGCCGAAGAGCGCGGAAGGTGGCCTCGCGGAGAAAAAACTTTTGAGATACTGGCAGAAATTGGTGCTCTCCGTGAGCAGGGGATTGTTCATGGCGACGATATTGATGATGCCCTCTCGTGGATGGACGCAATAGCTGACACACGTCACATAGAAGACAGAGATATTTCCGACGCAGAAGAATTACAGCGTTTTGAAAATATATTTAAAGGCGTATCTCCAGATTCAGCAGACATAGCATCTTTGCCAAAAGTAGCTCAGGAGCGCGTAAAGGAAGCACGGGCAGACAGAGAGAAGCAAGACAAAAAGGAATTCAGGGAATCACTTGGTTCATTTTCTGACGATGAATTAGTAGGGATGCTTGGTGACCTTGAATTAAAGAAGGAAATTATAGAAAAAGACGTTCTAGATAATCCTGGAAATAAGAAGCTAGAAAAAGAACTTCTTGACGTTCGTCAGGAAATTGCAGACATAAGCACGGAATGGAAAGACCAAACTGGGCTTGATTATCAGGCTTTGCGTAGATTTATTAAAGCTGATAGAGATGCAAACGATAAATTTGATAGCGAACAACTTAGAACAATACAAGCGGCAAAAGATAAAGCAGAACGCAAAAACAATATAGAGAATGTTTTTAGCGATGAAGAGCTAGCTCTTGAATACGCTTATCTATCAATGCCACAAGATATCAGTGGTTATACGCCAGATGAAGCTGAAGCTCTAAAAGCAGAGATTCGTTCTGGAGTGGTAACACGTGGAAAGCGCGATGATTCTTCCCAATCCACGCAGAAGATACTTAAAGATTTTGATAAACAAGTTGATACCTTTGTTACTGAAAACTTCAGAAGCAAGGAAGTGCAGGTTCCAGGAGAAACTGCTGATGAGTCACGCAAAAAAGTTGACGCGTTAAAGATGAGTAATTTTAAAGAATCAATGAATAGTTCCACAGCTGAAGAAATAGTTGATGAGATAGGAACGCTTGAACTTGAAAAAGAGATTTTAAAGGCTGATTTCAACGCAAACCCAGATAGTGATGAATTAGCTAGAAAACTAAGCGAAGTCGAAAAGAAGCTAAAAATAGCAAAATCTACATGGAAAGATAAGACCGGCCTAGAAAGTTCAATATTAAAAACTAGGGTTGAAGTTAATAGAAGACAAAACAACAAACTAAACGAAGTTGAAAACTTGGCGGAACAAGTAGATGAGCTTGAAAAATTAAAACCACCTGCTTCAATAACTCCAAGAAATAAACTGAAATCATTTGATAGCGTTAAAAAATTAGATAAATATGCAGATGAAGAGCGTAAGCATCTTCTCCGTCAGGCGACTGGAGAAGAAGAAATAGCAATCGCTGAGATGTCTGATACGGAAGACAGCCTCGCTGCAGACCTTTTGAACCCAGAAAAAAGAGTTGACGCAATTATTGCCATAGGCAAGAACTATGATGAACTCATAGCTAATGGAGTGTCTCCGGAGGATGCAAACAGAGGCACAGAAGCTGATGTATCAAATCAAATAAACAGCATTCTCATACCGTCTCTTGAGCTAATTGATAAGTCCAATGCTCCAGACTCTTTCGAGATGGAGACAACGCTAGACCTAGACGACAGCCAGATTGAAGCATCGGTTAATTCTGATTTGATAGAACTAGGCGGATTCACCTCTGGAATAGTTTTGCACGGAGAAAGACCAATATTTAGCGGACCAGACACATCTGGAGCACCAGCGCCTCAAGAAGGAAAAACTAAATACAGAGTTGTTCTTCAGATAGATGAAGGGCAGAAGGGCTACTTTCCTCATTGGTCAGATACTTCCAGCCAGAAACCAGATGATTTCGACCAGAAGTTTGTCATGCCTCCGGGAAAAATCAAGATTGTTGGCAAGCGTGAAGAGGAAAATGGACAAACGACCTTAATTGCAAAGTTTGTTGAACAAAGCAGCACAGAAAAAACTCTTGATTCAATACTTAGTGGACCAGATTCCGAGAAAATACCACCAGGCGCTAGGTTGAAGATAGAGAAAGCTGTTAATGAGCACATCGTCTCGCGACGCAAACAAGGTAAGCATGACGAGGTTAAAACTCCACTAACAGTTAAAAAAGAAGTAGAAGCGTTAAATAGCTCTTCTATAGATGACATTGGTTCAGACGGTGGTTCATTTGGATTCCCAGTTGACTCTGACTACGTCGAGAAAATGTCAGATTCTCCAAACGCCCCAGACGGGATAGACGCAAGCGTCTTTGGTCCTGTCTCAACCGCCGCGCAAAGACGAGAAATGCGCAGAGGTGCTGTAGATACAACTCACTCGCGCCTACTAGAAGCAATAGATAGTAACGCAGTCGACAGCGAGCTACAGATAGACCCTGAAGACATATCGCCAGAAGTTAAGTCTCTATTGCAATCATCAACTCCTCAAGATATTGAAGACATGATTGCGGATGAGGCGATGCGTATTCACTCAGAACTTGACCCTAGACCAAGAGTCGTGGTTAGAGAAGATGAGTTGGAAAACATAATCGACGTCGGCGGACTGGTGAATAAGTCAGATTCATCTGTTGACGTCGCCGAAGAGTTTTACGATATTGCAGACACCGGAAACATGGAGTCAGGACTGTCTTCCGGAAGAATTTTTGGCTCACTTACAAATAGGGTTCTACAGGGAAAGATTAAAGAACGTCTTGATAATACAAACTTAAGTGACGACCAAAAAGAAACAATATTATTTGTTACCGACCTAGCTGGTGCGGCAAAGTTTGGTGGTCCGAAGGCAATTGCACTGGAAGCAGCAAGAAGGGGCGGCAGGGAAGTTGCTGAATATGCGGTACAAAAGCTTGCTGAAGATGGAAAGATAACAGCAGAACAGGCTCAATCAGCAATGAGAGCGGTTGACAAAATTGCTCCAGAGGGAGTGCCCGAACCAGTAAAGCGTCAGTTGATGCAGGGCATTGATGCTGCAAGAGATGTTGCCACCGACAGAATATTTACAGACGAGAACATTGATAGAGCGCAAGATGCTTTTTCTGGTGCAAGAGAAGCAATAGGTGAGCGAGCTAGCGCATCTCGAGACTCCGCTTCTAGAGTTCTATCCCGCTTACGCAACGCTGCTGGTGGCAAAGAAAAAGAACCATCTGTGGATGACTTTTTGTTTGAGTCATTTAACGAAACAGACGACCCATTCGGATTGTCAACTCCAGCACCAAGAGCAGCGGAATTTAGTTTTGACCCTTTTACTGGCGAACCAAATACAGGGACCACATCATTTACCAATGACCCATTCTCATCAATGCCAGAAACACCACAAGCAGAAACTTCTAGAAGACGTAGAAGAATATTTGGCAGAGGTGGCGCAAGCTTGGAAGAGCAAACACCAGCGCTCACCTCATACGACCCAGATGACCCATTTGCTGACTTCACCCCAATCAGAAGTGGTACTACCCCATCGACAAATATAGCTCCTGACCCATTTGAAGATGACTGGATGGGGCCTGCTCTGGGACTCTCTTCTGGCAGAAGTAGAACTAGAGGCGCTTCTAGGCAAGAGCCGATGTCAGACGAAGACCCGATAATTTCAATGATTAGGTCAATTGCTCCAACTGAATATGACGTAATCGGAAGTCGCGGCTCATTGAGGAGCACTAATTCGTCAAGGGATATCCAGCGTGGACTTTCTTCGGGAAGGGAAGGTGGAGGCAATGTCCGCAGAGACTTGAAGCGTGGCTCTATAGAACCAGTGCCGATGACCATCTCTACCGACAAAGTTGAAGATGACTACAGGAATAAACAATACTACGAAGCAGAAGTATGGAATATAGGCGGTGAAAAAGTAGTATTTGGTCTTACTAGAAAAGCTGCCGGACGAGACTGGGGAGATGAGCAGTTTGAAAGCATCCCAGTAAATCCATACAAAATATCTGGGTACTCGTCTGATACTCCAGAGGGAAGAGCTTTAGCCCTGAAGTGGCTATCGGCTAAGGTGGCTAGCAAAAACAAAAACCGGACACACGTTGAGGCTCTTTTATACGCTGCATCGCGCGGTGACGAAGACGCCGCTGAAGAGCTAAATAGGTTGGCTGCGGAGGGCGACGCTCTTATTGAAAAAGCCAAAGTCGACAGCGTTAGCGAATGGTCGCCAAAAGAGTTCCAATTGTTTGAAGTCAAAAAAGAAGGACTTGATAATCTCAAAATTGAAGATTTATATCTAGTTCATGAAACTAAATATGACACAGAGCAAGACGAAGATGGAAATTTTATTTTACGCCCAATGGGGGACTATGAGATTAAAGGGTACGATGGTAAAACGGTAGATGCTGATGGAAATCCTAATGAGTACTACAGAGGCACTATTCACTTTACGCTTAATCACCTCGCTGAGGGGCACATGTTTAGGCAACGCAGCGATGAGCCAACAAACGTAATAATAATACCCCTCAAGGACATGCTCGAAGCAAACCCGGGAAGCCTTGACGTGCTTTTCCCAATTGACACATACTTAACTCCAAAACCAAATGAACCATTACGTCTCCCTAATCGTACGACCAGAGTCGTAAAGAATGAAGGTGGAGAAAATGCTGACAGGGTAGTTTCGGATGCATTGCGTGAAATGGGTGCTCCGCACGTGTTCAAGGGAGGAGAGTCCTACTCTACGACTGGACAAGATGTTTCCGTAAAATTAATGGCAGATGAAGTGGGGGTAGGCTTCGGCCCACATGCAAACATGGCTCATGTTAGTTTTGAGCAAATGACGTCAAAGGACGATATAAGCTTTGACGTTTCTGCTGGAGACGTGGCTCAGATGAGCGAAAACGCAAGGCTACGCATAGCTGATAACGATAGATGGCTCGGTGCTAGCGTTAGAGTTGAAAGTGATGGTTTGTTCTCTGGTAGAACAAGTAGGTCAGAGGCAAGACAGGGTAGAAAATTGGCCGACAAGGTAATTGCGCGCGACAAAGGCGGTGCGGATAACTCCACCAACCCCCTTGATTACGTTCCATTAGGGCCTGCTTCTGTTGATTCAATGCTAAAGAAAAACTCATTCTCCAGAAACCCCAAGGGAGGAAGAGGCAAAGCAGCTGAACTGATAGATGATTTGAGTGTTGATTGGAATGCGCAGGCTGAAATGGCTTCAGTTGTGTCGGAAATTATGTCAACGAATAGAGCCATGCAATCTCTTGTTCGAGAATTTGGGATGCCTGCAATTTTTGTAACACAGCTTATTCCGCTACCTGATGCAGACTCGTCATCTGGTGTTTCTGCACGATACTGGAAAGGAGCGTATGGGGTATATTCCTCACATCAAGGAATTATTGCTATAAACCCAGAAGTAATGAGCAATAGATATATGTTTGAGCATGTTCTGCGTCATGAGATTGCGCACGCATTTCATTCCATGGCTGCTGCTAGAAGCGATAAAGCCAAGAAAAAAATGCAAGAATATGCAACTGGAGCAATTTCTGAAGTAATATATCAAGCAGAGCAGTCTGGGGGAGATTTAAGTCTTACGAACTTTGACGATATCGGACAGTTGACTCCAGAAATGAAAGAGGCTGCCGACTTTATGAATAATTTTGGTTTTATTGTGGCTTCTCAAAACGTTATGGAGTTTGTTGCTGAAGTAACCACTTATTTAACATCGCCAAATGAAAGTGATAGGAACAAAGTAAGTCAAAGAGCAATAGCAATCACTGCCGAATACTATGGCTTGAGCGAGTCAGAATTTAAAGAACTAGTAAAATATCAAGATGTGTTCGACTCTGGATTTACGTCTCGAGGAGAAAATACGTCACCCGCAGGTTCAGGCGGTGCGCCAAGGACTCCTACTCCTCAGTCGAGTTTTGATGACCCATTTGGAGATTCCCCAACATTGACAGACTCAGAACCAGAAGTACGTGAGGGTGGAAGACTGTTTAGAAGGAAAAAAGGCAAAGAGTCAGTTCCGGTAAACGCTCCAAATGACGACCCATTAGCAGACTGGGACCCGTTTGCATAGGAGATTTAAATAAGATGATTATTCCAAGTAAAAATAACGAAGAACTTTCTGATGAAAAAAAATTACAGTATCAAAAATATTTTTTGTCTTTAGTAGAAAATGTAGGTCGCCTTGAATCAGGGCAATCTAGTGATGAACCAAATGAGAAAAACAAAAATGACTAGTTCAGAGCATGAGGTGGTGTAGATGACTATTAAAAAGTACTCCGACGAGGCCCTTAAGAAGTCTTTTGAATCCGTGTCTGGCATACCTCCATCGGTAAAGACAAGCAAGCGTCCTGTTTCTGGACACGTTGTTTCAAAGTCGCAGATAGAAGCAAAACGCAGGATTGCTGCAGGAAATGAAGACTGGAACTCAGGTCCTGATGCCATCTATGAACTCGATGACTCCGACCCAGTTGGTGATGGACTTACTGCGCAGGGGGGAATTCACATAATCCTGCGTCCAGAAGTAGCAGGAAGAACTTCCTACATGCGTGGCGATGCGATATCTTCAGGCGGTAGACCGGTGCTCATGGGGAGTCAGGATAAAGACCACATAGTTGATGCATACGTAAATAGCGATGGTCCATCAAAAATGAGCAACATTGCTGATGGTGTAGTCAATATGCTTCATTCTTCAGTAAACAGAAACGAAGGGGCATTCAATAAAACTACTAAAATAAACAAAAAAACTGGCGACAAGAAGCATGGCAATGCGCCCTTAGATGCTCAGATACTTGGCGGTTTTAGGATGTCGGAAATAGAGGGCATTCACTATCCATTTAGCTCTATTGAGAAAATATCATCCGTAACAGATATATCCGATGTTCTTGAAAATATTGTTTCGGTGAAAGAGATAATGAGCAAAAGGGCTTCGCAGGCAGTTGCCGAGCAAATGCTTGCCGATGTTAAGTCTGGCAAAATGATGACTCCTTCAATGAAGTCCTTAAAAGACTATAGAACTGCTATGGCAATCCGTAAAAAATATGAAGCACGCGGGATTGGTTACGTCCTATTTGCCCATCCAAGAGGTCTAAATATAGACAATCCGCGTACATATGACAAAACAGCGAGCCAGCGCGCAAAAGTAGAAGATGTACTAAAAAAGAAAATATCTTTAGAAATATTAAACGCTGTTAAAAAATACGTTTCTGATATTAAGAAAAGCAGGGAATCATAATGAAAGCAGTTCTGGTTGGCTCAATGGGTGATAGGAAGCTTTATTACATCCTTGATGCAGATATCGGAGATGATGATGGAGCAGTAGTTACATCAGATGGACGTGTAATTATGCTTAACTTCTTTTCACTAGTTACGAAAACAACTGGCATAAAAAGAATAATGAACACGCCATTCCACAAGTTTCTATGGGGGTCTCCAGACATAAATATAAAGAAACTATGGGCTGAAACCTTTTTAAAGAAAACACGACCACTTGATAAAAGGTTTACAGAAACACTTATAATCGTTTCTCAACTTGGGAGCAAGGCATCGAAGTCTAGAAGTATAGAAAAAAAAGTTAAATCATTTCTTGCTGAAACAAACGATAAGCAAAAACAATACAATAAATTTAGTAAACTAAATACAAAAGATATTTAGCAGGGCAGAAGGCATAAATTCATGGAAAACCACATTGAAATAAAAGCACCATCGGATGCGGTTATTCCAGATGCCTTGCCGCAAGAAAGGGTCACAGGAGACATTCTTAAAGGCTACGGTCCTCGGCGAGGCAACCTTGAAAGACTCCTTCGCTACTGGCGCCCAATTATGCGCAAGGAAGGTGGCTTCACACGATGCCGTGTAATTTTGGCCAACCACCCAGAACTTTACCCCCTTGAGAGAATTTGCGCATGGCTTCACCACGAAACAACTGGCCTTTGGCCAAACGAGGGGTGTCATCATCCCGGAATGAAAAACTGCCGCAACAAGCTGAAGAAGCGCAACTGGAGCAATGCCCAGTTTGCTGCTCGTATTCGCAAAATCTCTAGAGACAAAGCTCCAGTCAGGGGCAAGTCAGCAGAAAATGAGCAATCTGGAGACATGTTCTTTGCTCCACATGAGACATACTCAGTGGCCCCAATCGACGTAGTTACAACTGCTGACTTTAAGCATGCTATGGATGTTTTATCTGAATTCATGGAAATGGAATCAGAGTTCGTTAAATACCTAAGAGACCCAAATAGCTGGGAAACAGAAGGCGAAGATGAATTTGGTCAAACAAAATCTCTACCTTTTGAAACCAAGTCTCTCGAGTCGGAGTGCTGTGGCGGTGATTTAATAGATGACTGATTTCGCTTTTAATTGTTGTGGGCAGGAAAAAGTATTTGTATCAAGAGTAATACTCTACAAATCTTCCGAGCTAGATAGAATAGAGCCGATAAGGGCTAGCTTTGCTACGTCTCAAAACGTTATTGACTTTAAGGCTTTATCTGTACGAAATGGAACCACCAGAAAGCTCGCGGAATCAAGAAGAATGCTGACTGACGGAATACAGATAAAAGCTTCTCGTCTCGGAAGCACTCTTACGACAATCGCAATTCCTGGTGACCTCGACCCTCTTCAGTCCCCAGTTCGCTCTGCGGCCTACAGAACACTCACGCCAGGACTTGGCGGAGGCGGGATGAGCCTTCCAAAGAAACCAAACCGTGGGTACAGATGCCCAGAGGGCTATCAGTATGGTGGTCGCTTTACTGACTCTCGTCTATCGACATGTGGAGCAAAGCTTTTTGACATTCCGTCACCGCTGGGAATGGCTTTAGCGGAGATAAGAAAAATTTCCAGAAGAGCGGTGCGATTTGACCCAGTTACGGGAAAGCCATTTGGTGGCGGAGAGTATCCTGGTTCAATTATTGATTCCCGTAAGCCACAGATACCGAAAGTCGGATTATCAAATCCATCATTAAATCGCTCAAATACTCAACAGCTTTTGTCTCAGATAGCACAAACAAATGAAAAAGTTTCAAGAATGGTACGTCGTGATGGTTTTGTTCTTGAGCCGGTAGTTTCGCCGCAGGTGCTTAGAGCAATCCCTGACAACAGGGACATGGAGGGCGCTACTTATCTTATGTCGGCATTCGGTGCTCCAGATATGGGAAACCATGAATTAGGAATGCTCTCTAATACTGGGATAAACCGCTTAACCTACATAACGCCAAGTGGTTCGACAATAAGCCTAGAGAAGCGCCGCCCACTCACAGTGGGAGAGCGACGCAAGCTTGGAAAAGTGGTTACGGTTGCGATGGGAACAGATAACTCTCGTGACCCAGCAGCACGTCTAAAAGTAATCGCATCCGAGCTTGGTGACGGAATTGGATATTCTGAAAACTTCAATATTTCAGAGCCAAATAAAATAGTTCGCGGAAGAGCCAAGTGGGCAACGGAAGTATTCAAGAGAAGTGGCAAGGGCTTGCCAAAGGTTGAGGCAGACAAGCCCGTACGCAATACCGTAAGCACCGGGCCAATAGGTAAGAAAATAACATCAGTTGATGAAGCTATTGCTGCGCTAGTTGAAGGCGAAAGTCTTTCAAGAATAAGCCCACTCATAATGGGTAAGGTTCTAGCTAAGAGCAACGTTGTAAAAATAAACAAAATAAACAATGAAAATTCAATAATATCTGTTGGGTCTGAAAAGTATGTTGAATACACCAGTCCAGCAGATTTTCAACACCTTGCCGAGATATTTGCCTCTGACCTACAAGAGCATATTGGCCTAGCTTCTCCGGATATTATATTTGCTGACAAGCCTGGCGATAAGAGAAAGTACTTGCGTCAAGACATTAATAATGCTCTTCCTGGTGCTGTCTTCAACCCTAATGGGAAGTTTTCTGAGTTTAAGCCAGAAGATGTTGCACGAATCATGGTTGTTGACTATTTGACAGACCAGAGAAAAAGGCCAATGTCATCTGTCTATGCAATGAGTGCTATTGATGGAAATGTACCAATGCTTGCGCAGAACACAACATCGGGACTCATTGAGTTGAGTAAAATTCAGATATCTAAACGCAGTAAAATGACAATTGCCGAGTTCTATGGTGAATCAGACAAGATTGACTACTCGTCTTATTACTCAGCTCTTTTAGCGGAACAGCAAGTCGCATACAAAAAATTTGTTGATTCTTTGCTTCGTAGGGCAAAGAGCTTCAAGATGAACGACTTGCGTGGCAGATTAAATTCAGATGGGCTATCCGATGGAGAAAAGATACATCTAAACATAATGGAAAAAATATTTGAAACACGACTTAATATGCTTACAGCGTCAAGAGCATCAATCAACTCGGTGTTAAGGGGTAAAAAAGATGAATAAATATCTCATTCTGTCCGATGCTGTGCATGGCTCAACATTTGCTTTTGTTTCTCAGAAATCAGAGAACATATACTTTTATCCAACTAGTGAAATATCGCGCGTGTGGGTAGAAGAACAATCTTCCAATCCAAAGAGTTTCATTAACAACTTACCTTTAGGTGTTGTCGTGTCTGCTGCCAAACAACTGACACCAAGATTTGAATACATGTTAGAAAATGCACAATTTAGCGATACAAATTCACTTTTTGATATTGACATATCCAGTGCAACCTTGAACTTCAGGCATTCTGAAACTGTTGTGAATGAAAAAGCTTTAACTAAAAAACAAAGAATATCTGATACACAAATTAAAAAACTTTCTTCCAGCAGTAAAGTAAATGCTATAAATTATAAAATTCTCTCATTTATTGCAGTTAATAAAAAAAGTTCTTTAATCTCAAATGTTAAGAAAAATAAATTAAGATTTGATAAATCAAAATCTAAATTTGCAACATCAACTGATTTTTATGCCCCAAATGATTCAGTCGAGAAAACTGCAGGTAAATCACTAGAAAGACGTGTGGGAACGCATTTGATATTGAACTCCTTATCTGAACACAGAAGAGCGAACAGACGCGTCAAGTCGCTATACGTCAAAGAAGTATCCCCACACCTATTGACAATAAGGGACAAAATTGACATTCTCGTAAAAAGAAAAACACACAGGTAAGAGATGGAAAAGTACTCACTTGTCAGCAAGGCTCAAGCTATGCGAATGGCTGAAGCGATGGGTTGTACTGGCATCCACCGTGGCAAAGACGGAAGCTGGATGCCCTGTGGTTCAACGGAGGAGATGCAGAGAATCTCAAAACTCGCTGAGGACTCAAGATGGCAAGAAGCGCTACCCGAAAAAAAGAATGAAGACGTCTTGCTTGCAGGTCGTTCACGCCGTAAAAGAAATAGGCAGCAATGGGAGAAATTGAACGAAAGACCAGTGTCTTCGATTCAAACGCTAGGAGACGGAAGCCTTGTTTCTGGCCCAGCGTCCGGAGGAATAACTACTAGTGGTCGAATTTCAATTGCCAGCGCAAAAAGAAATACAGAAATAAAATCAAGACCCGCTAGCGCGATTACCGGGGGAACCCTCCCGCCATGGACAAGCGGGTATAAGAGTAGGCCTGCAGCTCCATCAACTACGTTTGACCCTCAGTACGTCCGTGATAACGACCCAGACGTATTTACAGATATAGAGTCAGCTCGCTTTAGAGCTAGGCAGATTGGCTGCATAGGAGTTAGTCGGAGAATGTCAAAAAATGGAAGAATCGTATGGATGCCGTGTACAAACAATACAGATTTTGCCAATCGCTCAGGCTCCACATCATTGGGTCGTCGAAACAAAAAAAGAGAATTTGACAGAAGCATTAGAACCATTGTCTCTAGCGAGCTAAAGAAACGTTCAAAACTTAAATAAATTCTTATTACTATTTACTCACAATATTGCCCAAATTTAAGTAGTTACACTAAATCATTTTAATCTCTGTTATTTTTGATACATAGGGCTGGGTGCTTACCTAAGCCGGAAGAAGAATAAAAATTATACCCAACCCTTTCAAACTCTAATAGGAGAAAATCATGTCGCAAGACACAGGCAGAATCACAGAGCTGCAATCAGCTCTCCGTCAGAAGATGGCCGACAACAAGGCAATTGCAGACTCTTTCCGCGTTGAGGAAGGCACAGTTGTTGTGTCGACCGAGCAGAAGACAGCTTTCGACAAGAACATGTCAGACATCAAGGAAATTAAGAGCCTCATTTCTGGCCTTGAGACAATGAATGAAGTTGACCGCTGGTCATCTGAGCCACAGGGCTCAGTTGCATCAACATATGCAGCAACAGCAAATGAAGTAGCTCAACTTTCATCTCGTGAAATTAAATCAATTGGTGCAATGTTCCTTGAGTCAGCAGAGTTCAAGGCTCTCAACGGTGGAAAGAACGGCGCAAACATGCCTGCCCCTTGGCAAGCAGCAGTTTCGCTGACTGGCTACAATGTCAAGGATGTCTACTCGGCTTTGCCGACTGGCACCCCTGGTTCATTTGGCACGATTCAGCGTGACCCGATTGTTACGCCACCAACCCGCACAAAGCGTGTTCGTGACTTGTTCCCAACCCGCACCACAACTGCAGCAGTTATTGAATACTTCCGTCAACTTGGTTTCACAACCTTGGACGCCAGTCACGGCGTAAACAGCGCTTCTTCAGTAGCAGAGCGTTCAGGTGGAGCATTCGGTGCAAAGCCACAGTCTTCGTTCGCTTTTGTTGGTGAGCAGGCTCCAGTTCGCACACTCGCACACTGGGAAGCAGCACACCGTAACGTACTTGCTGACGAGCCACAGCTGCGCTCAATCATTGACAACGAGTTGATGTACGGTCTTCGTCTTCTTGAAGATTCACAAATCCTCAATGGTGATGGTGTTGGCGAAAACCTTCTCGGTGTTCTCCAGACACCTGGAATTCAGACTTACAGCTGGTCTACTGGCCTTACGACTCCAGTTCCAGACACAAAGGCTGATGCACTTCGTCGTGCGGCTACCTTGTCGTTCTTGGCTTACTACGAGCCAACCGGTATCGTTCTTCACCCGAACGATTGGGAAGACATTGAGTTGACCAAGGACACAAACGGTCAGTACCTCATCGCAGTTTCGGTTGCAATGGGTGGCGAGCCAAAGGTGTGGCGTATGCCAATCGTTGACACTCCAGCAATCGCAGCAGGAACAGCTCTCGTCGGCGCTTTCGGCACCGGCGCCCAGCTGTACGACCGCGAGCAGGCTTCAATCCGCATCAGCGAGCAGCACTCGGACTTCTTCGTCCGCAATGCCATCGTCATCCTTGCGGAGCAGAGACTGGCCCTCGCCGTCAAGCGCCCAGAGGCATTTGTTGAAGTAACATTTGACAGCGAACCAGCCTAATAACTTAGTCAAAAACCCCGCTTGCTTTTAACGGCAAGCGGGGTTTTTGCTTTTCAGGAAATAATTAAATGCTATAATTAACACGCCCGTATAAGCCAAACTTCGTTCAAAGGAGAAATTATGTTTGGAAAGGTTCCCGTATCAACATTTATACTCAGTAGAGATGCTGTAAACAGCGCTGCTGCGGATAAATTGCGTTTTAGAGTCCCATTTGCATGTCAAATCAGGGCGGTAACGGTTGCAGTTGACGCAACTTCAGCTGGTGCTTCACAGATTTTTGATATCAACAAAAATGGTACAACTCTGTTCACAACTCAAGCTAACCGCCCAACGGTTGCCGCTGCAGCAGTATCTGCTGCAGTTACTTTGCCAAACGTAACAACACTTGCTGCTGGCGACGTTATCACGGTTGACTGTGACCAAGTTGGTTCGAGCACGGCAGGAACTGGTTTCACCATTGCCATCAGTGTTTTGCCAACAACAAAAGGCTACTACTGATAAATAGTTGAAATAAAGCCCTACATCGTAAATTGCGGTGTAGGGCTTTTTTCGTATATTGAATACCTCTTATCCATAACAAATAATTATGAGAGAATGAACCTATGGAAAATTTTGATGCAGAATTCGAATATCTTGAGGCAATGCAAAGAATTGTGACTTATAGCAAGGCGGCAGATTCTTGCCCGTTGGCAACAAAAGACATTTCTCTAAACCTAAAAAACAGAGAAAAAGCCATTAAGGCTGCTGGCTATGGTCCACTTAATCCAAAAGAACCAAATGAATCATTCTGGAAAGAAAAAGCAAAGCGCTGGTCAGTAACAACGAGTGAAGCAAAAAAATCTCTTTGCGGAAATTGCGTCATGTTTATACGCACACCAAGCATGCTTGACTGCATAAAGACAGGTCTCGCAGAGGGTCAGTCTGGAGAAAAGAATGCATGGGATTCAATAGAATCTGCAGAACTCGGGTACTGCGAAGCTTTTGATTTTAAATGTGCAGCATCAAGAACATGCTCGGCATGGGTCGTCGGTGGTCCGATAACTGACGACAAAGACAAACCAACTGAAAAGAAGTCTCTAGACATTAATGAGCTTCCCAAATATGACTATTTTTACGCAGCAAACCCCATAATCGGCATAACTTCTGAATTGAATGCCAAAGCCATCAGGATGCGCTTGGGGGAGGCCAAAGGTGAGCTTCTTGAGTGGAGTAAAGATTACTCGGACAAAGTGGCTTCTCTCGCCTATGATGAAAAATCTCTAAAGCAGTGGTTCAAGGAGAAGTGGGTAGATATATCAAGACCAAAGCCTGGTGGAGGTTTTGAGCCGTGTGGTAGAGATGATGCAGGAAAGGGCAAATACCCCAAATGCGTACCAGCAGCAAAAGCTTCAAAAATGACAGAAGAAGAAATCCGTTCCGCTGTGTCGAGAAAAAGAAGAGCAGAGTCAACAGAGCAAAGAGAAGATAAAAAACCAATATATGTTTCTACTAGCAAAAAAGACGCAAGTTCGTATATTTTTGAAAAATCAGCAAAGCCAGTAGACGCAGAGCTATACGCAAGAGTAAAAGCTGAAGCTAAACAAAAGTTTGATGTTTACCCATCTGCTTATGCAAACGCATGGCTCGTGCGCGAGTACAAAAAAAGAGGTGGGAAGTACAGAAAAGAAGAAAAAGAGCTAGACGGCGAATACGTTGAAAACGTTTCTGACCTTAACGAAAAGCAGCTTTCTGACTTTATGAATTGGGTTGAAACCAAGTCAGCACGCAGTCCAAAGAGGCTAAAAGACCCTAAGGGCGGTCTTACGGCTGCTGGCAGAGCATACTTCAAGCGTACTCAAGGTTCTAACCTGAAGCCCGGTGTAAGAGGAGCTGCTGATACTCCCGAAAAGATGCGCCGCAAGGGCTCGTTCTTGACGAGATTTTTCACCAACCCATCCGGGCCGATGAAGGATGATAAGGGCAGGTCTACAAGACTTGCTTTATCAGCAGCCGCATGGGGAGAACCAGTACCTCAGGACATGGAATCAGCTGCAAAACTCGCAGAAAAGGGAAGACGACTTTTGGAGAGATATAAAAAAACAAAAGAGAAAAAATAACAACTCATCATGAATAAAAAAACAAACATAATGAATAGTTTTGCTCCCATAACTCAGACAGAAAAAAAATATCTGAGCGACATGATTGAGCATCATCAAATGGCTGTTGTTATGGCAAAAGATATACTGAAAGTGACCGAGGACTCAGACATAATGTCAGTATCTTATGCAATTTTGTTAGCTCAGATAAATGAGATTTCTCTCATGAAAGAAATGTTGCGTCAACGCCCTGTTGCGTAAAATAAAATTAAATTGCTAATATCCATACATGAGCAAAAAAGAAAAACATCACTACTCTGAATACTCGGAATCTTCACTCACCATCATGCCTATAGCGGGAAAGCTGGGAGCTGAAGTAAGTGGCGTAAGGTTGTCTGAAATAGAAGAATCAGATTTGGCTCTAATAGATTTAATTTACAATCTCATGTTGCGGCATAGAGTTATATTTTTCAGAGAACAAAACCTGTCCCCAGAACAACATGAACAATTTGCTTCATTTTTTGGTGATATTCACGTAGCTCATCCACTGCTTCCGTCAAAAGATGGACATCCAAATATATTTGAAATTGATTACACAATTCCCGGAAGTCAGTATCCGTCCTATGAAAATGGTGACAATACCAAGTACCAAGACCGCGGAGTTGCTTGGCATACAGACATAACCTTTACTGATGAACCACCAAAATGCTCAATACTCAATGGGGTCATAATCCCTTACGCAGGAGGTGACACTATGTGGTCTGACCAGGTTCTTGCATTTTCAACTTTAAGTAAAAAAATGAAAGACATGCTTAGGGGCTGTTATGCAATACATGACGCATCCGAATTTGCACATAGTGGAATTAAGGCTGTATCTAAACACCCTGTCGTGATAAAACATCCAGAGACGGGTGAAGAGTCTCTTTTTGTGCACCAAGGATTTACCAGAAGAATAGTTGATTTGTCAAAGCCAGAAAGCGACACAATTTTAGAATTCCTGCACGAGCATTCAACTCGTTACGAGTTCACGGTAAGGTATCGGTGGACACAGGGCGACATAGCGTTTGCCGATAATAGGGTTACCCAACATGCCGTGGTGGGCGATATTGGCCGAGCGCCGCGCCTGGTAAATAGAGTGACGTTAAAAGGGGAAAAACCAATACCCTCAATCTAGGCAGCTCTACTTGTGGGATAATTTACTCCATGAGCGAACGATTTTGGTATGGGGCAACGGTCCTAAACGTAGTGGATGGCGACACTATCGACTTGATGATTGACCTCGGTTTTAATATTCATCACAAAATAAGGGTGAGGCTTTATGGGGTAAATACTCCAGAGTCAAGAACAAAAGACTTGGGAGAAAAAGAAATGGGCCTAAAAGCCAAGAGTTTTACAAAAGACTGGCTAACTAACCACAAGTGGGTTTACGTAAACACAATTCCAGACAAGAATGATAAATACGGAAGAATACTCGCTCGAATATATTCTTCAGACGAAGTAGAGGCACCAACCACTGCCTGCTTAAATAAGGACATCGTTCAATCAGGATATGCCAGAGAGTACTATGGTGTTGGTGACAAGACGTGGGCAGAATTTAAGCACAAGTAGGTAAGTATGGCTTCCGACAAAGAAGATGTTTTTCTTGATAACGAAAAACCAGAAGAATACGTTTATGATTCAGAAAAAACTAGTAGTTTTCCTTTGAATTTAAAAACAAAAAACCAGTTCGACAACGTAGAGCACTCGATTAACCACTGGCATGATGGTGCGCTTACTGCTGAGGTTTTGAACATGGAGAAGAAGTGAAAAAAATAATACTTTTCATTGCATTGCCGGTAATTGCATTTGTCGCAATATCTGTAAGTTCACTTAGGTTTAGGACTGCTGATAATCAGTATAGAGAGATGTGGGAATAGTATATTCCTCGTCAATAATCTCTGGAATCTGTCTACATATTCCGCAGCGACCATAATGCCCGTAAGCCTGGCTTTCATGACATGGCCAGTCGCGACAGCATCTTAAAGTTATAATCCTGCCACGCCATTTTACTATATTCACAGTATTACCTCTAGATTTTTAATTCCTCTGAGAAAGGAGCTGGCCTTCATTCTTATGTCAACTTTACCGTTAATAGTCGCATTTGGATACATCTTTGACATTTCTTCCAGTAATATTCTTAATTGCATCTTTGCTAAACTTGCGCCGATGCAGTAATGAATGCCAAAACCAAAACCAAGATTTTGGTTATTTTTTCTATCAGTTAAAAATATATCAGGCCATTCAAATATGTCCTCGTCGCGGTTCGCCGAGGCAAGCATCAACATGACTTGAGCTCCTTTTGGTATTACCGAATCAGATACACGAACATCCATTGTTGTATGCCTTATGGAGCTCATCACGGGAGTTGAAAATCTAACGCACTCTTCAACGATACGGGGAATGATGGATTGGTCAGAGACTATTTCTTCCCAACAGGAATGATGGGTAAGTATTGAATGCAGACTATTTGTTAGAAGGTATCTAGCCGTCTCGTTGCCGCCAACTAACAAAGCTAAAGAGTTTGCCTGAGCCTGTTCGTAAGTAATCTTTCCCTCGTTAGTATGCGCATTCAAGAGAGCCGACACTATATCTGAACCTTCTCCAGTTTTTGACTTTGCGTATTTATCAAAATACTCAAACCAATCTAATACTGCCTGAACAACCTCATTAGTTACGTTTTCCCAGCCATCTGCTCCCTCAACCATTGCTTCACCCCATTTTTGCAACAGTGTGTAATCTGATTCAGGTATACCAAGTATTTTTCCTATAACCCAAACAGGAAGAGGTTGAAGCAGGGCTGGAACCATGTCAAAAGACTTTCCCGACTCACACTTGCTAAGTGAACTATTTACAAAATCCCTAATCCAGTTTTCGTAATCCTGCATCTTCTTTGGTGTAAAAGCTCTTTCTACAATGCTCCGCTGAACTCTGTGCTCCGGGTCATCGCAGTCAATCATGAACGGTTGAGGTATCGAATTTGCGCGAGCCCCAAGTGAGCTCGTGAATATCTCAGGATTCCTGAAGGCAAAAAGCACGTCCTCATGCTTTGTTAGTACATATGTGTTTGTTTTTTCATCTCTACAAACAGGCTCGTTCAGGCGTAGGTATTTAAACTTTTCATACGGTTCACTATAGAAAGATTTATCAAAGAAGTCCATAGCAAACACTATACCTTGCGCCCTCGGTACGATTCGAACGTACGACCTGCGGATTAGAAGTCCGTTGCTCTATCCCCTGAGCTACGAAGGCATTTTATGCGTAGAAATTATTTTCTTTTGTTTAGTTTATGCAGATATATGGTTACCGTTAGATTTAATATTCCTATAAACCAGCCAATATAGTATTTCATCGAGACGCTCCATTCGTAACTGCCTTAAACATTATATGTGACTTATGTGTGTGAGTTTTTCAGAGATTACAGCCTCGATAGTTTGAGCATTTATATTTATTCCAGTAGCAACAAGTGGATTTATCAGCTTTGAAGAATCCTTACTCCATTCATCATAGTCAAGCAGTATACAGTTGCTTCCAAAAATTCCAGAACTGAATCCATCAATAATCCACTGACGCCTATTTTCAATTTCCTTTACAGCGTTATCTCTGAACTTCCATATTGAGGAACGAGAACATTCTTCAGGGTCTCTGATGTTTAGTATGAAAAGAATATCCGGGAATAGCTTTCTTATGAATGCTATTTCACTATTGGCTACATTTGCATCTGGATACGAAGAGATGAAATTCTCTTTCCAGCCAATATTTGGAGAATGAACAACACCTAGAACGTGCCTAACGTAAACGGCTTTAACGTAACTTACGACTGATTCTACATCGACCTCATGAGCCATGAATACCGGGTTCCTGTCATCGTCCATTGGTATGTCTGGGAACAAGGATTCTGGAATATATGTTTTAGCATCAATCAAACTCTGCACAAATGCGTGCATGTGATTTATCGTCATTGGTTTCTCGCCAATGCACTTAAAGTTGTCGCTGGTGTTTATGGCTCTCTGGATTACCGTAGAGCCAGTTCTTGGATATGAAAGCACTGTAAAATACATATAGAGCCCAATCTCGGGATTGAACCGAGGACCTTTCGCTTACAAGGCGAGCGCTCTACCACTGAGCTAATTGGGCGGAATTCTATGAAAATCTTGTTAGTGGAACATTCTTGTCTTTTGGCTTTATATATGTAGACCAATCAGGAACCATTGTTTTATCTGGGGTTTCTGGTTTATAGTTCCCACTTATGCACATTCTTTGCTCATCGCTAAGATGCCTATCAGTATAGTGGTCTAAAAATGAATTGAAAATTATTAACTTTCCCGTAACGGCAGGAACGACAATTCTGTTTTCCATACCATTGCAATACTGTGCTACAAAGTGAAGATTTGCGCCATCGCTTGGGGCCTTGGCATAGTACGCAATAGAGTAGTACTCTTCTGGGTGAATCTGATAATTTGTCTTATGGTTGTGCTGTGGCATAGTCATGAACTTACTCATCGTGTACATCCATATTTCACGACAAATCATTGGCTTACCGGCCACGGCATTCACTCTCTTGATTATTTCTTCTTTTAGTTTTTCTGACTCAGGACCAGCAGCCGGAAAACTCATATCCCAATCATAAATATCATTAAGCTTTGCCGTGACATTAGCATAAAATGTATTCAGCTCAGATATTAGGACGTCATTATCTATGTCTGGGATGAACGACTCATATATATTTTGCGTAATTAGTGGCAATTCTGTTATTTGCATAAAATTAGAATACCTTGTATCCAGACAAATCTGGAACTATAACCGTTGACGGGTTAAGTGGGGCAAGATTTGCACTGACAACGATTCTTTTCTCTTTGGATAGATGCCGAGTTGTCATGTGTTTAATGTAGGAGTTAAATATTACTAGCATTCCATTTTCTGGTTCAATTATATATATTGACTCAGATATGTTGGAGTGGCCAACTTCAAAAACGAGTTTTGCTGCATCATGAGGTGCGTTTGCATAGTACGCAACGGAATAATACTCCGATGGATTCATATGGTTATTCATTCTGTGGCTATGTGCCATGACTGACTGCCCAAACCCAAGACTCAATGTCCATGCTTCGTTTATATTCATATTCGAGTTGCAAACAGCTGAGACGTTTTTTTCTATTTCACTTAAAAGCTTGGAAGACTCAGGCATGTTCCAGGGGAATGTAGAATCCTCAAAATACGTATGATTAGTGCTGGCTCCGAAACCTTCAACAAAATTTGCCGGTATTGCGTTTTGTGTTTCTTTAATCTCTTGAATCAACTTTTCGTTATCAATCGAATCAAGGATGGCAGTATGCACTTGAATCCTCAATATGTCATGGGATTCAAAATTCATTAGTTATTAGACGTTTCGCTGGCTTCAATCCACACCCTTGCACCGCACCTATCGGGCTCATCCGACTGCACCACGGTCGCAGCAACATTGCTGCAGTGTGGGCATATTATGTCGAGGCTTCTCTGGTGCTTAGAACCTTTATAAGTTCTGTCTATGATTGCAGCTAGGCCCTTTTTTATATTTTGCTGATGAACGTGAACTATATGCTTCAAAAATCATTCTCCTCTGAGTTGCAGATTTCTTCTAGAAGTCTAATTTTCTCATACTCCGTCATGTTTTTAGAACTATCGCTTATTTTGTAAAGCCATTCGCCATCTTCGCGCATTACAATGTCAAGCAATCCAGCCTTAACCATGAGGTATAGGTCTTTTTGCAGGTCATCTTTTGAGTAATTATCATTTTCCATAAAGTGTCTGGAAAGGGATTTGAACCCTCACTTTATAGGTCCTAAGCCTATTGCCTCTGCCGTTGGGCTATCCAGACAGTAAATTATTTCCGCCACTTGCCCTTTACTCGAAGCGTACACGCAGCAAAACAATTTTGCAAGTGAGTACTTTGCGGAGAGAGAGGGATTTGAACCCCCGGTGGGCGCAAACCCACTCCTGTTTTCAAAACAGGTGCATTAAGCCGCTCTGCCATCTCTCCAGATGCGAGAGTATATTACCGTAGACGCGATGGGATTCGAACCCACGCTTGAGGGATTTTAAGTCCCCTGCCTCTGCCTCTGGGCTACGCGTCCATACATGGATTAGTGCGCCCTCTGGGGCTCGAACCCAGGACCTGCGGATTAAAAGTCCGTTGCTCTGCCGACTGAGCTAAAGGCGCATTATTCGATGTTTAATTTGCAACGTGACCATAGCGTCAAGACTTAGTGGAAGCAACCCTCACACATGTATTAGATTGATAGGAGATGAAGCCCTAAATAGAGTTTCTTACCGACTGCACAAAAGGTGGCTGCATGGGGCTAGCGGACTGGACAGGCTCCGCCTTCGCAGTCCCCAAAGTCAACCATTCCAAAAGACGTTTGGACAAGCGGAACACTCATGTCAACCTTGCTTGCAAGTTTTTCATATTGTTCTTTTGTGATTTCTTCGTAAGGAGGAAGAGAGAAGTTATGGTCAGAGTGCAGAAGAAACGAAACGGATTTTACTCCCTTGTCGTAATTCTTCTCAAGCCATTCCTTAATTAAAGGAAGCTCTTCTTTTCTATAGTAAACAGTAACTGACACGGCATTATCGGCCCAGTCTGTCTGCATCTTACGTACCCACTCAAGCTGCTCAACAGCTGTCATGTCTTTTGCAAGCACAGAACCTTCTGGTGATTCGCAAGGAAACTCAACAACGTAACGAGTATGGTCTTCACGCCCGTCAATCCCGATGTCCCAAACGACTTTGTAGCCACGCTTACGACAAGCATCAACTAGCGGGTCATTAGAGCCAAAACGAACACGACGGATGTAGTGTGACGCATACGCTGGATGGACCCCAGGAGTAACTCCAGGGAGAAGAGAAAGCGTGCCAGATGGCTGTACGGTTGTCATGCGGATTGATTCAGGGAAACCGTTCTTTGCTGAATACTCTTTATCAACATCACGGAGATATGAGTAAACAGGAGACAGCCATGACAATTGGTCTTCAGTCGCCTGAAGCATCCCTGTAATGCTCTGACCCAAGCGTGCATTCTGACGGACAATATTCGTTGTCTTCTCGTACGGGTATGACAATCTAGTGATGTGCTTTTGAGTCATGTAAAGAAGTCGAGAAATTTCTTTGAACTGTTCAATGCTCTTAATGTTTGGAAGGAACACCGTCGCAAGGTTGCATGATTCACCGTCCGCTAGACCAATTTCTGCACATGGGTTAAAGCCTTCGATGCTCGGGTCAGGACGCCTTTCTCCTAAACGACCGTGTGTACGTGCAAGCTTGCGATTGATGAGTCCGTATGGTTCACCAGAGCCGTCATAGCCCTTCCAGAGCTCGGTTGGGAGCTCATCATAGCCATCTGCGTAGATTGAGTTATTGCTGTTCGCTCTCCATGCCGGGACCGAGCCAGAGGACCAATTTTTAGCACGAAGGAATAGTACGTCGTCGGGGTCGCCCATTGAGATTTGAGCAGAACGGCGTGAGGAGCCCGAAACAACAATTCTGCCGATGATATTGCAAATATCCAGCACATCAATAGAGCGGAGTTTCTTTCCAATTCTTCCATCTAACACTTTGCAGATATCTGCGATGCCATCAATCAATGCTCCCGGTCCTGAAGCAGTTCCACCAAAGCCTTTTAGTGGGGCACCATACTCGCGAACAAGAATCGTCGAGTATGTAAATGATTTGCCGGTTTCAAAATAAGACTTCAGAACGCTGTGAAGCAGTCTCTTCCATCCACCCCGGCTATCTGGGACAATTATGTCGGCATCGTTTGTTCGTTCATGTGTAATTACTACGTTATTCTTAACTTTTGGCAAGTCATGAATCTTTGAGCGCTCAACAGAGAATCCAACACCACCACCAAGCATCAAGTATTCAAATAAGAACTCAAAGTCCTCAACTTTTTCGATATTCGTGAAGTAGCAGTTATTTAGTGATGCTCCACCGAACTTTTCTACCATTGGAGTTCCTAGTTGCCAAAGCGCTCTTCCGCTAAATGAGCAACGCAAGTTGAATACGTGGTCAAAGAGACTTTCCGCTTCTTCTTTGGTGTACGGAACGCCAATTGCATGAGCGCCATCAATCACTCTCTGGATTGTTTCTGGCCAAGTCTCTGTTTCTCCATTTTCCTTTTTGCGACTATATGTACGGAGAAAAACAATCTCTCCTAGACCGCTAAAGCCCCACGGAGCTGTTTTTTGTGAATACGAATCTACAAATGTTTGTTCAAGGATTGTCATAATTTCCCTAGGTGAAGTATTGGATGTTTGTCTGAGTATACGATTTTAACGCATTGTGTAATAAAGAAAGAGTCTAAAGTAAATCTAAATTTCCGGCTGGCTCCAGAGACCAAGTCTCTCGGCTTCAAGCAACGGAATTTGAGAACCCTTCTTATAGAGCAATACTCTAGCCTTAGTAAATGGGGTTATCTGCTTTTCCGTAAAAATATCTTGCTCAAGATAGAAAGTTTGTTCAACTTTCAATTTTTCCGTAACGCCGAGACCTGCTATTTTTTGAGGAGGTTTTGAGTCACCAGTGCAATCTCCTGTCGGATGACCACATATCATGCATGGCTCTCTGTCTGCTCCAGTTGTGTATACATCATCGAATAGTCTGCGTGATGATGCATCGGCCCTAGAATGTCTCTCCGTAGAATCATAAAATGAATGACCCATGCACTTCCTTTCTATTAAAATTCCTGTATATGAAATCCGCTACTTGTTATAACGGCTCGTAACTCGTCATACGCCTCTGGAGGAACATCTTCGGTGATGATTCCCGACCTAAGCGAGTCTTCCATCATTCTTGGATAGCCAGCATTCCTGAGAACTCTCTCTGCCCTGCTTGGGTAAGACAACATCTCAAGCCAGTTAACTGTTCTGCCGAGCTCATATATGTACGGTAAAGCAATTAAATTTATATCTATTATTGCATTTTCTATTATTTCTGCGTGAGTTATTGTTATGCACTCTTCGACCGCCGAGTCAGGTTTACAGAAGTCTTTTGCGAGCTCAACGCCTTTTGTCTTTTTTGCATCTAGCGAGCAGTAACCCTCGGCTACCATCGTGATTGCGGTGATTCCCCAGAATTTTCGGAGAGCTCTGCACATTTGAGCACATTTATCCAGTCGTAGCTCTGGTTCTAGGAGCATCAAATCTTTGCGAATCTGGCAAATTATTACTAAATCCTCTTCATTCCACCCCATAAAGTTGAAGCAAAGGTCCTCCCCCACCCCAAACTCTCGGACTGTAACGACTTTCGCTAATTGCGCAGCAGTGGCAGCAAGCGCCAATTTACTTAAACTGCTCTCGTAGTCGTCTTCCATCCTTCCACAATAAACTTTTTATGGCATTACTAGGGGAGCTATTACCGCCACAAGCATCGACAATGCACTAATATCTCGAATATGGCTACAAACAAAAAAACACCCAAAAAAGCTGCCGCTACAAAAACAGCAGCAAAAAAGGCTCCTGCTAAAAAAGCTGGCGTAAAGAAAGATGCTCCCAAAAAGGCAACGGCAAATAAAAAAGCTGCGCAGAAGAAATCTGCTCCAAAGAAGGACCATAGTCCCAAGAGTGATGCAGCGCAGATTATTGCATTGGCTGCCGATGACTTCATAGACCGCGAAGGGCTGGCGCGTCTTGCGGATAAAACAAAGTCAATTGTTGCCGAAACTCAACACAACGCTGAAGAAATTGTTGCTGAGATGAAATCTTTCCTCACAAGCACGGTGGCGGGTGCGGAAAAGAAGATTTCGTTTTGGCGACGTATTCTTGGGATTAAAGCCAAGTAACTACTTATGTCCTCAGAGCATAGACGTGCTCCAAAGCGACAAGTAGTTGACATAACAAGAACTGGCGCTTGGGGCCAGGTTCGATATATCCACAATCTTTCATGTGGTCATTCTGAATCCAAACCACGAGCAGCTACTACTTCGTCATTGGCTTGTGCGTGGTGCTTAAGGGCAGAGCAAAAAAACTTAGAAATAAAAGCACTTTCCTCGCCATCAGTACTCAGTCAGGTCAAAGAAGAGCAGTCTCTTTCCGCATTTGAAACTGGCGTGGATAAAATGCGCGCAGCAATCGCATCTAAATTTTCAATTCCTCAAGACGCTGTAGATATAACTGTCGTTGATGAAAACGGTGAATTAATAATTAAATCAGCGGTGGTATTTCTTTCTTCGCTAGATGTTGCTAGGCTCAGCAAATCTTAGAGCTACGTAAACGTTTGGAGGGAAATGAATACAGCACACGACTCTGCACCCATTGGCGGTCTTTGCACTGGAATGCCGATTGAAATATGGTTCCCAGTTGTTAAAAAGGGCGGAGCCAACAAGGAAGAGAGAGCCGAAAGAAATAGACTAGACAAGGTCGCAATTGAGACATGCTCAGTGTGTGAAAAGAAAACACATTGCCTTGAATACTCACTTCGCCATGAACCATTTGGGATTTGGGGAGGAATGAATGAGTCTGAACGTTCCAAATTGAGAGATTCACGCGGAATCATGATAGAACCAATATCGTCTGGACAAATATGGTAGCCATTAACTCTCCGGAAGTGGAGAATTTTCTTGGATTGGTTGATGTAGTTCGTGACGGCAACGGTCAGTGGCAAGCTCGGTGCCCATGCAGAAATGATGATGCCAATCCGAGCCTCTCTATATCTCAGGGAAACGATGGGCGTGTTTTGCTTCACTGCCATAGAGGTAACGGATGCTCGGTTGACGAAATATGCACGGCTGTTGGAATTCAGGTTGCGGACCTTATGCCCAAAAAATCTGACGCGTCACAACAAAGAGCTGAGAAGAAAAAAGAATTTACTAAATTCGTAAAATCATATGACTACGTAGATAAAGACGGAACTCTTCTATTTCAAAAAGTACGATACGTAGACCAAGACGGCAAAAAAACATTTCGTCAGCGCAGGCCAGGAGGCAATGGCGAGTGGATTTATTCACTTGGCGATACACCAAAGGTTCTATACAATCTCCCTGCTGTAATAAAAGCTAAGAATGAAGGTTTCTACATTTGGGTTGTTGAGGGCGAGAAAGACGCCGACACCCTGATGGAGGCTGGCGTAATTGCAACAACAATGCCTGGCGGTGCAGGAAAATGGCTTGATATTCACACGGAGGCACTACGTGGTGCTCACGTTCAGATTGTTGCAGACAATGATGAACCGGGTAAGAAACATGCGGACTCTGTTTACAGAGAGCTCGCTGCTGCTGGTTGCTCTGTTGGTGTTTGGCAATCTCCAATCGCTAAAGATATTACAGACCATCTTCAATCAGGTGGAACAATTGATTCACTTGTAGAACTTGATTTAAGTATTGACTTCGATGTAGTAGCTGATGAGAAAGAAGAAGAAACTCCAGTTAGCGAAGAAGAACAGACTTTAAATGCACTTCTAAAACTGTTAGATAGAGACGACTTAACTACAAAGCAGAAATTAGCAAAAAGTTCTTCGATAATAAGCACGACAGGTGCTGCTCCAGCACTAGACCCAGGACGTCTCGTTCTTTGGGATGACTTCCTTAAAGAGAGTGAAGGAGACAATTACGATTGGCTAATACCCGGCCTGCTTGAACGCAACGAAAGAGTAATCGTGGTTGCAGCGGAAGGTGTTGGAAAGACAATGCTCGCCAGGCAGGTAGCGATTTGTTCTGCGTGTGGGATAAATCCATTTACCTATCAGCAGATGAGACCGATAAAAACACTGACGGTCGACCTAGAAAACCCAGAGAGAATCATCAGAAGAACATCTCGCTCAATCATGGCACAGGCAATGCATCGTGCATCCATACAAAAGCCGCTCATTCACCTTTATACCAAACCCTCCGGACTTGATTTACTGAAGGCTGGGGACAGAGCCCTTCTAGAGGAGCAGATTGAGATTTCTAAGCCTGAACTGCTTGTCGTGGGCCCGCTCTATAAGTCTTTTGTTGACCCCGGCAACAGAACATCGGAAGCAGTTGCCGTCGAGGTGGCGAAGTATCTTGACTACCTACGAGCCGTATATAACGTTGCTCTCTGGCTAGAGCATCACGCCCCTCTTGGTACCAGCATGACTTCTCGTGACCTCCGCCCATTCGGTTCTGCGGTCTGGTCTAGATGGCCAGAATTCGGCATCTCCATAACTCCAGACCTAACTGCTTCAACGCCATATGTCTACGAACTGAGACACTTTAGAGGGGCTAGAGATGAAAGAAACTGGCCAGTAAAAATCACACGAGGAAAGATTTTCCCATTTGAGGTACTGGAGTTTTCTAAGATTACATAATGATGTAGTGATAGAGTTTTAGTAGGTATTTATGGCTGACGAAAAATCAAACAAAATAGTAACTAAAGAATTTCTTTCAGAACGCGATGTTCGTATATTTAAGATGCGCCAAGCTGGAACATCAACTCAGGAGATAGCCAGAAGATTTGGCATAACAACAGCAGCGGTATCGAAGTCAATACAACGTCAGTTGGAAAAGATGAACCGTGAAGTGCTTATGGCATATCCCGAAGTGCTGCGTATGGAGCTAGAGAGGTTAGATAGCCTTCAGCAAGCAATATGGCCATTGACGCAACACCGCAGAGTCACTATGGACGATGGAACAGAGATGTCTGTAGAGCCAGACCTTAAAGCTATTCAGCAAGTTCTTTCAATAATGGACAGAAGAACAAAACTTCTTGGAATGGACCAGGTGAACGTAAATGTCCAGATGGACGTTCAGCAGAAAAATAATGAAATTATCAAGGCAACTCTTGCCGGTAGCGTAAGCGACATACCTGCCGTGGACGCATTCAACCCCGAAACTGAAGCAAGACAACTTCTTGAGTTAATGGGAATCTCAGGCGTGCTGCCGCCAGAAACAGTTAGAAGCATACTAAATTCAGATAATGAAATAGTTGACGCTGAAATAGTTGAAAGCTCAGAACAAGAAGATGAATAATGAAAACATACGCGCGGCAGTTGACAAAGTAGTTTCTTCTGGCGACATGAGCATTAGACCAATGCAAAAAGATGACGATGGTCCCGCTGGTAAACAAGTTCTTATCAGAACCACAGAGTCAGATAGGGAAAACTGGAAAAAAGTTTCTGAAATGGTTGGGGTAACTCTTTCGGCATGGATACGCGATACCCTAAATGAAAAAGCAAGAACATTTTTAGAATGCGAACACCCAGAAGCAGTGACTCGCTCTTATCCGTGGGCAACAATATGCACTAAATGCGGCAGACGCATTGATGGTGATGATACAACAGAATCTAAACACCTATTATAAAATAAAAACATGGCACATTTTGACGAAGACGATGAACTCCTAGAAGAATACGCACGTTACGTACGTACTGTATCTGGAGTACCGGAGGATTACGATACGTGGGTTCAGTCTTCATACGGAGAGTCTCGCAAGCGCTCTCGAAAGCCCAAGAATAGCAACAGCAAACACTACGATTATTAAAAAATCCCGCCAGATTTATGTTTTATCTGGCGGGATTTTTTTTATTTCATTAGTTCTTTTAGTTCAGTATTAAATACTTTTTCGTACTCATCTGGGTATCGATGCTGAAGAACAATATGTGCCCTGCGCCGAGCTTCTTGCTTTTTGGCGTTAACTTCTTTTCGCTGTTCCCGCTCTTCTGGCTTGAGAGCTGGCCGACCTCGGCCAAGACCTTTATTCTTGAGTTTATTATATTCAGACATTACTTTTTCTCCTTTGGGATTTACCCTTCGGCTTGTAGGTGAATTTGAATATACTGAACACCAAAAGAAAACACAACATCAATAAATTTTTTCATTAGAATATTTTTATCTTGAATAGAGTTGTTGTTTTTTCTATTTTGACTAGGTATTGTCCATACGACAAAACTAACATTGGAGCAACATATGGAAAACGACATTACTGACCCCAGAGAAGAGTATTTAGCGCTAAAACTACGAGAAGCTGCGCCGATGATTGCCTTAGATGAGTACCTGCAGGAACTCTCGGTGCAAGTATCTCATAGCCCATTTGTCCAAGTATCCGTATCTGAAGTTGTAGATAGGCTCCTTGATGTCCGTAACCTAATGCCTGATGTTGTTATTGATGGCGATGAAATGACAATCATGGCCAATAAAGGCAAAGTAAAGTAAATGAGTTCCTTCGACCTGCCTGCAAGAGTTTTTGATTTTAAAAACGACTTAGCTTACGGTCATGAAGGCGAAAATTTAATTTCAGGTTTTCTAGATTCGCTTTCTGGTGGAGAATTTGAGGTTAAGTCAGATAGGTACAGAAATGGGCGCATGGTCGTAGAGACAGACCAGAATCCTAAGGGATTAAAAAATGCGTCGGGCGAAAGAGTTTGGGTAAAGAGCGGAATTAATGTGACAACTGCCAAATGGTGGGTATACATTTATTCCCCGGAAGGTGCTTTTGTTGTTGTTTCAGTTGCCAGACTAAAAAAATATCTTAGGATGAATAACTATAAATTTTCAGATAATACAAAGCGTGATTTTGGTGGACAAGATAATCCAGCAAAAGGATTTCTTATCTATCCGAACGATGTTGTAGATATGCTTACAAATAAGAGATACGACGATAGCAATAATCAGAATGCAGAATAAGACTTTTTATTTTTTGAAGATACTTTAGCCCCTAACGGGCGTATCCCCTCACTCTTATAAGGTGTAGAAAGGGTAGCTGGTGACACGTGGGTTCAAGTCCCACCGCCCGTACTAATGATTGAAAGTAGGACAATATGAAACATTGGAAACCATTCACTACGGGTGGTAAATATACGTGCAACGAATGTCCACGCTCTATAGACAATTATCCAGACGTGCTTGCTCTTCAGATGAAAATACACGAATTAGAGCATGAGCTTCAGCTGGCACGCCTAACAAAACACTCCGATATGAGTCAGTCAATAATGCGCTTTCCCCCAGGGACCCCAGCTGCTAATCAATTAAAGGATTCCGATGACTTAAAAGGGGTGAATAATGAGTAAAGATAATGGAGAAAAATTGGTTGTCTTTATTTCTGGAGAAAGCGCCAGAAAGATGGAATTAGCATCACAGAGCATGAAACTTGCCAAAAGCTCAGTGATTAGGCAGGCATTGGAATTGTTCTACAAAGAGAACAAAATCAAATAAATGTCGACACTTTTAAACATAAGCACTGGTAAAAGCGTTCGTGGAATGTGCACAGAGTGTCGTAGGAAATCATTCCGCTGGCACAAATGGGAACATGTGCAAATGTGGCACGACAATCATAAATGCATATACGGAGCAAGAAACTCTAAAAACGGTTACAAATAAATACGGGCTCTTAGCTCAGTTGGTCAGAACAGGGGACTTATAATCCCTTGGGCATGGGTTCAAACTTATCTGGCTCACTCTAATTGTGTAGAATGGAAATTATGCCTGAACTTAACGCCAACGTCCCACCAACGCACTGTCTTGTTAGAGGAAATTTCCTCCGTAACCAGGTAGATAGCCACGAATTAAAATTTCCGGTTGTCATATTTGGAGTTTCTTCAATAACAGACAGGGCCCCAGTGTTTCATTTCTTAATGGAAGATGGAGGTGTTTGGTGGCGAGCTCCTATAAATGCTTTTTGCATGAAAGAAGATAGCCCTGAGGTAGATATCCACGATTTAGTCATGTGGAACTGTTTCTCCCCGTATATAGCCGTAACAACATTCGAGCACATGAGGGGCAGGTCTGTTACTTATGTTGATAGACACAAGCAAGAAGTAAATGGTTCGTATTTATTTACGCTCGATTGGCACCACCCTGACAACAACATTCCAAATACAAATTATTCAGAGAATTCAGCCAACCATAAGTGTGGTCACGTCATAGAAAGGGAAGACGGCAATTTCGCAATACAGCCAAATAATAGAATCAGACTCTGGGACCCTTCACATACGACAAAGAAGGGCGAACAACTCATTGAGCGACTGGTGAGCGACATCATATGGGGTGTTGAAGATGGCAGTAAATGGCTAACCTCTGATGACGACTATGAAAAAGTTAAGTACGACTACGACGTTGTGAACGTAGAAAAAAAGAATAAAAAATAAACAAACCCTTAATTACACCTGGAACAAAAGTGGAAGACGTAGAAATAAACATATCTTTTATGGAAACATGCATAAAATGTGACAAATCAATGCGTGGGGATGACGGCAAGACGTTGGGTGGAATGATGAAAAGCATTTCTCTTGACGGTGCGACTATTTATGCAACAACGTGCTGGAAATGCGTTTTCTTAGAAAAAATCTAATTTAAATACGGGCCCTTAGCTCAGTTGGTTAGAGCGCCGGACTCATAATCCGTCAGTCCTGGGTTCAAGTCCCAGAGGGCCCACTCAATATAAAGGAAAGAAAACATGAAAACAAAGATTAAAACAACCTCGGCTCAAAAATCCGTTAATGTCACTATCGCCAATGTCGTGCGTTGGTACGAAGAATCAGAATGCTGCATACTGCACAACCATGCGCAACACATTCCGATTACCAAAGTTGACAATACTGACATCGTTCAATCCATAATCGATAATCACTACCGCTAGACCACTAGTAAGGAAAAAAATCATGAGCATGAAACTTATATTCTTTTACGGAGTAATAATCACATCAGTAACTACATATGGCGTTTCTGTTTACGTAAAAGCAATGTACCAAGAATCAAAAACCCAGCGAATAAATCATTCGAATTTTGGCTCTGACTAAATCGCGGGCCCTTAGCTCAGTTGGTAGAGCAGCGGACTTTTAATCCGTCAGTCCTAGGTTCAAGTCCCACGGAGCCCACGAAAAATGGTATGTCCATAATATGAGAGACGCTATCCATTTTGTAGATAGTCATTATTTTTCTAATAATGAAACCCGAGTGTAGCGCAGCTTGG